>Ga0192647_100036_pt1 | contig 74888 bp, 111 predicted proteins | sample LauGreFa1BDMLBSN_2_FD_133046 | JGI IMG/M metagenome (GOLD analysis project Ga0192647, IMG submission 133046) | Freshwater lake microbial communities from Lake Michigan, USA - Fa13.BD.MLB.SN - reassembly | ecosystem: Environmental > Aquatic > Freshwater > Lake | place: Lake Michigan, USA... | reverse complement strand
AGCCTGTCCTTGTTGTATTTTTGAAACAGCACCCACAAGCATGGCGTTTAATTTATCTAAAGAAGAATCTATAGAGGACGACACTCCTCTTAATGAATTTAAATTTTTTATTTGAGCTGATGCCATAAACGCTTTTTGTGCAGCATTTGGATCTACCATAAATTTTGGGTTTATCTGCTGATTATTAACTTCTCTACTCTTTAGCCACTGGTAGGCCCCTACCCCAAGGGCAGCGCCGCCAAGTCCTGCAACCATTCCTCCAACGCCCAAAGATGGCTTAAGCCCTCCAGCAACGCTTTTTACGTTTTGCATCCCTTGTGGAAATTTTTTACCCAATGCACCTACCGCCTGTCCTGGCATTCCTTTTATTTTTTGGCCTAAAGCTCCTATCTGAGATATTGGTTTTCCAGTTGCTGGATCTATACGCTGAACAAATCCTCCTTTTGGAGCACCTATTCCTTTTGCTCTAAATTCCCCCAAAGCCCGAAGTGTTTCCTGCCCTTTTTTTGTCTTAGATAATTGTCTATAAAAAGCCTGTTTTTGATCTGGTGGCAAACTTTCTATTCTTTGAAAATTAACTCTCGCTGCATCTCCAAATCTGTTTTTTTCCAAACTCTTGATTAAATTGTTAGGAGTTGTGTACACTTGTTTGCCAGTTCTAGGATCATTTACAACATATCTTTGATCCATAACAGATGCTCTAGGAGCAGACGCTCTTGCTGACTGCGCTGCAGATGTAGATTGAGGACTATCTGACGCTATCTCATATGGAGTTATGTTTCCGCTTCTTGGAATAACATTAGGCATTGCTGCTGCTGGTACTGCTGCTGGTACTGCTGCTGGTACTGCTGCTGGTACTGCTGCTGGTACTGCTGCTGGTACTGCTGCCGCTCCCCTTCTTCGACTGACTCCAATTGGCCCAGACGGATTGACTGCAGCTGGTAATGTTCCAAATTGATTTAGTAAAGACTTAGGTGTTAATCTAACAGTAGAAGTGTCTGCAAGCGGAACTGAAGAAGCTTGACCTGAGACAGCTATTTGCTTTGCAGCATTTCGTGCACGATTTGCTGCTTGCATTCTTTCAGTCGCAGCTATTTGCGCTGGAGTTCTTGACCCCCTTGTTGCTGGTGCTGGTGATCTTTGAGAAAATTTGGCTAGTAAGTTTTCTTCATATGCAGATTCGGCAATTTTTATTTGACTGTCAATATTATCAATAGTATTTATAAATTCTTGATTGTCACTTATTTCTTCTTGAGCAAATTTGGACATTGCTTTCATATGACTGTCACCAATCCAACCATTAGCAAGACCTTGAATTGCCCATTCTTCTGACGTTAATTTAAGCTTATTTTCACCGCTTGCTTTTTTTATTATTCTTGCCATAGCCTCTCCGTTGTCAAAAGGATTTAAATTAAAAATAGATAAAATATAATACGTCAAAGCACAGGAGAAACCTTTCGAATGATTAATTTATTTAAACTAGCAGATCTAAATATACAAGAAGACAAAAATATAATATTTTTCTTAAAAAGGATGTTGACGTTAAACAATGATCCAAAAGGCATTTTTGGACCAACTCCAAATCAAAGAAGTAGAATAGTTTCCATAATTGGCAAAACCATGAGGAATATGACTTTAGAAGATTTTAAATGGTTGCAGTCAAGTCTTTCAGATGATATTAAAAACAAAACTGCTAATTTTCAAAAACTGATAGACGAAGGGATTAATTTTATATCTAAAGGTAGTCAGTCTGTCTTAGAAAAAGGTACAGATGCTATTGGCGTAAAAGAAAAAATGACAATAGACGTTCCCGCGCCTGAAAAGACACCTACATCTCAGCCAGTCACAGAAGAGTCAAAGCCTACCATAGTTGACACAAAACCAAGCACTTCTGTTACCACTCCCGTATCAACTGCAGACAAAAAATTCCTAATGTTTAAGGTAGAAAAAGGAGAGCTGACAATTCAGCCTTCCTTGAGTAAAAATGTTTCTGATAAAGTAAAAGAAATAATAAAGAAACATTCAAAAAATATAACATTTGCTATAGGCAATATATTTACAGTATCTAAATTAAATCAAGATTCATATAATGCTTTAATTGAAGATCTTAAGAGCGCTGGCTGGGATACAGAAGGTCTTAAAGAATTAGGAGACCAGCTTCCTTCCAAAGAATCACTTTCTAATAAGAAGAATTATGCGGAAACAAGACTAGAGTTCAAGATAGCTTTAGATGAAACAAACAATTCTTTTGATTTTCTAATAAAAGCTCCAGATATTGATACATTAGATATTGATAAAATGAAACACGTAAATGAGATTGTGTCCGTATGTTTTGTTGGAGAGACTACTAACAAAAATCTTGGTAGAGGAGAACATGTTAATCCAGAAAACAATGAATTAACGAGAGGATACCAATATAGAAGATGTCCTGTTGCCGTTGTTGCAGATGCAGTAGTATTAAAAAGCGGCATATATGTAAGAGGAACCCCTTCTGATTTTGCCAGATTTATTAATTTATCAAAAACCAGAAAAGCTTTCGAACCAAAATCTCTAGAAAAATTCAATAGAGCAATTCACGAATACGGACTGGCTGGTAAGTTTTTTGATGGTCGTAAAAACTCTTATATAAGTCCAGATGAATTGCGATTTGAGGGAGATCTTGATGGCTATAGTAATGAAGATGACTTTATAGATGCTGCTCAGAAAATAGCTAAAGTACAGCTACAAGGAGCATTGCGTAGAAAAGGCAAAACAGCAGAAAGTCATCCAGACGAGTTTTCCAAGCTTGGTCTATATGATGCTCAAATAGATGGTATAAAATTTTTATACTCAAAGACGAACGCTATCTTAGGTGACGAAACAGGATACGGAAAAACAGTCCAATTACTAACTGCAGCTCAGATGAGAATTCTAAGAGAACAGGCAAAAGACAAGACAGGCGTAGGTAAGGGAGGTCTGATTCTAACCAAAAATGCTGTTGTACAAGAGATGATAAATGGACTTGCTGACATAGGCTCTGTGGTTGGCTTTAATGCAAACCAAGTGTGGGATGGAGACATGCTATTTGATTATATAAAAAGGAATCGTTTAGATGAAAAAGAAAGAGCAGCTAGCGCTCCCGTTCCTCCTCCATGGAGGTGGTGTGTAATAAACTATGAGAAATTCTCTATCCCACCCGCAGATCCAGAGCGTAAAAAAGCTAATTTAGAAGCAAAAAGAAATGCATTTAAGTCCAATCATTTAAACGCTCGCAATTTACTTTCAGATTTCATGCAAAAGATTTATGGTTCAGGAGAAGACAAGCCTGCATCATTACTGATAGAAGGGATTAAGAATACTCCAGGCATTCACCCAGATATAAAATCAGTAGCACTAAGCCTTGTAGACGTGTTTTTTAAAGTAAATTTTGAAGACATTAAGTCTAGAATTATGTATGATTTGATGTTTGACAAAAGTCGCACTAGTGTGCAAAAAATGCCCAGATCTCAGGCTGAATCTATAGCTGCAGAAAAAATGAAATCAATAAAAGAAAAAGACGGAGATTATATCAAGGTAAATGCAAGTAAGTTTTTAAGAATCCTAAAAGAACTAGAAGTTTATCAAAACACCTTATTCGCAAACGAAGACAAAAAGACTAATAATGCAATTGCAAGAATAGTTTCACGTCAAGAAGTTCCAGTGAAACAAGCGGAAAAAATGCAAATAATAAATAATCCCAACTCTTCAACAGAAGAGATAGAAGCAGCAAGAGAAGAATGGGACGTACTTGAAGAAATGAGATATAGATATTTAGATGGAGGCAAAAGAGCTATACTTACAAAATATCTTGAACATATGGCGAAAAGCGGATATCTTACATTAACCGCCCTGGATGAAATTCATACTGTAAAAAATGGCGATCCCGACAAACAAGACATCTCTGGAGATCTTGAGCACGAAGAAAATTACACTACTTTCAATATACAAGAAGTGACCAATAATGTTTCAAATGTATGGGGAGCTTCTGCAACAGTAGTGGCTAATAAACCTATAGACTTATTTAATCAGCTGCAAGCAGTCAACAATCCACTTGGCGATTTAGGATATGATAGCTTTATAGGCAGTGTTTCTTCTGGCATACCAGGTATGAGTGGAGCTGCAGGCACAGGAAGAGCGATCAGAGATGCCTTAGTCCAGCAAGGCGTTTATCTACAGCGAACCAAAAATCAGATATGGGATAAGAAAAAATCAGATGAAATTAAACTAATAGTAAAGAATACTTCAGGAGTAAGTATAAAAGACTCTCAAGCAAAGAGCATACTTGATCTTTTAAGACAAATGAAATCAACCAATAAATTAGATGCTTCTCTTTTAAAAGAAAACATTAAGAGTTTGTTAGGTAAAAATATTAACGATAGTGTTATTAAAAGTTTAATAAGCCTCAATCCTGATAATGTAGAACAAAAAGTAAGCGTAGTAGATGCCAAAGATGAAGTCGCTATTGAAAGCTCTGTTAAAGAAGACTTTGACAAGAGGTTTAGAGAAAGAATGGAAATTACAATGAGTAAAGGAGTGATTGGTCCAAACCTAAGATTAGCTGCTTTTACTCACTATAGATTTGCTGCAGCAGAAGTAAAGGTTCCTAACACTCTTGCTCTAATAAAGCCATACATAGATAGGGGAGAAAGAGTTGGAGTATTTACGGCGTCCTCAGAGGCCGTAGAGATGCTTGTCAAAGGCATACAGGAAATGCTAGACAGCTCTCCGCTTTCTGGTAAATCAGTTTTAAAAATAGTTGGAGGTCAAAATTTAGAGGACAGATTTGCAGATGTTAATGAGTTTAAAAAATCAATTAAGGATAGTAGTTTTGGAGCAGCCGTAATTAACATAAAAGCTGGAGGAACAGGAATAAGCTTAGAGAACACGGCTAATTTCTCTGTATTCAATGATTTGCCAATTTCAGTTTCAGAAGACGATCAGGCACTCGGTCGTTTCTTCAGAATTAACACAGAAAGCGATGTTCAAGCCGTATATGTGGTAGCTCCACAAATAAGTTCTGATGAAAAGTTTTATGATAATTTACAGGCGAAAAAGCAAATAGCGAGAGAGATTGCAAATCTTGAAGAGCAAGACAGGGAATATATTGCTATGGGGCTATATGCAAACTCTGATGAAAGAAGAAAGTTGTTACAAAAAATCGTAGAAGAACATAAGAAGATGAAAGAAAAAGAAGCAGAGTTTGAAAGAATCAAAATGGAAGTTGTTAATAACGCAGTTCCTGAAAATACTCCTTCTGGGAAAAAACCAAGCAAAAGTAGAAGAAAAAAGGCCAATTCAGATATAGGCTGGTACAAGCTAGCCCAATCATTATTCCTATATAATTTAGGGAGATCAAGTTGAATTGGACTGAATCCTTCAAAGCATACTGCTTAAATACAAAAATGAACACTCTTCCTAGTAATGCAAATTGCTGGGAAGATTTCAATAATGCCAGAAAAGGATATAATTCAATAAAAATGTTAAGACAATTTAGAGCAGCAAATGGTCTTTTAAATTACGGATCAATAGGCAATCCTCCAGATCCTGATAATTACACCAATACTTGCTCTAATCAAGATTAGATGGCTTAATTTCACATATCTTTTCTTTTACTATATCATTAATCACTTGAAAGGCAATAACGTCCCCAAATGTGTCTTCTGGGTTATTCTTTGCTCTTTTCTTAGCTGAATCAAATTCTCTCTCTGTTAACAACAATTTATTAACAATACCATTTTCGTCTAAAGCTGCTATATAGATATATTTTTCAGCCTGCCTTCCACGTCTATTTTTATTACTCTTGCCTTTCATCTATGTTTTTTCCTTTGACTGTTAATTTAATTAATTTTTTAAAATCTGCGGCATCTTTTTTGTAGCCCTGTAGGTCTTCGTCTTCAGAATTTTTTGTCCATTGCCAATTCCAAAATAAACTCTCAGGCGTATTGAATCCAAAATATGATAAAACCTCTTTCTGTATCTTTACAACATCAGAGCCTCTCCAGTTGTGTCCAGTGCATATAAATCCAGCATCTATGCCTTTTACTATATTTTTCTCTTTTAATGTTACATTTATATTTTCTATCCAGCTGAGTCTTTCAATAATTTTTTGATACAAACCATTTGCCTGACCCCATCTGATAGAGCCAAAAAACAATATACAATCACTATCAAAGAGTGGTTTTGTTATCTTCCATAGCTCATCATCCTTTACGTTTATAGATGCCCAACATCTATGATTGCCGCTTGGATTCTTTTCTTTATCTTTTAATAAACTATCTTTTACTCCACAGCTATTTCCATCCATTCGAGATATATTTCCTTCACACATGGCAATGTTTAGAGAGTCTGCATGTATAATAACTGGCTCTGCTTTCATTCTTTTAGAAAGAGCGTGAGCTATTTGAGTAGACTTTGGAATATCTTCTTGCTTGCCTTTTATTTGAAACCGATTAGAGGTGGTCACAAATACTGCTCTATTTTTAGCATTGAGATAATCTAGTGTGTTATTAAAATTGCTAACAAAATCACTTGATTGTGCATATTTTAATATGTCTTCAATGCAGAAAATATTATTCATAGTATTTTATTTACTAGATTTTCTCCAGCCGCCCCCATGTTGCTTATACCATTTGCTAGCCCACAAATTTGCGTATGCTGATGGATACACGTCAAACTTTTTCTTGGCCATTGATTTTGCCCTAGACCAAAGACTTGGCTTAGTCGGTTTTCTTCCAGAGCTTGATTTTTTACTTTTCTTCTTTGCCTCTTTTGTTATATCATCTGATTGTGCTTTTTTTGGATTATCTATCAATTTAGACTTATCAAAGTTTAAATAAGCCTCTTCTGGCCCAGAACCTAAAGAACCTATTTCAACTTCAGCTCCTCTGTTTTTAGCTGCATTGTTCAGCGCCTCTATTACCTCTTCTTCATCCAGGGGCTCTCCAACCACCTTAGACATGGTGTCTACTAAAATATTCAATTGAGATATTAACTGAGAAATCTTATTAGATTCATCAACTGGCATCGTTTCCATTTTTCCAGTCATAGTTGCCTCTATCAATCTGTCAGCTACATCCTGTAAGCTCATCTTTGGCATATCTGCCCTGTATGCTGTCTTTAAAACTTCTAAAATATTCAATTTAAAAGGTTTGACATCATACTCCATCGCACTATAGTCTATTCCAGCATTTTTAATCATTTTGGAAAATTCTGATATAGCTTGTTTGGCTGTTTTTTCTAGAATTATTCCATCAAAAGAGTGGCCATTTATTTTACAAGCAAATTTAAATGCGTTAAGATCTTTTACACTAGCAGCTTTTTCTCTTTCAGGAGGCGCATCTAGATGCATGTCCATATAGGGGCAATAATACTTGCCTTCTTTGTTGTCATAATAATAAGCTTTCCTGTCTTTATTTAGGTATGGACCTTCTAGGCCTTTTCTTGGATTAAACTCTTTGCCCTCACGGTCTGTAACTTGCTTCATATTACCAGATTCATCCATTACTAAATCTTCTTTGGCGGCTACTTTTATCAAACCATTTCGGTTAACTATATTCTTAAGATTTGACCAATTAATTAAAGAGGGTATATTTTTTGACATAAGTTATCTCCTATTTTATTTAATTACTAAATTTAAATTATAAAGCCTTTGACGTAGGTAAAAATAAAAAATAGTAGTATCTATATATAGCAAATGAAATACTTGCGCGCTCCCAATAGGTTGAGCGCAAGTTGCCAGAGCGCCCGCCTCTTCCCCTGGAGTGCGGGTTTTTTATTTAGAAGTTTGTTGACCGATATAGCTCGCGACTTCATGAAGATCGTCATGAGCTGTTGTTATATGTTCAAACATCCATGCCTCAACTTCAACTGAATCTAAATGCTTATTTAAGATATGTGCCATAAGCAATATCTGTCTGATCTTTTCCTTCGCCATTCCATTAGCGTTTTCAGAAGAAAGTTTGAATATATTTTTTTGTGTCATTTTTTACCACCTTGCTTTTTCTTAACTTTCATAACGCATCTTTCGTATTTTTTCTTATCTTCTCTACCTACAGATTCTGTGCACACAGCCCAAGGATTAGGGTCCCATTCTTTTTCCTTTTTAGCACTTTTATACCAGTTCATGTTAACATTGCTTTCTTTCTTTTCTTCGCTTTTAGGCAATGGACTCAAAGGTTTTCTTTCTTCAAATTTTCTAGAAGGGTCGAACGGCTCAAATCTGCTTTTCATTCTACCCAAGGCTTCATCAGGGACTCTATGTATATTCTTTGTCATCTCTCCAGATGGTCCAATGGTGCCCTCTACATGCACAAATGTCACGTAATATCCATGTTCTTGAGCTGCTTTTACATAAGGAGACATCTCCCAGTGCTGAGTATTGGTATTTGCTAATGCAATTTTGTTTTCTCCCCGCTTCATTGCCTCTATAATTTTGTTTTTGGTTGATTCATGAGCTTTACCAAGAAGAGATGGGTTGAAGCTCATGTCTTCTCCATACAAGCCAGGGTAATCGTCTGCAGCGTAAACATTTCCATCAGCTAATTGTTCTGCTACAGCGCTTTTTCCGCTACCAGGCAGTCCTCTCATCACATAAAGTGTTTTCGAGCTATTCACATTTCCTCCAGTTTAATAATAAATACTTTAATATACACATACACACCTTTATAGTCTTTAAAAATTGATAACATAAAGCTTCCCTATCAGTCTCATACGTGGATATAGATTGCTTCAACAGAAGGATTTTGAGTCCGTTTTGACGAAAAGAAAGCTTCAACCCCTTAACAAGGAGATTTTATGATGAATAGTGATCGTATGTTTATTTGTGGATGTTTGGCTGCTTCAGTAGTGTCGTTTGCTGCATATGCAGATGATACCCCTGCTCCAGCCAACAATGATTGCGGCAATTCTTGCCTTTTTAAGTTGGAGAATTTTGGGTTTTCAGAGACAATAAAGGCATACAATTTTGATGGAGATAACTCTATTACAGAGTTTAATTCCACCTTGACATTCACGCCTTCAAAAGAGTGGAACGCCCATGTTTCTCTTCCAGTTATAAATCAGGATAGCGTTAGCACAGGCATGCTTGAGGTTGGCGCAGACTTTTTGGTTGCCAGCAATCTATGCAAGTTTGTTGACTCTTTCTCAATCGGCTTAGATCTTGAGCTTCCAACTGCTAATGCAGATTTTGGAGGAAATAGCGTTAACACGATTGTTAGTGCAGATTTAGACGGCAAGGTTGGAATTGCAGATCTAAAGTGGGGCGCTGGAGTTAGCAATCAGTGGACCACTGATGCTACTTACGCTCCATTATTTGGTGGATTAGTGGAAGGAGACATCTTCAATGCCAATGCAATGCTCGGGCATTCTTTTGCAGACGGCAAGTTCTGCGTTGGAGCTAACTACAACTATTGGAATCTTGATGGAACTGGTGAAATTCATACGATTGGTCCATCTTTCGTAGTTCATTTTAGCTCTAATTTTGATATGGAGTTTGGCTGGGATATCCCGTTCTCTGAGTTCGATGGATCTCAAGTGGATGATGTCTTCACTGTAGGCGCTTCCCTGAAGTTCTAATATAGTGCAAAATAAAAATAATAAAGACAGGCAATTTGCCTGTCTTTATTATTTTGTCTACACATATTAGTCGGTCACTACTGCCTTTTATTCGCACTTATTCTTATTGGCATTACGCGCAATGTCTTCTTTTCTGTGAGCAGTCTTTATCATAATAGCATGCTTTTTATGTCTCATACTAGGTCTTCCAAGCCCTCCACGTCCCTTGCCACTTCCGTTATTTTTAGCCATATGTCCTCCTTATGGATTATATATGGTTATCGTAAAAACTTATATTTCATTTTATGGATTAATTATTTCAGTACTTCCTCTACCATCTGTGACTATCATAGAGTAAACATGATATTTAGAATTAATATTTTCTATACTTCTTACAATATTTTGTAATTGATTTTGATTAGATTCGACCAAATGTAAGTCAACATATTTTCTAAGAAATGTCTCTATATTTTTTATTTTTATTTGCTCTATATATTGAGGAGCTTTGGGGTCAATAGACAACCATTCATCATCCCCAGTGTCAGTACTTTCTTCGCCAAAAAGATCATTTGTAATCTCGCGTCTTGGCTTAAAGTCTTTTTTATGAAATTTAGACAAATACGCTGGAGGATGATCCTTATCCATATGCGATTTATCAACATATAGAGTCGGCTTATTTGTGCTCAAGTTTAATGGGTTCTCTTTTGTGTGATCAAAATAAACAAGCACCCAAGGTATTCCTTTAGGCAAAGCATATGCAGCAATTAAACCTAGATTATCTCCAGCATATAAGCCTTCAAAAAACTTTTTACTCTTAGGAAGGGACGTGCCTCTATCGTGCTCTGAGGCAATCTGAGAGCTTCCTTCAGGGGTCATAATGTATGGATTACGTGTAAAATTTGAAATTTTTTCCCTATCTATCCTATAACAGAAACCGTCTTGACAAACGGTTTCTAAAGGGATATCTGAATCTTTATTTTGTGCTTTTTTATACCAAGTCATATCGCAAAATGTTCACCAATGATCTTTTTGGAAATTTCTTCTTCTTTCATCTCTATCATCAAAAAACGCATCATCTGAATCTTCATCATCTTCTTCAGTTTCTTCTTCATTATCATAATCTTCATCAGCTTCTTCATTATCATCTTCTTCTTTAGGTTGAGCCAATTTTATCCACCCCATGGATAGGCCAATTGTTTCCCAGTCAGATTTTGACATTTTAAACACTGTATTTTCAGAAGCACTTTTGTCTTCATCTTTTTTATCTTTAACTTGCTTAATAAGCTCCTCAAGTGGGTCAACAGGTGGTTGAAACAAAAACTTTTCTCCAGAATCGGGTCCTTTTTTAAGTGCAGAAAAAGATCCGACAGATTTAATCAATTCAGGATCGAAAGTTATGTTTTTGCTTTGCTGTGAGCTGCCAAAATCCATGTCAGATTTGCCAAAATTTGGACCTTTTGTTATAAGCATGGCAAATTGATCGCCATTTTTATATATGACGCTATCTTGATTGTATTCTCTACCAAGATTCAATAAATCATCCCTACTTATATTAGGAATAAAAAGACTATCTTCTAATACGCTTATTGTTTGTCCTTGCTGATTAGTCTCTTGAGTTCCACCTGCAAGTTCTACATACCCAAGACCCATGTCTCTAATTTTTTCTTTTAATTCTTTATGCTTTTTCTTGCTTGCTATAATGTTTTGTTTTTTATTACTTTTTACTTCATCTTCCGTTGGACTCTTGTTGTCCATCTTAATGTGATCGTTTCTAAAGGCACTTACTATTCCAAATGACCTGTTTTTATCCTCAATAAATTGCCACACTCTAGATAAAGATGATGCTAATTTTCTATTCATATAATTTCCTTATAAAGTATAAATATATATACATATTATGCTATAAACTTTCCTTTAGCTCATCTCCATAGAGTTCTGTTTTTAATGTTTCGCAAGCATTTTTGAAAGCTATTTCAGCCATTTTTGGGAATGGATACCCCTTAGGTCCAGCGAAAACAAATTCAACTACATCAAACTTATGTCTTTCAAATTCCTCCATCCATGCATCATAGTGTTCTATTAAGTCAATCGCGTGCTTCATCATAACATGATCTAATAGATAGCCTTTATTTAAAAGTATATCTCTAACAGCTAAATTTCCTTTGTATAATATTTCTGCTTCCAAAAATTCATTCTTATCTTTATATCTATTAAATGCTCTAGATGTTCTATGCAAGTGCATAACCACAGGTCCAAGTAGGTCAGATAGCATCTCTTCTTTCTTTTCTCTGGTTGATCTAAATTCTTCCATCTTTTTTTCATAAACTACTTTAATAGATTCTTCTATTAGCTTTGTTTTTCTTAAAGTCAATATAGAAACTGCAGTTGCAGCTATGCCGCTTGAAATAAACATGGTTATTGCTGTTGTTAATATTTCTAAAAACATAAAATATAAGATCAGTCTTTCAACTGATCTTATATTACTAAATAAATTGTATTTTACTTTTTCGGAGGACCACCTAGCGGGTCAATCTCACTTACATAAGAAGGTGGAACAACATACCACCCCTCAGGTAGAGCTACTTGATTGTCGCTCAGTATCCACTCCCCCTGCTGTAGGGTGTATACTCGCATCTTTGCCTGCGGCCCCAGCCGCATCGGACTGTCCTCTGGTATGAATACGGTTCTGTTCCCGCAACCAGGCATCAATCCTAGAGCCAGCACGACGCAAGCGCTCAACGTCCTTGTCTGCATCACGTGCAGTCTTGGACATTGCAATCCTTTTGTCAAGCCAATTAACGAGAACAAGTGCAAATTGTGCAACAATTTTTTCAAGCATTATACCTCATTAAGCAGCTGGAGGATTTGTGTTGTTATTGGCATCCTTAGCCATTATGAGTCCAACGCCTGCGATTACAGCAGCAATCGTAGCGGCAAAATCTACGGTTGTAGTTGGATCTCCATCAAACCAAGCCTTAAGGCCAGCACCAACTGCAACAAGTATGGCACCTATGCCTGCGATTGTCGTGTTTCTATTTTCCATCATAGTCAAATTCTCCTTTTTTATATAAGTTTTTGACAACTATCAAATAATAGTTACTTTTTAAATATCGGATTTCCTTCTATGCTTGTCTCTTATTTTTACCCTTGAGATGGAACATTTATTATTCCATTATTTTGACCTCTTGAAGCCATTTCTCTAGCCACTGATTTAACATATTCTTTTACTTTTGCTCCATGAGCTACTGCTTCTGCCTCAGAAAGACCAAAAGCTTCTATTGATTGAACATATGCATCATGGCTCTTACTTGGTGTGCCCTTTACACTTGCGCTATGTAATATAAAAGAAGCCTTGTCCCAATCAGAGTTAAATTGAATATCAAATAATGAGCCAGAGTACCCATATTTTGGCTTAGCCCCTCTCAGAAACATCGGTAATTTAAATTCTGCTGGGTTTTTTCCAGATAGATCCTGAGACTGCTTTACCCACCCCATTTGAATACCTATATTTGTCCAATCAGATTTCGATATTTTATATTGCATATATTTCCCTTAATTAATGTTCAATTAATCCTATACTCATAACTTTTAAAATGTTTCATACGTTTTTTCAAATTCTTCTTTTGCTATTCGGTAGTACCCGTTGCCTTCTTTGACCAAATAATCTCCAGGCATAAGCTTAGTTGGACTTCCGTAAGAAGCCATGAATTCTAGGTTTTTGTTGCCGTCATATCTTGCAACTAATCTCTCTGACTGCTCTGGAGCCACAGTAGAACCTATGTCTCCAGTATAGTTTTTCTTAAACTTTTCTGGAGTCATGAAGTATTTTTCCTTGTTTACTCCGCTTATGATAATCATTCCATCTGAAATATTTCTAGAAGTTTCTTCTCCACTAGATACAATTGTAGTTATAGTAGTACTGGGACCACTATATTGTCCATAGGAATATTCAGGCATTGCATCTATGTCTTCTTTTGAATTAACTTTTATAAAAATATATTGCGATGCTTTCTTTTTTACAGGCCTGAACTGTAATTTAGAAAATATTTCCTCTACACTATCGTTTTGAGCTATTTTATACCAATTCATATATTTATAATAGGTTAATATTTCAATATATCCTTTTTAGTAATAAATTTGACATTATTGCTATTTCTTTTTGGTTAAAACCATATTAAAATAAGATATAAAATATTCGATATACATAATCATGTATAATTCCACAAAAGATATAAAAAAATGGGAAGAATGCTTTGAAAAGATAAGAAAATTATATGAATCTATTACTAATACAAAAGGGTGTCTAGATTGGATAAGCAAATCAGAAGGGGGATGTGGAGCATGGTGTTGCTCTCAACAACACCCGCATCTTCTTTATTCTGAATTTAAATACTTATGGGAAAACGCAGTAAAAAAAATTAATAAAGATCAGTTTATAGATTTAATAAGAAAAAGTCTATATGCATATTTGTTTGAAGAACACAGAAAATCGTGCGTTATTTTAAACACACAAAATAATAAATGCTCATTTCATGAAAATAGGCCATATAATTGTAGAGTTTATGGCATAATACCAGAAGAAGAATTTAAGCCAAGATATGAAAAATTAAAAATATTATACCCAGACACAAGACAACAATGCAACCTTATATCTACAATTGATGGTAAAAATATAACCAAAGAACAAACTAATTTTTGGTGGTCAGAAATTCTTAAGATAGAAGAAGCATCAGGAATAAATAAAAAAATTATAAATGATGAATTTGGAGGCTCTTATAGGACTCATTATGAACACATATTGCTAGAAATAGTAGGAGAAGAGGGAATGTACTCTTTAAGTAAAGTCAGAGAGCTGTCTTCAAAAGAAGAAAAAGAAGAAACAATTAGCATGTGTATAGAATCACTATTATCTATGATTAAGTAAATCTGGCTTAATCATAGATAATAGTGGATTAAATACATTTTTGAATATAAATTAATCTATTATTATATATAGATCATGTCTTCAACTGTTTTACGATTATCTATTACTTTATCTAAATAATTTATAAAATCTTCGCTTGTCTTATACAAATTACCGAATTGCAATTTCCAATTTGGATCTTCATTATAAGAAGATGGCAATACTTGTAAAAGTGTATTTGGCACTAAAATAGTGCTACTAGTTACATTTTTTCTTTCATTGATTTCATTTCTGGTGTTTTGTTTTTCAATCATATGATATGCAATGATTTTATCATATAATGTTGCCCAATAGTAGTTGTGTCCTTTTTCGCAGCAATCCGCAGGAGAAAGACGAACTTCTTTTGTATTTTCATTTTTTAATGCGTAATGAGAATTGTGCAGAAACCAATATCTTTCTTTTACTAGTTGATTGTTTTTCTCTGAGCTTATAAGAGGAGTCGTAATGTCTGTATTCTGCCAAATAGCTCTCAAAAACTCTATATCTCCCATCTCACTTGTCATGTGCATGCCACTAGGGACAACTGGAGTATACGACCAATCGTCATCTGCAATTACATTATATCCCAGATAAGAATTAGCTTTATTGTTTATATAAAATGGATGAGATTCAACATATACTCTATCTTTACCTATAGTTGTAGTTACCCATTTGAAAAATGTCCACCATCCTTTTTGCAATCTTTCGTTTTGAACAGTTAGTGGCACATGATCTCCAGGAACTGCTCCAGGGCTAGCTACCGCTGCATCAAAACCTATCCTGCATTTAGCCTCTATCAAAGGAGCAACAGCATCTTTTAATCTTCTTGCTGCAACTATTGGTGTTACTGTGAAGAGAGAGTTCCATTTGTCAACGTATATCTTATAAGCACTGTCATTTCCAGGATTTGCCATTCCACCTATATACACAATTAAATCTATAGGCTGAGAAGGATTGAACCAGGCATTAGGTCCAGATGTCCAGTCTAACCAAGTCTGACTGTCTAGAGTGCCCTGCTGCCCAGTTGTCAATGCCTTGATAACACTGACAAAGTCATTTACTAACCATGGCATGGGTGTGTTTTGAACGACACCATTAATTGTTAATCCATTTTTTGCATTCAAAAACTGATCTACTTCATATACAAGTTCTTGAGAGTTTCCAGCAGCTACTTTTCCAAATGGATTATGAAAGTGAAATCTCCTACAGCCCCATTGATACCATTTTTTAAGACTCCAAGGGTTTAATTCTCCAGGATAGGGATTGTAGCTGTCCTCTAGTGTTATGAATCTCTTCCATGTAAAAGTGCTTTTGTCACCATCAAATCCAACAGCTCTTCTTTTTTCTTGAGCATTTGAATTTTGATTTGTTGAAACGCTTCCATCAAAGTTAAATCTAACAATAAATTTTTTATCAAATAGTTCTTTTCCAGTTAACATTTTAATTTTGACCTAAAATTGTTGCGTTTGTCTTTTGTCCCGTCACGAATGCTCCAGGCACGCTGCTTCCAAGAATACCACACTCATCAATCACAAAAAGACCAGCCAAGGATGGATCATTTTGTTCCAACATAGACACAGTTGTGAAATCAAAATCAGAAACTACTTTGAAGTTCAGAGTGACTATGAGATTTTCTTTGTCAATAAAAGTCTGATCACCCAATAGCGAAAGCCAATTGTGTGCTGCATTTCCGTCTTTTGGTACGGATGATTCGTTTATACTGCCTGCGCCAGCCATATACATGGAACTTGACTGCGCTGCTCTTGCTCCTGTCTTATTCAATCCCATAAATTCCAACTTGGTTGTATCCCAAGAGAATAATGTGCATACGCTAGAAATTCTCTGAGGAAGAGTTTCGTTCTTTACTAGAATCTTTACTGGAACAATATCACCAACTTTGAATTTGGTTGTAGGAGCAGAAAGGGTGTGAGAAACTTTGTATTCTGCACCAACACCAAACTTGATTGCGTTTACACCATTTCTTGTTTCACTCAGAACATTTGTTCCGATTGTTGGACTACCATCAATCTTTGTTTTTGTTTCAATCCCATTTACAGTTACGCTTGGGAGAATCTTGATGTCGGTCAATTGACTAGTAGGATAGTAGAAATCACCCTTTACCTTGAAACGAAGTGTACCCATCAACCTAAATGCGTTTGCCCACATGTATCCATCAAAATTCCACTGATAGTACATTGGTTTTAGTGCTGGAATTCTTTTTTCTGGCACAGGTAGTGCTTCAGCATGGAACAACAAAGTTCCGTCTTGTGGCAATGCTGATTCATTTACTCCACCAGATAGTTCAGGTGCAACTAGTCCGCTTTTTGCTGCATTCATAACAGTAGTGTCGTATCCAAATCCACCGACTGCTGGAGGAAGCAGTTCAAAAATATTACTATCCCAAGACACAATGAAGTCTCCACCACGGAATATGCTCCACATGCTGACGGTCTTGCCGTTTACGACTTTGGTTTTTGAAATTGGTTGAGCAAGAATGCGCACTTCTACAGTATCGCCTTTCTTGGCAACTTTTCCATTCTTGTTCTTTCCGTCCCAATCTTTGTTGGACCACTGTGATTCTAGCAGTATTCGATAAGTCATTGAAGGATCAATGAAATATGGAGTAAGAACTGTTGCTGGCGGAACAGGAACCAGTTGAATTGTTCCATCTGGCTGTGAAACCTTTGCTGGTTCATTCTGTGCAAAAGACACAGTTGCAAAAAACAAACTCAATATCAAAGACATGGCATTTTTCATAAAATCCTCCATATTTAAGTTAATATAAATATAATCTATCTTTTAGCTTTTACGTATTTCTTCAGCAGCTTCCTTTGCATGGTTCATGAGCCAGTCAGAAACTGCCTTAATACTTATTTGACCATTGACTATCAAACCTTGCCATTTGGGATTTTGTGGATCTTTAGATATTATTGACATAAGTTGCGCTAAGGATTGACCGTAGCTTCCTCCGTTGTCTTTTCCAAGAGACGTGTCTGGTTTTAGCCAATTTAATTTTTCTTTGGTTTTATCATGATTTATCAATACTTTTTCGTTTTTTGACCTGTCAGTTGCTTCAGTGTTTTCAAACCAATCAAATCCTTCATGATATGACCTTTTCCCTTCCTGTAGTCCATGATGTCCGATCCACGCCCTAATTAAATTAGATATATATGATGTCCATGGACTTTGAGGTTCGAAGGGATGATAAATTACGATAGTGTCATTTTCATTTAAAAATTTGCTCCATTGACTGGGTATTTTATATAATAAAGAGAAATTGTATTTATCAAAATTTGCCGCCATAGTTTGAGGCAAGCTCTTGAATGCTTCAAGTATTTTATTCATGCTTTCTTCACTGCCGTCTTTTGCGTCAATCGTAAAGTACATTTTCCAATCTATACCTTTTAAGTATAAATTGCTTTTTTTACTAGAGTCTTTTCTAAGTGCAGGATTTGGATCAAAATAAGCCCAACTACTAGAAGATTTTCTTGAATCATATCCAGGGATTGACCTTATAGTCTCAGTCCATTTTTTGTCTAAATTTGGATCTTCAGGTTTTAAACTATTCTTTTTTTCTCTTATAGCGATGTAATTAAGCCATGAGCTGCTGCGACTGGACAAATCGCTACCTATAAGAGAATTTTGTGCACATTTATACCAGTTCATTTAGCCACCTTTTATTCGTTTTTCATAGCCATTCAATTTATAAGATCCATTTTTTTTCTATTTATTGCTTCTATCCACTCCTTGGGAGCTTGTCCTGAGTTCAATATTTTACGAGCCCAAGTAAAGGCAAAGTCGGGCACATCGCCTGTTTTTGCAATACTTCTATTTATTGTTTCTATCCACTCCTTAGGAGCCTGTCCTGAATTCAATATTTTACTAGCCCAATTATGAGCAAATTGTGGAGGCTTCCCATAAGTTTTAATATATTCATTTATTTTAATCATCCATTCTTCAGGAAAATCCCCTGAATCTAATTTCATATCTATCCATCTTGCGGCAAATGGTGGAACCACTCCTGCTGGTGATGTGATAAATGAATTTATAAGGTCTACAATTATTTTAGGAGGATTTTCCGACTCCAAGGAATCTGCTATCCATTTTGCAGCGAATTTAGGAGGGGCATTATTTTCTTTAGTATATGTGATGATTTTGTCCTCCCATTCTTTTGGAATATTACCTGTTGCAAGCTTTACTCTTACCCATTCTTGGGCAAACATGGGAACAATGCCGTCTCTTTTTATAAAATTATTTATTATATTAATCCATCCTTTTGGTGGATTTGGTGAATTAAGCTTTGATATTGCCCAGTAATAGGCATAATCAGGGGGTGTCCCGTTTTTGGCAACGGATTCAATCACTGCTTCTTCAAAATCCTTTGGAGGCCCTTCTGGTCGACTAAATAGCCTGCCAGTCCATGAGTTAGTCCAAGATGGAATACTATTAGGAAGTTTTTTCATAAAATAAGATATCTTATTAATCCATTCTTGTGGAGGATTTGGTCCATTCAAAATTTTGATCGCCCAAGACTCTGCCCATGTTGGCGCGATACCAGTTTCCGATATTTGCTTATGGGCGAGTTCAAAAAATTCTTCTGGGACATCGCCATCTAACATCATTCGTTCAATTTTATCTAATATCCAGCGATCACTATATGACCATGGGCTAGCACTTTTTATACGTTCAGATGCTTCTTCTATTATTAAGTCAGCTATTTTTTGTACAACACTTATTGGAGACGACTTACCTGCCAAGACATAATCAACCCATATCCTTAATTCCTTATTTTTAACATTATTTTCAATATCACTTTTAAAAGATGATGCTAAATTTGTGAACCATTCTTTAGGAGCATTTCCCGCAAACAATATCTCTTCAGCCCACGGCAAAGCCCATTTTGGCGGGAAGCCATTAGCAATAATTTTTCTGTGTGCAATATCAATAAATCTTTTATTTTTTGGTAGCGAAAAGTCAATTGGATCTGAAATATTATGTAGTCCCAACTTCTCCATATTGTCGCCGTGAAGATATTCTTCACCGTCGTTCATAAATACATTATTGATATCTATAATGTCTTTAATATATGATAGATATTTATCAGTAACATTTGTGTCATTATACCCCTTCATTTGCTGGACAGAGCCATCTTTAACATTCATTCCTGCGGTTATTAAAGGCCTATTTTTTTCATCTCTTAAAGAAAATACGTCTATCTTTTCATCCTCTACATCATCGCAATAGTTTCCTACGCAATGATTCATCTTATTACCCTCTATTCTGGCATCGACACCTCTAGATATTCTCTGCCATGTCCATCCGTTTGAATACGTTTTAACAATGTCTTCTGGTTTGGTAGGCGCGTACTCCCCTGCTCCCAATGCAGCTTGCTCTCTATGCCATTCTTCAGATTGATTTATGGCTTCACTGAGGGTCATCCCTTGTATTATTTTTCTTGCTTCTTCTTGAGGTTCAGTATTTGGCTTCTTTCCAGTTCTTCTTTCAATAGCCTCGATTCTTTCTAAGCTTGTTCTGTCAAGCCAGTCGCGAATTCTTGCAGCTTTATCTTTTATTGTATTAAAAACTTCTGCATTATTCTTTTCGCTAGTTCTTAGCAGAATGTTTTTCAACCAATCTTGTATGAGTGGAAAGTTTGCTATGTATGATTTTTGCTGAGGCGTCAGCTGCCTGTCTTTTGGCAATGCTCTCTCTAATTCTTCTTGTGTTGCTGATGGATTTTTCATCAACATGTTTGCAGCTGGACCCATCTTATCCCTTGGCAGAGATTTTATCCAAGCAACAAGATCTCTGCTTACACGTGGATCAGACTCCAATCTAGCAATAAGTTCATCAAAAGTCTTTTTTTGTGCCCACTTATACCAGTTCATTTAATATCCTGTATTATATTGTTCATCCATTCCTTTTTGAGCTCTTCCCTCGACTCGTCGGAGTCCCATGCGTTAGGTGGACACACATGCACGTTTGGCAAAGAGTCAATCTTGTCCTTCTTGTCGGACCCATATTCCTTCTGGTATGAATATGCGGATATTGCACCTGACTTGATTGCGCGATAAAGACCGTCCTTGCTTACCAAACTAGGATTGGCCAAGTTTATGAGTATAGCGCCATTCGATCTCTTCATTAGCTCATAATCTACCAGATCAACATTTGAATCTTTGCCCTCCAGTATTGTCTTTGCAAGAACGCATATGACATCGGCCTTGTCAAATATCTTCTTCATTGAATGAACCTCTAATCCAGCTTTAGGAAAAGGGTCCCAAGCCATTACGTTCATTCCTATTCCTTTTAGCAGGTCTCCAACCCTGCTTCCTATGTTTCCATATCCTATTATGCCAGCCGTTTTATTAAGAAGATTTATTCCCTTACGGGCCTCTTGCTTCTTCCCCTTTACAAGATCAATATATGCCATGTGGCGTTGACGAGAGTGCAGCAATACTTCTGCAAGCACCGATTCAGCGACACTTTCCGTGGAATAATCACTTATGCCCTTAAGTTTAACTTCGTTTTTTTCTGCAGCATCTGGACTGAAATAGTCCATTCCAGTCATGTCTACTGAAATCATCTTCAAATTCTTAACCGAATCTTTTGAATAGAAGCTGTCTGAAAGCTTAACTTTTCCTTGCAGCGGCAGCGCATCCATGTTTATCATCAAATAGTCATATCCCTCGCATTTCTTCGCAAGAGCATCTTCAGATATGCTTTTAACCTCATGATATTTAACATCGGAGACAGCCTTTAATGGACCTAAGTCCTTCTGCTCGATCATCCCAGCAATAGTGACAATAATAGTTTTTGGTTTTCCTTCGGCGCTCTTTATGAGTGAGTTTTGGTATATATTAAAGATGTTTTTCATTTTATATTCCTTTTACAGCCAAAGGATCAATCCATCCGCCAGGTGGCACAACATTTGTATTGTCAGCATCTGGCCCCCATGTCTTTGGTTTATATTTTAAACATGGAACTTTATTGCCAAGAATTCCATCAAAAACCCTCCACTGCTCGTTGACCTCATCCTGTCTCGAGAAAAAAGTAGGACTACCCTTCATTGCATAGCCGAACAATCTCTCGTATGTAAGCATGTTGTCCACCTCTCCTTCCATCTGAAGTCTGAGTATATTTCCTTCCATCTTGCCATTTTCTGGAATTGGAATTTTAACGGCTTTCTTAAACTTTACCAATATTTCAGTGCTCGTCATGGGCATCATCTTTCCAGATCTGACAAACCATGGAACTCCCTTCCATCTCTTGTTATTTATAGAAAGTTTTATGGCGGCATAGGTCTCGACCTGTGAACCTTTCTTCACTCCATCTTCCTTGTCGTATCCCTCGAACTGACCTCTTACGACATCTTGAGGTCTAAGCGCTTGAGTACTTGAGAAGAGTCTTGCTTTTTCTGCACGGAAAGTCTCTGGATTGTCTTTGTTGAATGGTTCCATTCCAATTATTCCAACAAGCTGCATCAAGTGGTTCTGAAACACATCTCTTATGCATCCATTCTGGTCATAGAATTCCCCTCTTCCTTTTATGCCAAAATCTTCTATCATGCCAATCTGGATGTGCTCAATGTATTTATTGCTCCATTTTTCATTGTCCATGCCCATGCTAAATCTGAATGGGATAAGCTCCTGCACCCTCTTCTTGCCAAGAAAATGATCTATTCTGAATATAGACTCTTCTGGGAAGACTGCATGCAATATCTTATTGAGTTTCAACGCGCTCTCCGCGTCCTCGCCAAATGGCTTCTCTACGGCAACTCTGCCGTCTTTAGCGCATCCTGAAGTCTTCAGATGCATTACTGCGGTATCAAAAAGGGATGGAGGTATCGCAAGGTAGTAGAATGGAGATTTTGACTGGGATATCTCCTTGCGTATATTCTTATATAGCTCCTCTCCCTCTATGTCGCCACTTATATATTTCATGTTTTTCTTCAGTACATCAAAGCCTTTAGAATCCATCTTTCCATTTTCCTTGATGCTTTTCTCAGCTCTATCAAGTAGTTTGTCTGTTGTCCATTCGTCTTTGGCAACGCCTATGATTGGCATATTCAACTTGCCCCTGCGCGCTAATGCCTGCAGTGCTGGGAATATCTGCTTGTAAGCAAGGTCTCCAGAAGCTCCAAAGAAAACAAAAGCGTCAGAATTATTTTTTTGAGGTTGCGCCCATTTATACCAGTTCATGTTAACCTAATTCTCTTATAAATTTTTCTTTTTGATCTACAGGAACTGCTACAGGTACATAAGTATACCCTAGTTCTATCGCAGCCGCTATCCTGTGTCTGCCATCAATAAACATAAGCTTGCCATCATCGTTGAATACAGCCTTACTCGGCTCCCACTTTGGGTGTTGTGGATTATTTATATTCCTCTGGATAAATCTTTTTGCGTCTCCAACCCTGTCGTCAATTCTGTTCTCCATAAGAGATATGTCTTGCCATGGTTGGTCTTCCGCAAGTCTTTTAATAAGCTTTTTTGCATCAAGAGACACCACTGTTTTTTCAGACGTTTTAGAAAGCGGGAGATGACGGTCAAAGTTCATCTTTATCTTGGTAAGAGCCATCGGATCCTCTGGCTTATCATCCTGCTGTGACTGTGCCCATTTATACCAGCTCATGTCTTTCTTACCATCCTTATTCCTATTCTTTTTCCTACCCAATCATATATCTTGCTTCTTCTCTCCGTCGCGGCATAATAATAGTACCCAGAAACTCCGTATGCTTCGATATGCCTCTTCACTACATCTGAGATCTTTGACATGAGAGCGACTCCCCCTTGCGCATCAGTCCCGTCTTTTGCCCCAAAGTCTCCTTCATACACAAAGCTTACCTCCCACCATCCGTCTCCTTTTGGCTTGAAATACACCTCAACCATGTCTTCCTTGAATGGAAACGCGTCAAACACGGTTCCATCTTCGTCAACTTCATCGAATCCACCCTTGCCATCGGAAGAATTTGCGGACTTCATCCACCCCATTGACCTTCCTATGGCCTTCCATTCGTCTCTTGAGATTATGTATTTCAATCCATCGCTCATTTGCTATAGATAATATTTATTAATAAAATTCGCCATCCCCTTCCCAACCCCCCTTCTATCAGCAATAAAAAGCTCGCCACGCGCCAAAATTTTTTTTGACACCTCCGACAGAATGAATTATATAATAAAAAAATCCCCCATATAAATTTTCGGGGGGATAAAACAGACATGATGTCGCTGGCGTCGCGCGTCTACCAGTACGAGATCTTGCCTCTCCTCGCGTACTTGTCTGCAGTCTCGACATCGTGGATGATGATGTTGTCAACTCCGCCCAGTTTTATGTTGTACTCCACATTCGGCTTCATCTGCATCGTCATGTCGCCAACCGCCTTGCGCAAAGTGTCTCTGTTCTTGCCCCATAGGTATGTCGCGCCTTCGGCGCTCTCCTTCGATGTCTTTATCCACCCCAAATTATAAAGTTCTTCCAGTACCGAGTGGCTGTAATCAAGCTCGCCGCTGTGCAGCTTGTTGTACACTTCCTTCAGCTTGTAGCTGTCCTTTTCGTATCCGAACTCCTGCGATATGAGGTCCACAAGCTTGTCATCCGTCAGCCCGAAGCGCTCTGGGTCCCTGAAGACATCCGTTATGTGGAAATACCCCATCCCGTTGTCAAGCTTGTCGTATCCGCGTGCCGAAAACGTCTTGGACTGCATGGTGTGGTGCCAGAAGCCGTGATGCACGACGAACCACGGATATCTGGCTTGAGCCGCCTTGTACCAGTTCACTTCAATGACCTTTTTATCTCGATAATCTTTCCTGCGGCTATTCCGCAGGCGAAGCTCAGGACAAGCGAAGCTAGTGTCAGTATCATCTCCATGTCATTCCCTAATAAGCTTAACTTCTTTTCACAGCGGATATCCAGGATGGTTGGTCTTCGTGGACTTCCATCCCTTCTCGTAGTGCGGCTTGGTGTCCACCTTGATGGGATCGAGCCACACTTCAGTCCCCCTGTCCAGCCAGTCATTCACCACGGTCGTCTTCACGATCATGCCTTCCGAGCTCACCGCCAACCCCTCGTGTCCATGCGTTTCAGCCTCTGATACTATCTTATGGGCCGCATCGCGGTCACTGGGGTCGGGCTTGCCGCCACCGCCAAGCCTCGCCCTCACCCTGGCGTTGTGGTCGATGATCTTGCCCATCACGGCTTCCGCTTCCTCTCCCTCCGCAACAGCGTCCCACTCCCTGCCTGTTTCACCAGCGTGATCGCGCTCGGGGCCAGACATCCCCCTGTCGAAGGACGAGAACGACTCCTTTATCCAGCCCATCTGCGCCCCTATACTTTGCCATTCCGACTTTGATATCTTTATATTCATGCTATTTCCCTTTTATATGAATTATCTCGCATGCAAAGCATGCTTCATTATGTAGTTTTTTATTCTTATCCTAAGGTCAGAGTGGCTTATTTTATCCATAGCGACTTCTCCTGACTTAAACACATACATTTGAAGTGCATCGTTCAACTTGTCTATCCTGAAACGACCTCCGACTCCGTCTTTGTATTGAGCTTCAAAATCCGTAAGAACAGGACCTTGGTTGTCATATGAACTCCACCCCCCAGCTATCCTTATCATGTATTCGTCAGGACTCACGCCTGCAATTTCATCATCAATAAAAACAGAAGCAGGCACTACCTCGTCAAGAACCCTCATAAACTCGCCTTCATAAGCCGCCTTCAGCCAGCCAGACTTGCTGCCTATCCTCTGCCAATCCGACTTTGATATCTTATATTCCATGAATTTTTCTCCTCATGCTATCCCTTATACTCATGATCCACATTAATTATTCTTCAACATCCAACGTCATACCAATAAGTTTTATTAACTTATTCAACAATTCCTGCAGACTTTATCTTTTCCGTCACATATTTGCCAACAGCCTTAGGGTCTACGCATCGGTTATACCATTCAAGCGTTCTGTCTCCTATCTTCTGCAGCTTTACTGGATCAGACAAAAGCTCATCTATGATGGAAAGATTTGACCAGTCGCTCACTCTTATTCCTGGAAATCCTTCATAATACCATAGATGAGTCGGCAGCTTGTCTCCCACCAGCAGCACACAGCCGCATCGCGCTGCCTCAAATATCCTAAAAGATTCATGACTTGTATATCCAGGTGGACATAAGGCAATCCTCGTCTTTGTAAGCAAAGATCCGTAATCCCACATCTTCAGCCCTTTACCCCATCCGTCATGATGAATTTTCCAATACTTATTCTTACCATCTTTGCTCCTTCTCTCAAGGGCAGACTTCATCTTGTCTCTTCCGTTGTCATTCGCAGTTCCAGAGAAAGAGTAGTCAAGCGCCCTTTCGGCAAGCGGAGTATGGCCGTGGCCTCCAAAGTCAGTCAAATAGCCAAGAGGAAAAGGATGAACCCTGTTGTCACATATGGGAGCACGTGGAAAGTAATGCTTGAATATAAGAGCCAAATTTTCATGCAAGTGATTTGCAATCGGCTGCTGATGATGTTCGTCGGAAGTAGAGAACAGTATGGAGTTTTTGGGTACTTCCGTCAACGGCTCATTCCATACAGAAAAAATAAACGTGTGATCTTGCCCAGTGTTAACATTTGCTATAACGCTTTCGAAGTAGTCCGTCTCGTCCTTTCCATGTACAAATCTTCCTCTCAACGGATTTATAACATTATGCATTCAGAATCTCCTTATTTAGGCACGCAATTAGGAACGCGCCTCTTCCCTTTCCTCTTCATCCCAACCATCTTGTAACCGCTCCAGCACTGGCCAGCCTTCGACTCCTTCAGCCAGCCAGCCTTCATACCAACCCTCTCCCACTCCGCCCTCGACATCTTGTACTGCATAGACAGTCCTCCATCTAAGATACCTTCTTAATCCGCTTTTTTTTCACAACTACCTTCTTTGACTTCAGCGGCTTCACAAACTTCATGTAGTGAAAGTAAGCAGACCACGCGAAAAGCATAGCAATTCCCACATTCAACACCAGCTCGGACAAAGGAGGATCACTCAGCGTCAGCACATTGTACAAGGCACCAGAGGCACACATGCTCAGCGCAATCTTCACAAATATCGTGTTGCATGCCTTCATCTTGTGTATCAACGAGTTCTCCCTGCCGAACAGGAATATCAGGAACGCACCGAATGCAACCGTAAGCACGCAGTTCGCCAGCAGATTCACCAACATCACAAAGCTCATTTCTCCCTCCTTCTTGCAGCCCTCTTTTTACTAGTCAACTTGCGACCAGGAACCCTCTTCGTCCTGGAGATCGTATTTTCCCCATTTTCTTCCTTCTTCACCTTCATGAACTTGTCTATGACTATCTCCAGGCCCTTCAGTCCCATAAAACCCATCATGAAAGCAACAGCATACTTGCCCTGGCCCCTTATGCTCTCAGGCATCACGTTCATTATCACTGGAGTAAGATAATTGGCGCACGCAGTGCCCGCAAGCAGCGACGCAATCGTAGGCCCTATCCTCTGGGAAGCAGTCTTCGACACCATCAGAAGCGCACCGAAGAAGCCAGATATAAGGAATCCTATCTCTATACCGTACTGAATAAGCTGACCTTCAACAGAATCGGAGTTCTTATCCACCATTTTCTTATGTACCCCCCAATTTTTATATATTTATATAATAATCAATAAGGTATTCCCCTTCCCCCCATTTTGCATTTTTATAATATTATAATATTATACCACCATAAGGTATCCCCCCCATCCCCAAAGACTATAAAAACTCTACTCACCAATTGTTGAGGAGCTTTTTTGACAGCATCATTTTACTTGATACAACATTCACCATGAACTGGAGAGGATCGCTTTAATTCATTCCTTTGCCCACTCGTACGCAAATTGATTTAATATTTTATCAATCGCTTTCTTTTATCAATTCAATAAAGTAATTCTTTGTTTCTCTCATTAATGTGGTGTGATGTTTCGTGTACTTCATTTTTTCAAACTGAGGATTATCTTCAAGCATTCCTTTGCAATAGTAGGAATCGCTTGTCAAAGATGACGGCGTCGATTCATCTGCATTTTCCTCTTCACATAATTCCTCTGTAGCAAGATATATTCCAGAGTTTATTTCATCAATGATTCTATAAGGAGGCATGTCGGAAAAATTCTTATCGAAACCCTTAATACCCATAGAGCTTAAGTCATGCTTGAGACTTTTATTTTTTGCTATGCTTCTTTCATAGCGCATCATTTTCTTCATTACATCATCTTTAACGTATGGCTTGAGCCATTCGATTGTGTATTCAATATTCTCTGCGCTTGATGGGGAAAACTCAGCGATGTTTCCGCTACTGTCAAGCTCTGTGTCCGCATCTCCAAAAACATCCCCCATGTCTTTGCCGCCTTCTTCAAGCTTTGCTCCTTCCTTTAGCCATCCAGAATTGAAACCAATATTTAGCCAGTCTTTTTTACTCATCTTTATAAAAATATCTTTATTACTAGCAGTAGAGTCAGAAAGACCTTCTTCATAATGCCTCATGGCATTTGCCCTGTAACTCCCCCAGTCTGTGTCAACAAGATTTCTAAAATTAAAGCTATCTTTACGTTTCGTGTTCGTATGATTCTCATTTCTTCCTCTCCTAGGTTTATAAACAAAAGGAGTGGATTTCCATCCCATGGCCTTGTCAAGATATTCGGGATCTGTCTCTCCACCATTGAAAAAAAGTCTTTTTATAGAAGACTCCTCTATCCCAGAACTTCTAAGAACATCAAGAAATATATTGCAATAACGCTTTACTGTGTCAATGTCCTTGGCTGTTTCACCAAGTATGCTAATACTAGGAATTTTTTTAACCCTAGACATGGCATACTCGTTGCCTTCTGCTGCCTGTACTGCCCTATTCTTGCACATTTCACAAACATTGTTTAATAAAGATTTGCTTATTTGACCCTGCATGAGCTCATTACTCCTTGTTATTTACATATCATTGCATTACCTGCTAAACGCCTTCTATCAATTCATAATGTCATTAATACCCCAATTCACCAAGGTATCCCTTTTCTTCATAATTAAAAATTTCAATTTTCACACCCCCCCTTTTTTTTATCCATCATAAATTACAACAAACGCAGAAGCCCGTAAGGTATCCCCCAGCAGCCAGTTTTTACCTATAAAAAGACCCCCAGGTGGGGGGTATGCGTTTAAACGTTTCTCTCGCTTGGGTCAAGTTGACGCTGCTGGTTTGGACGCATCCAAACAAACGCAGAATAGGGGCGCGCCCCCTGTGGAGCGCGCCCCTATTCTCACACCGACGCAGGAGCCATGTCCTGCGCCAGTCGACCTAGCGAACCCTGCAGGCCAGCCTGATTGCTGTCGTCCAGCAGCCACTGCTGCTGGACCTCCGTCCTCACCACGAACCACTCAAGGTTCGTGGTATACTGCCGCACTTCGGCGGCAGTCAACTCCTTTCCCCGCAAATCTGCGGGGAGGTCGAGGACGAGCGTCCCGACCTTGGCTGCCTTCGCAGCCAAGTGCATCGGCAGCACGCCGATGACGATGTTTCCGATCACGTCGGTCGGGAGCGCGTGCTCCACGACGCGACCCGTGATTCCATGGTCCTCTGCGAGGACCTGCACCAGCGCCGCGTGGCGCGTGACAATCACAACTTCCATCGAACCACCTTTCTAGCGGCTGTGCCGCTTGTGCTCTAACCGCGCTCCAGTTTTCTGGATTCGGGAGCGGGGGTTGAAACGCAGCAAAGGGACGCACCCTTGTGGGATGCGTCCCTTTGCTGTTAGCAGTTTGCGTACCGCGCTCGCCTTGCGGCGCGTGCGGCCTGCGCGCGCGCGAGGCGCGACTTGAGGCCGTCGAGGTCAGCCTCATCGTGGGCGGCTGCCCACAACAGGCCGCCCACATAGGCGACCTGACAGTTCTCATCTTCCCAACCCGTCTTTTCAGACAGGTCGGGGTGGTTGCTCTCGATCATCGAGAGCAGCGCGATCGCGCGTTCGCGCGTCCATTCAACCTTTTCAGTCATGTTCTGTCCTTTCTAGCGGCTGTGCCGCTTGCGCTCTAACCGCGCTCCAGTTTTCGTGATTCGGGAGCGGGAGTAGAAACGCAGAATAGGGGCGCGCCCCCTGTGGAGCGCGCCCCCTGCGATTTACTTGCCCTTCGGCAACTTGCCGAAGATTGTTGGCACGGCTTGGCGCGTGCCGTCACCCCGCTCGGCGCGGATGCGCCAAGCGGAGGCTACTGCCTCTCCCTCGCTCGCGGCGAGGGAGTCGAGCCTCGTCCACGACACGAAATCGTGGATCGGCGTACCCTCCCCGTCATCGAACGGGGAGAGGCGGATCGCGCGGACGCCCGCGCGATAGGCGACCTCTCGGTGGTCGCCGTTGCAGCCGAATCCCATTCGGCTGGTCAGTTCGTGTGCGCTCTTCATGGGCGCACCAACCTTTCTGCGGGATTGTCCCGCTTGTGCTCTAACCCCGCTACCGTTTTCGGGATTCGGGAGCGGGGAGAGAAACGCAGATAGGGGCGCGCCCCTTGCGGAGCGCGCCCCCTTGCGGCGTTTATGTTTGACGGCACAAGGTTCACGCTGAACCCTGCCGTTCGCTGTAGCGTGCTGCGCGTCTAGGGGCGCGCTTCTACCTGCGAACGACACTTGCCGCTACTGCTCTAACCCCGCTACCGTTTTCGGGATTCGGGAGCGGGGAGAGAAACGCAGATAGGGGCGCGCCCTTGTGGAGCGCGCCCCCCTGCGGTTAGCGATGGGCGTTCGAGGACGCCCCCTGCACCCCTGCGAGGTGCATGAGGAACCCCAGCGAGTCGCCCGACCCACCCTGATAGGTGTGGGCGGCGACCGACGCAGCGACCTCGCGCTGCTGTGCGATGCGCGCTGCGCGCGCCTCCGCCTCGGCGCGAGCGTTCGCCTCGCGCGCCTTGAGTTGCTTCGCCCAAGCGATGCGCTGGGCGAGCGTCATGTTCTGTCCCTTCATCTGCGCCAACCTTTCTGCGGCTGTGCCGCTTACGCTCTAACTCCGCTCCAGTTTTCGGGATTCGGGAGCGGGGATTGAAACGCAGATAGGGGCGCGCCCTTGTGGAGCGCGCCCCCTGCGATTTACTTGCCCTTCGGCTGCGGGTTCTCCGCAACCGACTTGATCCACTCCGCGACTGCGGGGGTCAGGTCGCGTCCCCCCTTGAAACTCCCGTCCGCGAGGATGCGCCCCGCGAACCGATTGTCTGGTTGCCCGAACTTGCCCGATGCGATGTTGCAAGTGTCGCAATTCTCGGGCTTCGCCTTCGCGCTGTCGCGGGGCGTGTACGAGATCGTCCACTCGATCCCGTCAACCGTTCCCCGAATCTTGGGGAACCGATCCTTCGAGGCGCGGAACGCCTCGATGAGAGCGGCGAGATCGCCAACCACGGGCGCAGGGTTCTGCGCCTCGTCAATGAGGCGGTCGATCCACTCGACCTGCTTCTCCGACGCGCTGCCCTTGACGAGCGCGGCGAGCAGCGACGACGCGAACTCCGCGCGAGCGGGGTTCGTTGCGATGACGGATGCGAGTCCCTGAATCTGCTTGTTCTTGTCCATGTTGATCTGCCTTTCTGCGGGATTGTCCCGCTTGTGCTCTAACCCCGCTCCAGTTTTCTGGATTCGGGGGTTGGAGTGTTTCGTGCAATGCACGGCGCGACCGATGCAAGTCGAGCCGCAAAGTTTTCGGGATTCGGGAGCGTGTAGTATGCGCGCGTACTACGCGCCTTTCACGATCCGCATGAGTAGGTCGCGCTCAATACGCGCCTTCTCAAGTTGTCTCTTGAGATCCTTGTTCTCATCAACAAGGTCACAGACTCTCTCATCGACTCCCCCTCGGAGATCTTCATTCTCCTTCAGGAGTTTTTGCACTTGATCCGTCAGTTCACGAATCTTCTCATCCATGTTCGTCAACCTTTCTAGCGGCTGTGCCGCCTCAACCCTTGAACGATGTAGTCGAGACAAACTAGGGCAAACCCTGGCCAAATCATGGCAACGCCCGTGAGGACGATCCACGAACAGACTTGGAGCACAGTTTCCATGTTCGTCAACCTTTCTAGCGGCTGTGCCGCTTACGCCCTAACCCCGCTCCAGTTTTCGGGTTTCGGGAGCGGGAAGAGCAACGAAACAAAGAGGGCGCACCCCTTGCGGAGCGCGCCCTCTTCGGAAAGGTTATCGCTTGATCTCTTGAATCCCCTTCAAGAGATGCGCCTTGTAGGACGCATCGTAGTCCTCGATGTCCTTGATCCACTCCGCAGGCTCGAGCGAGCCAACGGGGAACTCCCTCCACGCATGGTTGTTGCTCATGCGCGAGGCGACGAGACTCATAGCCTCGATGTGTGTGCGGCAACCGCGAACGATATACTCGTTGCCGCCCTTCGCCTTCCAATACTGCGGACACTCACCCTTGCCATCCCAAGCATGGGCGCCGTAGTTCTCCATCACTTGGGTCAGGACGATCCAAGCGGACGAATCCGCGAGGATGTTCGCCGTTGCAGCGGCGATTTCCGCTGCGACCTCATTCTCGTCACGGCTGATGTGACATGCGCTGATGCTCATGTTCGCAACCTTTCTGCGGCTGTGCCGCTGATGCCCTAACCCCGTTCCAGTTTTCGGGATTCGGGGGCTGGAGTGCTTCAATGCTCTCCGCGCTGATTCCATGCGCGGCGAGACTCTTTGGCGGTTGGCTTGCCGCCCCAAGTAGCGGGTCGCGCAATGCGTCCCGCAGCGCGAATGTCGCGCGCACGCTGCCAAGCCAGCGTTTTGGCTCGACGCGCTTGGTCTTGGATTCCCTTGTTCATCGAACCACCTTTCTGCGGCTGTGCCGCTTACGCTCTAACCGCGTCCCAGTTTTCGGGTTTCGGGGGCGGTGTGCGGTGTGCGGTGTGCGGTGCTACTTTGGTTTCTTCACAAGAGCATTCGCAGCATGACCCATTCCCACCACGCCAGCGATGATCGCGGGATTCCATCCGAACAGTTCAACGCAGCACCACATGATGCCAGCGTTGAATGCGAATGCGGCGAGCAGGGTGATCGTAAGCAAGAAGATTGTTTTCATGGTTTTTCCTTTTCTTTCCCCGTTTTCGGGTTTCGGAAGAGAGGGGGGAAGGGAGAGGCTTCGCCTCTCCCTTCCCCCCTATTGCTGTTCACCGACTTGCGCGTTCCCATCGGAGCGCATCTGCGTTCCGCAGAGCGCGGGTGCGCGTCCATCCACTTCCGTCCTCGCCACGCATGGTGGCATCGGAGGTGGAAAGGTAGTGGCGCGATCCTGACCGCAGTTCGCGCGAACGCCAGAAGGCGATTCCCTCTTCCTCTGCGGAGCGGTCGAGTCGCGTCCACGACACAAACTCCTTCGTGTCGCGGTTGAACGGCGACCACCTGATCGGACGATACCCTGCACGGAACAGGATTTCTTCACGATCACCACCACATCCGAACCCTACCTTCGCGATGAGTTCTGCTTGAGTCATCGCACCAACCTTTCTGCGGGATTGTCCCGCTTACACCCTAACCCCGCTCCCGTTTTCGGGATTCGGGGGCGGGGATTGTGGGTTTGGCGCGTCATGGTCGCCATCATGGTCGTCGTCATGGTCGTCGTCGTCGTCGTCGTCGCAACAATCGACGCACCAATCAATCTCACAAGCGTCCTCGTCCATGATGTTGTAGCCAACATAGATGGACAACTCTTCGCATTGAGGTCCGATGATGAAGTCATCGTATTCGTCCATTACTCTCCACCTTTCCAGCAACTATGTTGCTAAAGAGTATGCCCCTCGCTCCCGTTTTCTGGTTTCGGGAGCGAGGGGCGTTTCATTTGCGCGGCACGGTGCGGTGCGCTTCAGTAGCGCGGTGCGGCACGGTGCGGTGCGCTTCAGTCTCGTGCGGGGAGAGGTAGCGCTCCCTCCCCCCGCACATTGCTCGTTTAGATGAGTCCCAGGATGAACAACCATGAACGGGGATGGTCAGGCTCGACCATCTCACCCGTTGGAGTCTCACACACGCAATCCGACTGCCATTCCTCAAGCAAGTCGATGCTTGGAGTCTCGATCCATTCGTATCCATCCTCACACCTGTAGTAGATGTGACTCATCCATCCCTCTGGGCGACGATGGTAGCCCTCGGGAGTCTTGACCCACCGCTTCGTGGACTTGAGTTGGACATGGGTTGGCGCACCCTTGCCGTTGTCCGCGCTGTAATCAGCGGGACGCTCTGAAAGACTGACTTCCTTCATGCGTCTGTCCTTTCTGCGGGATTGCCCCGCTTACACCCTAACCCCGCTCCCGTTTTCGGGATTCGGGGGCTGGCGTCGAAACAAAGAGGGCGCACCCCCTGTGGAGCGCGCCCTCTTCGGAAAGGTTACTTGTCTCGCTTCCCCGCTTCAAGGATGGGAAGCCCCGCTTCTGTAGGAACATAGATCACGCTATTAGAACCGCTTTCGAGGTTCTTGATCCACTGCCAGCGCAGGTACGCTTCGTTGTCCTTGAGGCTCTGTCCAATGATGGCGTTGGCTTCAGCAACACCCTTCGCTCGCTCGACTTCCGCAGCGGCAAGTGCCTTTGCCGACTGTAGTTCCGCTTCGGCTTCAAGAACCGCGATTCTGCGGTTCTGCTCGGCTTGAGCGTACTCTGCTTCGCCATCCATCGTGGCGCTCCACACCTTGTAGTGAGGATAGCCAATCGTACACCCACCGATGCACGAAATGATGATGGATGCTGCGATCACGATGCCCTTGATACCAACAAGAGGACGATCTTCTCCATAACTCATGTTCAGTCTGCCTTTCTGCGGGATTGCCCCGCTTACACCCTAACCCCGCTCCAGTTTTCTGGATTCGGGGGCGGTGCTCTATTGATTCCCGCGTTTTTTATGCGCGATGGAAGATTGAGGTCATCGGGAACGCGCTCACAATCGTGATCTTCCCGTATGCAACGATTGCGTTCTTCGCCTTCTTGCGAGCATCGTGATCGCTATTCGCGTCCACAACAATGCTCTCGATGTACGGGACATCATCGCCCCATTCAGTAGCGGCATCGCTCTCGTAGCAATGCTCCTGATGAAAGGTCACTACCCACAGTCCGTTCTTGGGATTACGCATGGTTGCCTCCTGTGACCTAACTTCGTTACAGTTTTCGGGATTCGGGAGGCAGACAACGGGGGCTTACGCCCCCGTATCTGCCTCTTCCTTGTCTCCAAAGATTTGCTGCCAACCTTCGGGAGAGATTCCGCTGATGAGAAACTCCCTATCGGCTGGATTCATGTTCGGGAACGCTCGCTGCGCGAGTTCCCCGTTGACCCACCTGAAGAATGCGTCATCGTCAACGGTGACGCTGTAGTTCTTCCCCGTCTGAACGCACCGCTTCGTGATCGTCCTAGTTCCGCTCATGTGTTGCTGCCCTTCTGCGGCTGTGCCGCTGATGACACAACCCCGCTCCCGTTTTCGGGATTCGGGGAGAGTTCGATCAAAGTCTCAAGGATCTCTTCCCAAGAGATCGTCGGATCGCTTGTCTTGACGCCATCGGGCGTCATGTGACCAAGAGCGAACTGCACGATGTGTCGCGCGTCACCCTTGCTCAACGGCTGCTCGAAAGCACCGATGCGAGCGCGAGCGGCGTTGTAAGCGCGCTCGTCGTTGGTCAGCCACAGGACGATGTTCCATGTGGCGCGGCTACTCCATCCGTTGTATTCGCTCATTTGCCCTCCCAGTAGGCTGAAACAATCTCAATCGTACCCTTCGCGATTGCCTCGTCAATCTGCTCATCCGTGTAAGCAGACTGATCGTAGATGCAGTCGCAGTCAAGAACCTCACCGTGCGGTTCCTGAACTTCGCCCTTGCCCTTGCACAACTTGCAGTCCTTCTTGGCAAACAACTGAATGTGCATCTGCGCCAACCTTTCTGCGAGTGTTCTCGCCACACCCTAACCCCGCTCCAGTTTTCGGGATTCGGGGGCGGCGGGGGGGTGAAGGGGGGAAGGCTTCGCCTTCCCCCCTTCAGTATTCAGTAGGACACAGATTCCACCTTGTAGTCACCGCTGCTATTGGGCTGACTTTCAGCCCACAGCATGATCTGCGTGACCTCTTCGGGAGTCTGCCATCCCTTGACATCGTCATCCTCCGTCAAGGGATAGAAGTCGCCGTTCGGTCTAAAGACCGCGACTTCTGCGCTGACCCACTTTCCTGCGGCTTGCGCCGAATAGTGGGATTCGCTGAACTTGACGGACACCGACCATCCGTTCTTGTACGAGATTGCCCATCCCGTGTCGCTTGCGTAGAAACTCATGCGTCTGTCCTTTCTGCGGGATTGCCCCGCTGATGACCTAACTGCTTCCCCGTTTTCGGGTTTCGGGGACGGGGAGCCTTACGGTTCAATGTCCTCACAACACTCGTAGTTAGAGTCTGTGAGGACTTCAGGACGATAAGCGGACATCTTCTTATCGTGACACTCGGGACAGGTAATGCAGAGGTAGATACCCCTTGCATCGTACTGTTCAGTACCCCATTCCCCACTATCGCAGGTACACTCTCGGATTCGCATGGTTGCCTCCTGTGACCTAACTTCGTTCCAGTTTTCGGGTTTCGGGAATAAGACGGGGGAGAGGATTTCTCCCCTCCCCCATCTTTCGTCCTACTTCTGCACGGTAGCAGAGCCGATCACTTCGATACGGCACTTGCCAGCGCGCACCTTCTGCACCATCGCACCCATCTCCTCAAGACGCTGCGTGGTGGTGTCCTTGAGAGTCTCGCGCAGCACCTTGCGCTGCTTGTCGGACATAGCCATGATCTCGGGGATCATGTCGAGAACGACATCCTGCGTGACTCCATTGATCTTCGACATGAGGACTGCCACGAGAGTCCACGGGCAAAGTTCCTGCACAGCCGTGTAAGTCTCGTCTGCACCCTTGTCGCAGGTGAAGTCAAACTCCACCGTGATCTTGCCGCTCGTAAAGCCCTCGGTAGGCTCAACGATCTCCTTCACGATTGCGGCGGCTGCACTCGACTTGACATCTAGCGCGATATTCGTCGTCTGCATCATCTGTCCTTTCTGCGAGTGTTCTCGCTACACCCTAACTTCATTCCAGTTTTCGGGATTCGGGGGCGCGCCTCACTCGCGTCCGCCCGCTCCGCTCACCACCCACATGGGCTGCAACTTATCAGCCCAACGCTTCACCTTGTCGATGACATCCTGCGGACATTCCAGGCTCTCGCCTTCCTCATCGACTCCACCTAGAACGCAGCAATCGCCAACGATGATGTCTGCATTGCCAAAGACCTCTGCGAACAGCATGGTGGCAAACATATTCGGTGGCAGTCCGTCCAACTTGCCGTTCTCGTTACACCACAGAGAAACAGTATCAGAGAGACTGATGCACTCGATGTAGCCGCCAACGCCATCGCGCAGAGACTCGTATCCCGTGTAGGCGACCACCTCGATCTTGCCGTTCGCGCCGATCTTCAGCATCTTCTTGTCAGCCATGTCTATCTGCCTTTCTGCGGCTTTGCCGCTGATGACATAACCCCGATCCAGTTTTCGGGATTCGGGAGCGGGGAGCCTTGTCAATGGAAATGCCTGATGACGGGATACCGCCAACAGGCATGGGAGCCTTTATCTTATCCCGCTGCGGCTCATTACGGGATTGCACAGGTGTTTAGCCCTCCAGACCCCAAGCCACCACGCAACTTGGGAGGGTGTATTCGCCGCCGCGAATACGCTACTTGATCTTCCCCGACTCGCTAACCGCTTCCCCGTTTTCGGGATTCGGGGGCGGGGAGTCCCTTACCGTGTCAATCAACTCAAGAAGCGGGTCTTGAGCCTTGATTTGATCGTACTCAAAGTGTGCATCACGCCAAATGGACTGCCACACGGCGTCATTTGACTCCCGCATCCTCTCGACAATGACGGAAGCAACTTCCTCCGTCACATTCAACTCAACCATGACATCGTATGCCGTGATGACATAGCAGCACACGGGATGATGCTCCTTCTCAATGATGTCAATGAAGAACTGATTGCATTCAAGAGTCATTTTTGTCCCCCGTTTTCGTGATTCGGAAACAATGCGGGTAGGGAGAGGATCGCTCCCCTCCCTACCCTTGTTCGGTCACTTGCCCTGCGGCTGCGGATTCTCCGCAACTTCCTTCAGCCAAGACACAACCGCTGCGTTCAGGTCACGACCTGCGGCAAGCGATCCGTCTGTCTTGATGCGACCGTAGAACTTCGCGTTCGGGTCGCCGTACTTGCCCGTATTGATCGCGCAAGTGCCACGGTTCTCGTCCTTGACCTTCGGATGCGCCGAATCAGGCGCAGTCCACGAGATCACGACTTCAGTACCGTCAATGACTCCCTTGATCTTGGGGAACTTCACAGAGGTAGTCTTGAAAGCCTCAATGATCGGAGTCAGGTCGGGAATCTCGACGGGATTCTTCGCCTCATCCACAAGGCGGTCGATCCACGCCGCCTGCTTGTCGCTCACTTGCCGTCCTCCTTGAAGCAGTCCCAACCACAATCCGCTGCAACGGCACGGCTCGTCATGTTTGGATCTCCTGATGCACTACTTTCGATGCGGCAAAGTTCCCGCCTCGCCTCATCGCGCTCGGCGGTGAGGGTTGCGTTCTCCTGCCGCAGTCGCTTGATCTCCGCGATTGCCTTGTCCATCAGCGATACTGCATCGGGCGCAATCGCCGCAATGATGTCTGTGTCTTTCACGATGTACCTCCATTCATCAATGCGAAGGCGATCAATGCCAGCGAGAACGGGATGGACAGGAATGCAAATGCGCATACTGCCAACAGGTACAGCATCACGAACATCTCCATGAGTCTGTCTGCCTGCTCTGCCAACCAGTCAAATGCGTTGCTCACTTGCCGTCCTCCTTGCGCTTTGGCGCGCGCTTTCGACTTGAGGCGCGCTTTGTAAGACGGAAGTTGCGCTTCTCGTAAAGGAAGGCAAGCAGTACCGCCATGTTGGAACCTATCAAACAGTAGGTCAAGGTGACTTCCATGACATTCCCTTCTGCGGCTGTGCCGCTCATGCCCTAACCACGCTCCAGTTTTCGGGTTTCGGGAGCGGTGCTAGAACTGATCGTTGACCTTTGATGGATTCACAGGTTCAGCGAACTTGACTTCGCCGTTCATAATGTGAGCGCACCAAGTCTGATGAAGGCGATCACAGTCGCGAGCAGCAGCGTTGTAAAGACGCTCGTACTTGTTGCGCTCCGCAGTTAGTGCTTGCACTTCAGAACGAAGAGCCTCAATCTCGTGAACCATAGATGTGAGGCTCTTTCCGATGAGGTAGATGTCCGTGTAGTCCTTCATTGATCTTCTCCGTTTTTCTTTTCAAAGCATGGAAGGCAGACAACGGTGATCGCGGGATCATCTCCCAAGATCGTGTATCCGCACTCGCAGCAGGTGATCGTGCTGTCGGGATGACTCTCTATCACCCTCTCGTACAAGTTAGCCCAACGACGATGGATGTTCGCCATTGAAAGCGCATCTAGCAGTTCCTTGCTCTTTTCGTTCATTTGCTGCTCCAAAAGGGAGGGGCGGGGCAACCCGCCGATTGAGTCGCCCCGCCCCGCCGCAGAAAGGTTCGTTCAGCCCACGCCCTAACCCCGTTCCAGTTTTCGGGTTTCGGGGGCGTGGCGATCATCAAGATTGCGGCGTCACCACGCAATCATTGCGCTTCATCCTCGCGTAGTCGTTGATCGTAGAAAGCCAATCAATGTCCATTTGGATCGAATAGCGAGCAGCAATCGGATCGTCAAAAGACTTGATGTAATCTTCATCAGCAACCATCGTCCTCAACTTGTTCGACGCAACAAGAAGCATATTGAATGGCAGCAGACTTGGCTCTTGCCCTCCAATGGCGGCTACGATTCGCGCGGCTGCGCGGACTTCGCTCGTATTGTCTCCGTCCAATGTGGACAGGATCTTGTTCCAAAAGTCCGCATTGAACAGACCTTGACCCCAGTTCAAGCCGTCAACGCTGTCGAAAGGCAGGTATCCATTTGGGCGCATTTTGCTTCCTTTATGCAGAGATAGCAGTCTTTTCAACCAACTTCTTCTTGGTCTGACTGAAGATGTCGTCGATGTCTCTCTTGATCCAGTCCTTGCACTTCTTCAAGAACTCGGTGCGAGAACTGTTGGATGCGTTCGTAATCAGTCCCTCATGCTTGCAGACATCATCAAGCGTGATGTAGACGGGAATCCTGACTCCATTCTCGTCAAAGCCCTTTGAGAGAGATGTGCCAAGCAACTTCTCAAGAGTAGAGATGCGAGCAAACACCTCGGGAATGTTGTCTGCCGTGATCTTGCTCACCTCAATAGCCATCATGTAGAAGATGATGGTCTTGGTGGTCGGCTCCATCAGGTAGTTGCCATCATTCTTGTAGTAGCAGATGTTCTCGTGATCGCTGATTCCCGTCAGATCAAAATGCAAAGCCATGTTCGTCTGCCTTTCTGCGGCTGTGCCGCTGATGACCTAACCCCGCTCCAGTTTTCGGGATTCGGGAGCGGGGAGCGACTCAATGAAAAAACGCTCACCCCACCTCTTGCGAAGCGGGGGAGCGCATGGGGGAAAAGATCTTGTATTAGACGCCAACACCTGTTTCACGGATAACAAATCCGTTCAACAGAGTTGCACTCCCGCGACCGATACATCCAGGTTCGTAGAAGGCAATCTTCATTTTGACTGTCGGAAACCTGCGCGACAGTGCTGTGATGCACGGTAGAGGATAACACCACGCAGTCTCAAAGTCAATGACCAATCTCGACTTTTCCTCTACGACGATGGGATTAGTGACCTCCCACTTGGTTCCCCAGTTGTTCGTCCTCCACATATACCAGTCAGGAAAGACCTCTTTTCCATCCTGCGCGATAGAATCAAGAAGTTCATCTGAAGTCATCGGAGGCGCGGGCTTCCAGCGCGGATCTTCTTTTGATCGCATATGGTCAGGCATTGGAACAATCGCATCTAGCGCAAAATCTTGCGGCAAAATATTGAAATGCCCATTTGCGGTTTCAGAAACCACGCATCCCTTGACCGCCTCGCGGATCGCTGCGCGCTCTTCCTTCGTTCCGTAGATCGTCAGTTTGTTCTCACACCAGTTAGGCATATCGGCTCCTATCGGTTGCTTGGGTATCCAATCCCTTGAAAGTTGAAGTTGCCAGCCTTCAAAGCAGCCTCTTCAGCGGCTTTGGCTTCTGCGTACTTCGGATGCTTCCGCTCTTCCTCAATGCACTTCATGCAACACATTTGCGTGTTGAAGAAACTCATTTGAGTGCAGTTGGCTTCTTTCCAACATCTTTGACAGTTCGCAGCCATGCCCTAACCTCCCTACAGTTTTCGGGATTCGGGAGCGGTGGCTCGGCTATCCGAAACCACCGCCCCCGATAAGTCTTATTCAGTTGGATTGTTCTCGTCTAACTGTTCCCCAAGCGGAGTTTCAGTAGGCGAGTCCATCTCAAAGTCATCGTACTCATCAGGCTCGTTCTCGTCCCAAACGGGATCAGTAGTGTGCTGCGAGAACTCGGGAATCAAGCAAGTAATCCAAGTCGATGAGTAAGTTGTGCCATCTCCCGCTCCAGAGTCGTCAATGGCGTTCCAAAAGTAGTCCTCTAGACTTGACCCAGACGCATTCTTGAAGTCATCAAGAATAGCGTTGGAGTCCACAGTATTACCGTGAATCGTAGAGAAGGCGAAGTCATCTCCAAGATCAATCTGATCTGTGCCACCGTAGTATGGAACAGACACATCGGACACACCATGCTTCAGTAGGGCAAGCCATCCACACATCTCATTCTCATCGGGATAGTCGCCAGCCAACTGTCCAAGCAGTTGCTTGGCGTCCCTTTCGTCATCCTTGTTGACAAGAGACTTTGGCAACCAAGCCGATGACTGCGGAACAGCGTTCACGATAATGCAGGCAATCAGTCGCGGATCATTGATCTCACTCAAGTCAAGACCGTGACGCTCCCCAATCGACTTGATAGCCTTCATGCCTTCAGGCGAGGCGAACCACGCTTCGTAGTTCCATTCGTTGCTCATGCTCTAACTCCTTTCCCGTTTTCGGGATTCGGGAATGGGAAGGGGGAGAGGCTTGCGCCCCTCCCCCCCCATCGTCCTATCAGAGCATCGCCACAGCGATGTCATGCGCTTCGTTGGTACGGTCGTAGCCGTCAGAGAAGCGGTTGCTCCACAGCCGCATCGTGGGGTCGGTAGACTCGCCACGCACGGTGCGCTCATGCTGCGTCCACTTGGTGACGCTGTTCATGGCGAGCCACAGAGTAGGCGAACCGCCTCCAAGAGCGATACGCTCCATCTCAAGCGTTGCGATCCAAGAGTCACGCGCTCGCTCAACCTTACGATTGGCTCGCTCGACCTTCTCGACTGCGCTCTCGTAGGCATCTGCACTCTGTCCAACAGACATGACAGGCAGAGGCTCGAAAGGCATGATCTTGTCGTAGTAAGACTTCACCTCTGCGTCGGTGAGAGTCTTTGCGATCAAAGCCTGCATCTCCTCGTCTGCCTTATCAAAGGCAGCACAGGTGATGCCAAGAATGCGCTTCGCCTCGGTCAGTCGATTGTGAGCCGACTTCGTGTGCCGAATCTTCAGCGCACGCGGAGAACCCTTGACCTCATTCAGCATGAGATTCAGAGTGTTCGCGCACACCATTCGACGCATATGTGCGCCAGCCACAAAGTGACGGTTGCCGACCGCATTGTTGCTGAAGCCAATGAACGGCTTGTTCACATCGTTGCCGTTGCGGTACTCCTTATCGAGTTCAAGGTCGATAAAGAAGTCCTGCCGTCCGTGAAGAGTGCCAGCCGACACGATGCGACCCGTACCGTGCTGCGTGATGCACTCTTCTGCGAGCGCAATAGCGTCCTCAAGTCCGATCATCGTGTAGCCATCGCCCACGATACCGATGGGATTGCCCTCGGAAGTGACAGCCTTGAAGTTCGGGACAGTAGCACCAGCACTAGTCTGGACGCTCTCCATCTCGTACTCCCACGGGAACGCCTTGCGGACATCCTCGGGGGTGATCTTGTCGCGGTTCTCGCCAAGACCGTGCCAACCCTTGTCTCCCTCAATCAGTACGCGATCAGCGACAACGCCTTCAGTAACGATTCCATGTGCCATGTGATTGTATCTCCTATGAGTTTCTTCTCGCCCAAGTCGGAGCAACGCGCTCCACGCCCTAACCCCGTTCCAGTTTTCGGGATTCGGGGGCGGCGGGCAGTCAGCGCATCGCCCCGAATGGACAAAACGGGCAAGGGCGCAGCAACAGTATACTGCATTTTGCCAAAGAATCAATACGCATCGCAGAGAATCTGCTTTTTTTATTCAGGATTTGTATGCGATCTCTTTGCGGCGGACACCATGCTCAAAATCGGAGCATCAGATCCTAGATCAGATTGTTCCGACTTTTTCAATGTCTCTTCAGCCTCATCTCCCCAAGCAAGATTCCAACTCTTCGCGCACTGTGGTCCATAACCTTTTGCTAGGGAGCGACCGTCAGCAAGAGGATTTCCACAGAAACAGCACACCCCTGTCTTGCGACCGTATTCAGAAGCAACTTTTACAGGGTCATCTGCAAAGACTTGCAGGAAGTCTAGCACCGAATCCAGAGAGCCATGAAAGTGAGATGAAGGCTTGAACTCGCCGCTTGGAGTGATCTTGCCTATGTATAACCCTTCTCGGGTCACATAGTAGCAGCCAGAGTTGGGATGATTCTGTCCAGATGACTTCTTTTCGGGCGCCTTTTTTACGAAGATCAAAGCGCCGTTGAAGATGAAACGAAGTCCTGGGCGCTTCAGTCCCCTGCCGATGGGAGCCTCAAACAACTTACAAATGCCTGTCAGATCAACTTTGTTCATGGAAAACTTCTCTCTATGAATCAGTCTGATTCGTCGTTGTATTCATCCCAATCGCTTGGGCGGTATTCATCACTATACGAACTCGGATCAGGAGGCTTCAGTTCAGCGCCGTGATTGTCTAAAACTTCATTGAAGCACTTGCTGATCTCTGCAAGAAAAAGAAGCCTGTCAGAGGCAGGAATCTTCATTTCAGAGACACGCTCGTGAATGAGAAGCACTACATCTTCCTCATACACTTCCCTTGTGCATCCAATGTCGTAGTCGCTAAAGACTTCATCAATCCGCATTGAGATTTCATCCATATACGGAGTCAGGGCAAGTCGAGCCAAGATGATATTGCTATCCATTTTATCTCCTATTGATGTTCGTACTGATTCAGTTCCCGAAGAACAGGACCATCTCTATCTAAACGCAATACATCAAAGTTCTTGCTCTTTGCCCACATAATGAGCATCAAGAAATCTTCACTCACGCCTTTTGAGAGCAGTCCGTTTCTTTCTTCCCATGTCTCGCATTCCCATTGCAGGAATGGAATGACGATGCCTTCCGCATACGCAAAGACAGTAATGCCATGAATCTGCCTAGTAGCAAGCAGTAGTAGATCACGCGGCGTAGCGTGAAAGGTGCTAATGACTGCAACTCGACCGATTATTGGCTTTGAGTCGTACATGGAAACTTCTAGAAGATGAACTTGATCTTGACTTCAGCGATGCGACCGTCATTCGTGCGCTTGACATAGACGGGATAAAGACCATCTCCGTAGCCCGACGATGTTGCGAAAGCCAAGTTGCCGAAAACTCCACACCCCTCTGCGCGTAAAGTCACCTTGCAAGCGCCAGCGTAGTTGAGGTCGGGAGCATCGTTGTGTTCAGATGGAAAGTCGTTCTTGATATAGCAGGGATCAATCAGCATGATCTGTCCGCTATCAACAGGAATCTTACCCGCAAGTTGAAATCGTCCGCTCATTTTATTCCTCTGGGTTTTCATTAGGATCGCTGAAACGATACAGAAACTTTGATGCAGCCTCATTTACAGACCGCGCAAACACCTCTTGACTTTCAGTCTGCCTAATCAGTATCATCGACTGATGAACTGCGTTGAACTCTTGCTTTGATAGCAGATCACCGAAGCGAGATGCTGTTGACTTGCTCAATACATCTGAAAGAGCAAGAATGGCATCCACCGCAGCCTGTTCTCGCTGCTGTATGTCTGCGAACTCGTTTGATCGAATCTCATGCCAAGACATGAAGGCATCACGGGCGCGATCAAGGGAGTCGGAGATGTTTGTATGTTCTCGGTTCATAGCCTAACCCCGCTCCCGTTTTCGGGATTCGGAAGCGCCCCCCGCAGGACTTGAACCTGCGACCTGCGGTTTAGGAAACCGCTGTTCTATCCAACTGAACTAGGAGGGCTACACATTTGCTGTATTAAACTGACTGATTTGACTTCTCTATTACCCTTGAGCCAATCAGGAAATAGATTAATCAATCTTGGATGCTCTTTCAGTAGGCCAACAAATACTTGTACCGTGCTTTTACTAACTTTTTTATCCAAAGTAAGCAAATGCTTGATTTTTCCGTTGCGGTCATATGACCGCAGGTGAACATCGTCTGAAACAAACATCAAGCCATTTATGGTTAAAAATCGCAAAGGCTTATGCGTCCTAGACTTGCCCATGTTAAGCCTCTTCAGTAATGCGCTCGGCGGGACTTGAACCCACGACCAATCGGTTAAAAGCCGATTGCTCTACCAACTGAGCTACAAGCGCGTATTAGTGATTTGTAACCGATAGGAAGCCTATTCGGTACTGATTTGGATGCGATTATTCAAAACATCCCAATCTGCATAAGCGAATGGGATCTTGATGGTGTATCGCACACCCTTCTTTCCTTGCTTGGTAGTGAACATCATCCCCGTCAATGCGTCATGCAGTTCTTTCTCTTCATAAAGACTTTCTTTAATCAGTTCGTCAATCGAAGAATAGACAACTGCCTTAAGTGCTTTATGAGACTCGTTCCAAGATTTCGCAAGATTGTCTGCGGTAGTCCACAAATCGTGTGGAGGCACAAATCGAACCTCCGTGTCCGCTGTGTCAAAATCGACAGAAGCATCTACTTCAAGATTGAAAGTAGAGAAACCTCTTGTTGCCGCATAGACAATAGGATCAAAAAGTCTGGTCTTACCCTTCCAGTCAACTTCTCCCTTGTATTCGCCAAACACCATAGCGAGCAAAAGCGACTTCGCATGATCTGCTTCAGAGAGATTGTCAATCAGATCAGTAGCCCAACTTCCACAGTTTTGAGCGACAATGGAAGAGACTGCTTGCCCACATTCCGTGTGTATCGCCTTGATGAATGACTTGCCGCTTTTAGCCTTTGCAATCACTTCAAGTGCAGCAAACTTTTCATTGCATTCAGGGAGAGTCCGTAGCAGCCATTGCTCCATTCGACTTCGCAGGTACTTCCCCGCCGCAAAGTGATGCTGCTTGATCTCGGTCGCCTTCAGCATTCTCCAACTCCTTTGAAAGAGCCTTTGCTCCCTTGAGCATCCAAGACTTCATTGGCAGTTCCTTGAGCCAATCCTGCACGGTAGGAATGAATCCCATGTCCTCAAGGATGTGCTGCTCTCCCAATAGACGAGTAGGAACGGGCTTTTCGTCGGACTTTCTGACGATTACTTCGCCAAATACCTGTTGAGCGAGAAAGATCCCGAAAGACGAATGCAGAATCGCTCGGTGGCGCGCATCTGGAAGATGCGATTTAGTCTGGTCAAACCATTCATGGATTTCGATGTAGTCCTCAACTTGACCACCGAATCGCTTGGCTGATGACTTGGCGTGGTAGTAGGGGTGGCTCATGCCCTAACTCCTTTCCAGTTTTCGGGTTTCGGGAGCGGAAGCCCCCTGTTCCAAGTTATCAGAACAGGGGTAGGATTAGCAAAGCAGACCATTCCGTGACAGACCATACCTATTCTCACCTTGCCTAATCTTGAATCCCTCTCATTCAGTTCCCCAAATGAGAGAGAAGAAACTTGCCCGATCAAAACAGACCCGACCGCACCCAATCTGATCTAAACTAACACAGACCCTAGCGCACCTAAAAAATCTCTCTCATTCAGTTCCCCAAATGAGAGAGTTAGCAAAACCCAACAGACCGTTGCTTTGCTCGACAGAGCAGAACAAATCGCAACACACCACATCTTGTCTAAACACATCTGACCTAACCCCAACTTGAATCCCTCTCATTCAGTTCCCCAAATGAGAGAGAAGAAACTTGCCCGATCAAAACACATCCGACCCCATCCCGCCATACCTGATCGCAAGTATCAATGAAGTTACTTCACGGACTCAATCACAAACCGTCCGTATGTCGGGCGCATCTCGCACATCCCAACGGTGCGACCCGCATTGGCAACGGCAGCGATCACATCTGCCTCGTCAATGATTGACGGATCGAAGTCCACGGAGAACTTGACCTTCCAATCATTGTAGATCGGACGAGTGCGCAGAACCTTGCTGCCATTGACATTCACAAGTCGAACATCAGAGAACTCGTTGAACCGCTCTGCAAGACCTTCAACGGTACGAGGACCATCGTAGATCAGTTCGCCATCACTATTGAAGTAGACGCCCGCCTTGAAGATGGGACCGTGCTTTGACTTCTTTGCACCATTAGTGAAGGTGGCACGAAGCACATCAAGAGGGATGCAAGGCTCTCCCTTGTTGTTTAGGTAAAGACCACCCTCCCACTCCACACGCTGAATCTCAAGATGATTCTCTTCCTTCTTGCTCTTGATAGAAGTCAAGGACTTGAGCCGCTTGGTATGAGAGTTGAAATGGTTGGCAAGTTGCCCGTTGTGGGTAATCAGAGGCACAATGCCTGCGATGACGAAGTTGAGAGTACGAATGTCGAGACTGTTTGTCATTTTGATTCTATCCTTATAGATCAGAGATTTTGTTTACTTGCTGTCATTCTTGCCGAAAGCATCTCGCCCCATCCAAAGGCGAGAGCGAAGAGACTTCCATTCACTTGTGCCTGTCATGCTCTTCAGTCTTGCAGCCTTGTCTCGCAAAGAAGATTGCAGATTGCGGTCGTTCACCTTTGCCGCAGTAGTCTCGCAAATCCTAGTGTTCTTGCGGATAGAGCGCATCGCATAGGAAATGGACTGATCGCTCTTTTCATCAGTCTGCGATTGGTCAATCACTCGCAAGCCAAGACCGCTGTTCTCCACAAAAGTGTGATGTCCGTGGCGCTCAAAGAACCACCGCTCCACATAGGCGCGCAACTTGAGCCTAATCATGTCCCACTTGCGCTGCTCTACCGTGGCAGTCTCAACAGTCACACCAGCCCAAGAAGCAATGTCATTGGGAGTGATTTCTGATCCAGGATTGATCTTTTCCTTCAGCCAGTCGCAGTTCTCGTCATTCATCTGATTGATCCTTTTTGTGCTTCGCCTACACCCTAACTCCGCTCCAGTTTTCGGGTTTCGGGAGGAGGGGCGGGGGCTTGCGCCCCCGCCCTGATTCAAGCCATCTCGTACAGTCTCTTGTATGAACGCAGTTCCCTATTCCTGCGCATCATGCCATCAACATAGGCAAGATGTTCGGGACCAAGTGCTGCGACCTTCTTGGAGAACTCTACGCTTTTGCGAAGTCTTTGCGAAGCAAACTGAAAGTTCTTTGGAGTCTCCTTGATGAGATTCATCACAATGTTCTCATCATCAGCCCATTCAGGAAAGGCAGACAGAATCAAGTCAGCACCACTCCATGTGTCTTTCCTGCAAGAGATCAAGACGCCATCTGCATCTTGAATGAAATACGGATGAATGTTCATTGGCTTCTTGTCAAAAGCGAAAGAGAGTGGCTCTTTATCTCTTTGATACCAGTCCCACGACAAGCAATGCACGGAGTAATCTTCATTCATCCAACACAGATGATCTCCGAACGAGCAAGCGTAGACAGCGTCCTTCATCGCTTCAGAACGATTCAAAGGATTATGATGGCTGCTATCTCTGCGCGTAATCGACTTTACGCCACCACTAGTTTTCCAATACAAGTAATGCCAATCATTTGCCACCCATTCAGTTTGGCAAACAAACAGGTTGGGCTTACGAGAATCTTCATTCAACTCGTGGCAAATAACTGTCTCGCCATCATTGAAACGAATCCAACCAATGTTGTGATCGAATGCAGCAGAACTGATCCCACTCTTGTTGTGATTGAGAAATGCTCGTATGTTAATAAAGGTCAGATTGTCGATCTTTCTGAACTCAAAGAGTTGATTTTCTCCATTTGCCTTAACGAAGATAATCGCGCATGAGCCGAAAGGAATGATGTCCTTGATCTTCTCTGAATGAGGCAGGACTTCCCAAGTCTTTTTCTTGACAGTACCCCAAACATTCAGTTTGTTGTTCTCATCAAGTGCAAAGGTGGCGTCATAGCGCATTAAGCACTTGACGATCTTTCCCATGTCTTGAGGTGGACTTCTGTAGTTCTTGTCTCCAAGAGAGCGAACAGTAGTAGTGCCATTAGAGTTAACAACGGCTACCGTACTATTGCCTTTAGACCAGTATCCAAACTGTCCGTACTTGCTTGCGTCACCAACAAACCTCACATCTCCGTGGTTGGTCACAAAGCAAGCGGCGTTATATTGGGCATCGAAGGAAACAACTTTAGTTTGCATTTTTTGTCTTTCGTTTAGTTCTTGGAAATCGAGGCAGTTCTCTTGCTTTCGCAATCCCCACCATCTGCATCATCTCGTCCGAGTTCATCAGGCACTTCAATGTCTCCATGCAGTCAAACACGGGATCAACTTCTTGATTCAAAAGTCGTTGAGCCATCTGCAAGGATTTCGCCCCACCCTTGACATCAGACCAACAAGAAAGCGTCCAAAGTCTACCCTTTGTAGGGTGCAGAAACAACTTGAGATATGGCTTTCCTACTTCTTTCTTGCTTTTAGCCAAGTACCTAGTCGCCGTAATGAAGAAGGGGAAGGCAAATAACTCACTTGAGATGTTGTTCGCGTATGTGGCAGCACCCTTCTTGTAGGCATTCTTGTAGTAAGACTGCCTGATCCTGCCCCTGACGGCTGCAATCCGTATCCTCCATCCTTGAGGATACGCTTCTTTCAGTAGGCGCGATGCCCTTCTACGAGCAACGCGAAACTTCCAACCATCTTTGGGGATAGGTGCGATTGCCATGCCCTAACCCCATTCCAGTTTTCGGGTTTCGGGAATGAAAGCCCTCCCGTGCAGTTTCCTACACGGGAGGGTATTTGTTCGATTACTCGTCCTCTTCCTCCTGCCAGTCATCTTGATCCTCTTCGTATCCGTATGTTTCGTGACCCCATTTGAAGAATGTGATCTTGAAACTCTGCGAATACTCTGGCGGTCCTGCTCCACCGTCATCAAGGAATGAGTAGAGCATATCAATAGGCTCACAGCATCCATCTTGAGACTTAAGCCATTCCGACATTTCATTGCTGTCGTTCAACTGATTCTCCCAAGATTCATACTCGCGATCAATCCACTCGCAAATGATGTCATCGTTGGAAGAAATCTCATCAGTACCACCGCTGTATGAGAAATGAATCTCATTTACTCCCTTTGACATAAGGGCAATAGCAGAAGCGATGAAGTCGATGTTGGGACTACGCGACCACGGACTGCGCTCTTTCTGCTTGTCAAAAGCCAACTGATGAATAAGACCAAGAGACTTAACCTTGTTCTCATCAATCACAACATTGCTTGGCAGATATGCTGCGCATTTCGGAGCATAAGAGACAAGCGTAGTTGCGAACGCATCGTCTTTCATGTTTTCGGAAAGCAGACATTCTTCAGAATGAAGGCACTCGCTAACCATCTTTGCGATGCTCTTCTTGACTGACTTGAGTTTAAACTTCTTTGCCCAATCAAACTTGGGATCAATCTGCTTAAACGAAGCCTTCTTGACCTTCTTCTTGATCTTCTTCTTGGTATTAGTTTTTGTCTTGCTCATGTTTTTTCCTTCAATGGGATTGGTGGGAATCGAACCCACATGGTTTTTGAAACCGAGGGATTTTAAGTCCCTTGCGTCTGCCTGTTCCGCCACAATCCCTTCATGGCTTTGGTGGGAATCGAACCCACACGCCTTTCGGCTCTCGATTTTGAATCGAGCGCGTCTGCCTGTTCCGCCACAAAGCCCTGATACTTTATCGTATCACGGAAGTCTGTCTAGTGCGAAATAGTAGATATCCCAAACCCATTTGGGCTGCATCCACACGGGGGTATGAGATATCCACCAACTCATAGTCGGCTCGACATACGAGTACCAACCACGATCACCCATTTGCTTCCTTTCCGCAAAGAGGACATTTGGGTGATTTCGAGACATACTTGAAGTCACAAGAAGAACACTCGTAGCAACAAGCATCGCTGCTTTCAAGACTACTCAAGATAGGCGCTTGTTCTTGAACAGCGTTCTTGCTGACAAGCGGCTTCACCTTGTAGACAGGATGATCTTCGGTACTTGCACTCTTGTCTCTAGGGCATTCACGAAAATCCTTGTCTGCGATAACAAGTTCCTTGTTGACTGTGTTGTTGCCAACAAGAACAAGATGACGGTTCATGTCGTTGTCGCAGACAGTAATCGCGTAGCCATTGTCTCCACTAGCGAAGTTGGTGATATCCCAGCCCATAGGCAGTTGGACAGAACCGAAATGAGAGCCTTTGAGCAAGAAGGTGTTGTCGTGCTTGACAATGCCAACATAGTCTCGACCACAGAAGGCAAACTTGCAGAACTCACCGTCTAAAGCAAGCGGGAAATGTCCATTCTTGCCGTCCCAAACAAAGCAGAAGGCAGTTGCGTCAGAGACAATCACGCAGACGCTATCGCTTGCTTGCAGAGATGTAATGACTCCCTTGTAAGCAAACTCTTCAGAAACCTCTCTGAATGCGTGGATATGCGTCTTACTCGCAATGACAACAGTTCCGTCATCGCAGACATCAAAGTGAGCGGTCATATCAGGTAATGAGAACATTCCATGATTTGAGTTCACCTTGCGGTAGTAGCGAGAAGGAGTGCTGCCGTACTTGGACTGATCCCCATACACATTCAAGGTGTATAAATATCCGCTATTGGAAAGCACTGCTGTATGAAACTTTGATGTACGAACCGCAACAGGATTTGCAACGGAGAAGATAGACTGATCGCATCGACCAAATCTATCATTGCCGCAGACCTTTGCAGTAGAGTTGCTGATCCACGCAGTATGCGCGTAGGCACAGTCAATGTCTGTTGCGTCGTTGATGTCGTTGAAGTCCAACTTCCCCTTCGCGGAACTACCCCATCCCACAATCTGCGAGTCACTAGAGATTCCCGCAGAGTGAGATGAACCAACGCTCATTTTGATTAGATGGAGATTGTCGTAGATTCTGCTTGGCATGACCTAACCGCACTCCCGTTTTCGTGCTTCGGGAACGAAGCCCTGTACCGCAACAAGGCTAGTTCCTTCATTTTTGCTTCAATCATCACATCGTACTCCCTAACTGCACAGAGTTCGGGAATAGACTTTGACACATAATCGGCATGAGCCTGTGGTCGAGATCCGTCACGCGGTTCGCTGTAGTGAATCTTCGGTACGCGATCTTTCGACCAAGTATTGAAAGCCATCTGCGCCGCTTCGTCAAGAGGAATCCCACCATGATTCAAAGAATGGTGGTGGACATCAATCACAAGAGGCACACCCGTATTCTCCGAGATGGGCAAAAGGTCTTGGATTGTCCACATACTAGGCTTGTCATCATTCTCAAGAGTCAGACGCTTTTGGGCAGTAGCAGACAACTTGCTGAAGTTGTTGATGAAACGCTGCGCAGTAGGCTGCTTACCCTCGTATGTCCCGCCAACATGAATGTTGATCGGGAAGTCATCTTCCATGCCTAGCGCGTCACCAATAGCAGAGTGCATCTCTATGCACATCAAAGACTTGGCAACCACACTATCGTCAGGACTAGCAAGACAGGTATATGGACCAGGGTGCATAGACAGCCTGATCCCATTATCCCTAGCCAAACTGCCGACACCATTCAGGACACCCATGATTGAGTGCGCAGTAGGCAAATCTGAAATCTTGTAGTTGAGTTCGGGATGATCCATGAAGGGAAAGATCCCTGACCCGATGCGGAAAAACTTGATGTCGTTCTCCACATTCCACCACATAACCTTGAGCAAGTCTCGCGCATTAGAGAGAGCCAGTTCATTCACTCGACGGATGCTGAAGCCATCCATGCGAAGAGTGCGGTCGGTAAAGACTCGCTTGGAAGCGGGCTTCACATCGCACAGGGTCATGTTCTGACAGGCGTAGCCAAGATTTCGGATGGGCATTTTATGGAAACTTTTTGAATGAGATTTGATGAACTGCCGACATACCTAACCACGCTCCCGTTTTCGGGATTCGGGAGTCAGAAGTCGAAAGACGGCGGAGTGTGACCTTGACTGATAATAGTATTCATATAGTCGCGTCCAGCCTTGCCCGTCATAGGAGGCTGAACATTTTTTCCTGTAGCAATAGATAGCAGTCCAGAAGCAATGATGGGATTTGTAAGCACATCATTCGACTGCGCTTCCTTCTGTGGCAGCCTTCTTGGCGACTTCTCTGGCGGCGTCCATTCAAGATCCATGTTTCTGTCTCCTTGTACAAAGGATTTGTACGCTAAAAGGATCTCAAACGGTAAAAAAAAGTTACAAATCAATAAAAAAAACAGGCGCCATATTGAACGCCTGCTTTATTTAAGCCATTATCGAGTTATTCAGAAACGCCTTTTACAATCTCGTTAATGTTCTTAATGATGACTTGAGCCTCTGCATCGCCATTTTCTGCTCTGCGCCTTAAAGCGTGAACAGTCCATGCCATGCTTTTGATAAGCCCTTGAGTCTTGATGTCATCAATGGCACGAGGACATGCCCAGCCATTGTCGTTCACACTACGGGCATATACCCCTGCCTTGAAACTAACTGCTCCTGCACTAGACTCACAAGTCTTGACATATTGAGTGGCACTATCTCCGTTAAGCACAGAGAGCCTATCAAGGCCAGCCTTTGCATTTACAGGTTTTCGAGACATTAGACACCTACTTTATCTTTGTGTTTTTCGATTGAGTGAGAGAGTTCACGAATGTCGTCATTGAACTCTTTTCTCATATTTTCAATCGTATGGATGTGGTCCACCTGATTGTCGTTGATCCTGCGATCAATAGATTCAGAAAGCCAAACAATCCTTCTGTCCATTTCTAACAAACTTGATTCAAGATCTCTGATTGACCTGTCAAGCCTATTGGTGAAGTAAAGAATCATCGCACAAGACCCAATGATCCCGCTCATAACGGACGCGGACAAGAGATACAGATTGTACGGAGGCATATTCATTGTAAAAAAAGCAGCAAACAATGAAAGCATGCTAAAGAAGTAACCGTAAAAAACTATTCTAGCGTAGATGTTCATGAGCATTTCCTTATATAAGTTGAAAAACAATGGGACTTACAGGATTTGAACCTGTGACCGAGCGAACTCTCGTCTTTACAATCAAACAAGCAAACATTTTCCTAATGGGACTTACAGGATTTGAACCTGTGACCGAGCGATTCAAGTTTGTGTAACTTTCGTTACTCCTTGGACTATATCATCACCTTAGTCTTACGACCTTAGGTGTCGGACGCTAATCTGGTTATTAAGAGGACTAAACCTCTCCAGTAGTCTCTGCACCTTTCACCGATGTATCGGTGACTTGGCTCAGGATTGCCTTATGGATCTCGTATCGCTTCATCCATTTGCGAACAGCATTGTCACTAACACCGTATTTTTTGCCTATGGATAATACCGACTTTGAACTCAAATCTTCAAGTAACTCTTCCTTTGAAGGGCGCGTTACTTTTCGACAAAATAAATCGCTGCATTCTTTTGAACAGCAGTTCTTTTGTTTACTCTGAAGAGTCTTGTTGCAGATATTGCAATACTCTGCTTTTTTCCACTTAGGTTTCCCTGATTTCATCCGATTCAATCCGTCAACTTTCATTGACGGCGCACCACACGCAAGCCAGTTTTCCAATTTTGAATGTTCTCCTCTTGTGATAACAAGAAGATTGCAGGATCTGTTATTTGTCCGATCACCGTCTAAGTGATGGACAATCTCATTTGCTTGCAGCATTCTTCCTAAGCAATCTTCTGCTACGGCTATGTGTTCATATACATAGCCGTACCAGTTTTCTGTTTTCATTGCCTTTGGATGATCTGGCAAATAGATGACCCTATAGCCATTCAAATCTCTTACTGACTTTTGTCTACCCATAATGAAACTCCTTGAGAAAGTACAATACTATTATCGAACTTTCTCATTTGAACCTTCATTAAGGGTTCAGATGAGTCGCCAGCTCTAGACCGCTGAGCTAAAGTCCCAACTAAAATGGGAAATGTTTACCTATTTGATTGTCAAAGAACGAGAGAGTCGCCAGCTCTAGACCGCTGAGCTAAAGTCCCTTGTATGAGATCAATATGCGGTAGCAAAGAGGATCGGGAAAGAATCACATGAAACTGCTAAGCATACTCATTAAAAATAGGCAATTGCCTAAAATGCAAGATAAAAAAAGAAAACCCGCCCTTGCATTGCTGCAAGAGCGGGAATGGAGCCGAGGGGAATCGAACCCCTGTGCTGAAACTTCTCTGTCGGACCTTCTACACGCTTTAGTGCGATCCCTCCGCGTGATGCAGTCATCGCACTAGAGTGCATCACAGACCTCTCATCTATAATATTTCCTACACCGCCTTTGGAGAGAGGTAGTAAAGTGCGGTGTTTTGCATCTGTTTTAAAAGTAAGACTACCGATGCGTCTTATCTTACTTTGCTTTTTCAAGCAGCCATTCTAAAAGAGTTGGCGTTTTTGTTTTAGTGAGTTTTACAAGTTCCCACTAAACTCGGCGTGCAGTCGCAATCAGTATCCGTCCAGTCTAATCCTTTCAGCCCCGATATAGAACTTACATTCTATATCGGACAACTCCTTTTTTATTCTCGGTCATTCTTGCGAGATGCCTTGATCGTGATGTTTTGCTCCAGCCTAGAAGCAAAAGTAATCAGGTCGGCATTTGCCCCATCAGCAAGTGGACGACCATTTTCGTCTGTGCAGCACTCACGAATGAGCGATACAAGTTCAAGTGCCATTGCATCATTCATGCCAACAAGAATGCCGTTAGTTACAGGGCTTGGGGGAAAGACCCATCCATGCGCCCTTTTAAGATTAGGCATCTCATTGAATCGTGCGGTACTATTCATCAACTGCGTCATATTAAACTCCTTTAACTAAATCGTGCAATGAAACCAATCCATTACATCGTGATGGTATCACATTTTTGGCTAATGTCAAGCGGTTAGTGACCGTGACGAGATGCTTGACTGATGCTGCTACTGCGGAACTGCTCGGGCAAGGAGTTCATAACAAACTGAAACAACCTTTGAGCGTCCTCTCCATCAAGGATCTCCACATGAGTGCCATCAGCCTCATACGGCTTAAACTCTACACGCGCCTGTTGACCAAAGAACGAGATTCTAGCAATCGTATCCAATGGCACAAATACAAGTTCGGAAAGTGGCACAAACATTTTCATTCTCCTTTAAAGCGTCGCTGGGTGGACTCGAACCACCGACTTACTGCTTAGCGTACTACTCTAGATTACTCTAGCCAGGTAAAACCTGTTGTAGTCTGGACTATTTCTTCGCCATTTCAGGCGTCTGGCGTATAGTCTCTACGCATCCCGTCATCACGGTTTGCTCGGAGTTGTCCTAAATAAATATTTAGGATGTTCTCCGAAATAGCCAGATCCACTTCGTGTGTTCTTCCATGAAGTTGCATAAGCCTACTAAACTTTCCACGGCAAGAAGGAGAGCAAGCAGTCCATGTACCTTTTTTTGAAAGGTGTGTTTGAGTTTTTCTTCTTGTAAACGCATTCTTGCAAGAAGGACATTTCAAACTTACCATTACTGCTAACTGTTCTTGCCCATGAAGTCTAGCATGATCTGCAAAGTTTTTAACTTCAAGATTTTCTATCTTGTTGTTTTTCTTGTTGCCATCTCTATGATGTACAACTTCATCTGCATTGAGAAGTCTTTGAAGATTATTTTCTACAACTATTCTGTGCATCAACACATAGCCATTTTTAGTGGCTTTTGGATGATTGCTTACTTTAGCGTATAAATAATCTCCTTTTTTGATGACCTTCTCAATATTCCACACGAAGGCTCCTATTACTTAAAGGCAGTTACTCTATCCAACTGAGTTACAGCGACATATGTTTATATCTCGACTATCCAACTGAGTTACGGGGATATTTTTGATTTACACTCAGGGCAAGTGACTTCAGAGTGTTCGATGCAGTCATACCATCCGTATGAAGCATCTTTTACTTTTTTACCGCAAAGAGTTTTTCCTTCACGCTCAGTAGCATGAACTATAACTCCCTTGATGCCGTCCCAAAACAAGCCGTTGCAAATAGTCTGCGTGGACTGTCTTACTTGAGCAAATAGCATCCGTGCCATTTCTATTCAAAAAAGTGTTGTGACAGGCAAAAAAGCGAAAAAAAAGTTACAAAAGATGGAAAACAGGGTGGGCGACACGGAGCCGCCCACCCTGTGATCTGTTCAGCCGCCTATTTAGGCGTTCTCGGTTTCGATCACCGCATCGGTCACGACAGGAGCGCGAGAGGCAGACCACTCGTACTTGCCGCGCTCGGGACGGGTCACGCTCTTGGTCTTGACCAACTTGCCAAGAACCTGCGAAACCATCGTCGCAACATTCTTGCCCTTGTTGCTCACACCCTGCGAGGGAAGAGCGTCAACGATGTCGGAGATCGCAACCGAACCGTTTGCGCCACGGACGATGTTCTCGACCGCCTGACGCAGCGTAACGCCGCTGTCAGACTTCGCCTTGCGACCGCGCTTACCACCCGCCGCCTTCGTAGCAGTACCGCCGCCCGAACCCTTCGGGCGACCCACGCGACCGCTCTTGCGAGCAGCGCCCTTGCGTCCCGACTTGACAGCCGCCTTGTTCTTGGAACCCTTCGGGCGACCACGGCGAGGCGTTTCTGCACTAGCGGTGCTGTCCGACTCAACACCCATCTGCGTAGCGAATGTCGAAAGCGAGTTGAGGTGCGAGGTGAGTTCATTGCGCGTCGAGTTGATCGCAGCAATGAAGGTGTCACGGGAAATGCCGATCTTGCGAGAGATGATGTCTGCGGGCGTTGCGGTCAGTACCGCGCTGTTCTTCGTTCCCATTATGGAAACTCCTTTAATGAAATCTGCCTACCTGTGATGAATGCTAGTAAACCTGTGGCAGTTTTGGTTTACAGGAGAAGATTATACGAATAAGTTTCTTTGTCAAGACTGATTCGTAGATATTAGAAACTTTTTTCTAACTTCTTCTCTGACCCTTTCTAACTTCGCTCCAGTTTTCGGGTTTCGGGAGCGGGAAGGGTTCTATCATCTTAAGAACCAACTTTTTTTATTTACCCGCAGGGGTGGAGGACAAGCCTCCACCCCCACAGGTAGGTGGTTTTTATCAGACCTTCTTACGCGAACTCTTCTTGAGTTGCGTAGAACCGCCAACGACGGAGACAGTCTGTGCGACCTTCGGCACGGCGACGATGTTCACAAGCGAACCGAAAGTCGCCTGATCCTTCGCGTTGAGAGCGTCGATGCCGATGATGTTTCCCGCATTGGGAGACACATCGGAAGAGGCTGCGACAACCTGCACCTTGAGATCGCGGACAACAAAGTTGCCCTTCTTCGTGGTGTAGGAAGTCGGAGTAAGCATCGCATCACGATGCGTGGTGGAGAATGCCTCGCCAAGCAGTTCGTCAAACTGCTCGGAGGTAGGCTGCTTCACCCTGCTGTTCGTCGCGTAGAGGTTCCACAGGTCGCGCATCTTGGCTTCGATGTTCGCCTGCGTAAGCACCCCGCCATTCTTGAGGATGTCAAGAGTGGCTTCAGCGACCAACTTGATCCGATCAAGGCGCTCGGCAATGCCTTCCTGCATCGGATCAATCGTCACATCACCCGTCAGCATGACGAGTCCATTGATGCAATACTGATTGCCACGGAGTCCGTCAACAACGACTTCATCCTTCGTAGCCTGTGCAGGGTGCATCACGGTGTTGCCCTTCTTGAGCGAGTTCGTAGACCCGCTCTTGGAGAGCGCGGTACGCACAAGCGCACCAATCTCATCGACTCCCATAGCAACGCCCGTTGCGCTGCTTCCATTGTTGCCATTAGTAGGCATCTGCTATACTCCTTTTATGCTGCCTTTCGATCACCATTGATCGGTTTGCAGCGTTTTGAAGTACCCCTGCGGAGAACGCCTCCGCAGGGGGCTGTCTCTTCAACCGCGTTCCCGTTTTCGGGATTCGGGATCGGCGGTCAGCCGACTCCGATTTGGATGTGTTCACCATACGGAGGCTTGACATTCGTGGTAGTCAGCCACAGAACATCGCATTCAGGCTCATCGCCAAACTCTCCGTATCCATCGGTCAGATAGACCATGATATCAACAGGAACCTTGTTGTCATCAATGTGCTTGAACACAGGACGGAAATCTGTGCCGCCGCCACCCTTGAACGAAGTAGGACACTCTTCACAAGGCGCAAGCCAACGACCCACATGAACCTCTGCATCGCAATCGACAACATAGAGCGGACAGTTGAACTGTCGACGAATCTCGTCAATCTCTGCAACAGCAGCGGACATTTCATCCTCGCCCATCGACCCCGAAGTGTCAACCGCGAAGCCGATCTTGGGAGCATCGTTGCCGTACATGGACGGCATATAGATGTTCTGATGGATCAACCTACGGTTGGGCGGCATGAAGGTGTAGTGATCGCGCAAGATGCGAGTTACTCCGAATCGGAGATACTGCTTCAAGGCTTCACGCCAATCAACACGGCTCTGCAACTTGCTCGTCACGGCACGATCAAGAGACTCGGGCATATCGCCCTGCATCTTGGCTCGGGCATGAGCAAGCGCGATAGCGTTATCCCATCCCTGCTCGCTCTCCTTCTTGTCCGCTCTACGCTCACGGATGACAATGCTATCGCCGTCCTCACCATCACCATCACCATTGTCATCGCTATCGCCGCCCTCGTAGTCAAGATCACCCTGCATGGTGTAAACCTTGACCTTCTTGGCGCTCTTGCGGATGTCCTCGTAAATCTGCTCCGCAGTCATGCCCTCGTACTTGCGATCAAGAAGGATATCCTGCGGGACATACTTGCTCTCGGAGAAGTTGTCAGCGAGAAGCAGATTGGTCGCGTAGTCAATCGCCACATTCCACAGGAAAGGCTCCCGCGTAGAACGACGATCAATGTGAGAGAATGCAGCGTGGACAATCTCATGTGCAAGGACGAACAAAGCCTGATCGTCAGTCAGGCTAGAGAAGAAGTCCTTGTCGAACGAGATGTTGCCGTGACGGTCAACACAGGCGGTAGGGACACCCTTCTTCTTGCCGTCAACAATGGACACCTTGCAGTTCTCAACAAGGAGTCCAAAGAACGGAAAGAAGCGGTACATCCGAAACACGATGCCCTTCATTCTCTCGCGGAGCAGATTGATCTCCTGCTCGGTTGCGAACGATGCTGCGACTGCCGTGGTGGTGTTGTTCTTGGTTTTCTTTGCCATGCTCTTACCTCGTTCCCGTTTTCGGGTTTCGGGAGCGGGAAGGGGGAGAGGCTTGCGCCCCTCCCCCTCCACCATGCGGGGAGACTTACTTCTTGATGCCGTACTTCGTCAGCAACTTCTCATGCGTCAGAACCCACTTGTGAGCGGCAGAAGCATCGCACACAGCAGACTTCACATGAGGATCGCTAGTGAGAGTACGCACAAAGAACAGACACGCGATCTCGGGCGAAAGACCCGAAACGATCTCGCAGCAGCGATTGACATTCTGCGTGACCCACTTCTTCTCTCCCCTAGTGAGGCGAGAAGCGAGAGCCATAGCAACCGCGTACGAAATGCTGATCTTCTTCGGATTCTCCTTGAACTCCGACTTCTTCGCAATGAGCGAGTCGATGTCGGGCATATCGCGGATCTCCCGACGATAAGCGTCGAACTCCGCAGACGCACCCTTGCCCACAAGAGGAGCAATGTCATCGCTCTCGTCCATGCCGTTCTGCAAGCAGACCGAAACACGCTCCCAACTACGCGGAGAAGCAAAGTTGGCGTATTCGTCCTTCGGTTCAGTACACAGAAGTCCAGGTCGGAAGTTAAGGAAGCCAATCACATCGTCATGGATGCCGCTACTAGCAGCCCAACGAGTCCACGCTTCAACGGTCGGCTCATACTCGACAACAGAGAAGCGATTACGCAGGGGAGCAGAAAGCGGATTGACATGAGCCTTGTGAGAAGCCTTGTTGCCCGCTGCGACGATGTACCAACCATCGCCCAACTTATGCGGACCACACTTGCGATCAAGAATGAGTTGGAGTGCAGCATTCTGCACAGCCGCCGAAGCGGTGTTCAACTCATCAAAGAAGATGATGCCCTTGCCCGTAGCAGGGATGAACTCGGGACGCGCCCACTCAACATGGGACGCTCCATCCGCGCCATTGCGGACAGTAGGCAGACCACGCAGATCCACAGGATCAAGCATGGACAGACGGACATCAATGACGGCATCACCATCAGCAGCCTGATGAACCATCTGTGACTTGCCGACACCTGGCGCGCCAAAGATGAAGGTAGGGATGCCAGTCTTACGATTACGACGAATGCGCTCAATGAGATTCATTACATTACTCCGAAACGATTTGCATTATGGAAACTCCCCGCTGGAGTTCGCCACCTCCCTAACCGCGTTCCCGTTTTCGGGATTCGGGAGCGGGAAGGCGACCCTTTCCCCATTGAAAGCGGACGAAGGGGATCGAACCCTCGACCATCTGCTTGGAAGGCAGAGACTCTACCGCTGAGTTACATCCGCATGACTATCTATCGACTATTTGTCAGGTTCGATAGTCACAGTAAGGCTTTTTGATGTCAACTGCTCCTGCAAGAACTCTGCCTTCTCCTTGTGAGATACAGTCACTACAGACAGTCCTTCATGATGGACTTCCATTGTTCTCTGCACGGCATCCTCAGGCTCCAACTTGACAATCTCCATGAATGTCTTGATGACGTGTTCAAAGGTGTTGATGTCATCATTGTGGACAATGACCTTCCATCTAGGCAGCGGCTTTGATGGACTAGTGTTCTCAGTTGGCTTAACTGGTGTTTCAGTCTGACTCATTCATTCCTCCGATAGTTCGATTTCGCCAAACGGCTCAATGCCTGTGGAGTTGTGTCGGAACATTGCCTGTACCCCCGACATACCCCATCTATTCTTCGTGCATCGAATGGCGAATCCTCCTGTGTCCCTGTCTCTTACAGCCAAAAACACAGAATCAACAAGGTGTTCAACAATCCTGCTACCCGAAATCTGATCCTTTTTGTTCAACTGGGTAACAAGAACAACATGGCAGTTATATTGAATGGCTGCCGTCTTGTATGAGGCAATGCATCTTTCCAATCCATTTCGGTTTTTTGCCTCATCAAGCATCTGAACAGAATCAACGATCACCAAATCTGCGTTGTTTGCAGAAAGTTCATCCAACTGTCCTTTAAGTGAACGAATGTCTCCGCAGCGAAACGCAGCGTCTTTTTTGATCTTTCCTTTAGCCACCGTCTTAAACTGTTCAAGCGCAAACTCATTTTGCCAATACAACGCGGAAAGCGTTTTACCTTTCTTCGGCTCCGTCAAGGAACCACATACTGCAATCATTGCTCGCGTTTTACCCACCCCAGGTGATCCTCCCAATAGGCTCACTTGACCTCTTGGAAAGCCCTTTGAAGTGAGATCATCAGAGAATCCCCACAACATATCAATGTGATTGATACCGCATGGGAATCGAACAAGTTTTTTATCTGAAATGTCATCCAAAGAGGTGACAGTTCCCTTTCCTGCAATCCCTTCCATGTCGGCGCTCTCCTTTGCTTCCGTGCGGAATCGACTACGCAGTACCCTGATATGAGAGACAGTTGTTTCTCTGTCTAGTTCTCCGTGCCGCATTTTGAGTGCCGCGTAAATCTGTTCATCAGTCCAACTGAGTAGTTGGATCATGAGTTCGATTTCCTTGCTCAAAGATAGCGCGCCAAGAGAACCTGTCGTGACTAGTGCCTTGCGTCCCATAGAACCACCATTCTACGAAATGTAACCTACAGTCAAGAGGAAAACCGTGAAGATTACAAAAAATGGCGCGAGGAGGGAGGAGTCGGGTGAACCCCTCCCTCCCCGCACCTAGAGGAGTCAGATGTAGCCGCCAACCTGTAGCAGCCTACGAAGAGATCGCACTTCACGATGCTTCTTCAGATCAGCAGGAAGAGCCTTGAACAGATACGGGATCTCCTTGACCATCTTCATGGCAAGTTCTTCATTGCGAACGCAAAGACCAGCCATGTAGTTACAGAACCACGGAGTTTCGTTCCTAGTTTTCCTAGCGAAATCCTTTGATTCCATGTCAGACTTCATCATGTTCATGTTGTCCTCACTCTTGCGAGCGACGCAACACAATGTATACATCAACTGGTCCAACATGGGCAAGTAATCTGTCCTGCTTCTGTACGAAGTAGCGGCATCATGCAGACCGCGCATAAAGTGCGGACGGTCACGATCCCACAAGTGCATGAATCCGATTGACTTACAGATGATGTCAATGCGCTTGTCCCTCGAATCTTCAGACGAATACTCTCGCGGAAACAAAGCAGAAAAGTAACTGTCCGTACTAGCGAAAGTCTTTGCGCTACGCACAGGGTCGTTCTCAAACCACTCCATATAGGAGGGAACGGAAGAAGTGTTGCCTGTTACTGGCATGCAGTATGTAGACGGCATGAACCTGCGAGTAGGCGCATTACTCCACATCAGATCCCACATCTGAGGGTCAGTCAGAATGTCCCAGTCAATGTCATCCCTGAACTCTGGAGACAGATAGGAGTTCGTCTTTGACATCTCCAAGTAGGTATTGACCAAGATGAGCGCAGCGTCCTTGTTGCTCTTCATGCTGCGCCACAGTTCCCTCGCGTTATAGCCGCCCGACAGTCGCAGTCGGGCAAGAATGCGTAGGTCTAGTGCAGACACATTCTTAAGGATCTCTTTGTTCTCAGGTCGCATAAGCGTGGCGTGACCGCTGCTGATAGCCATGTCGCAAAGGCTCCTGATGGTTTCGGTGGGAAGGTTCTCGTATGCAATGTCTTTCATTTTTTTATCCTCTAGGTTGAGCGGAATCCCGTTCTCCCTAACCCCGTTCCCGTTTTCGGGATTCGGGGGCGGGGCGGGGGCGACTCGTATCTCTACGCCTCGCCTCGCTCCTCGCGCGCGAACCGATAAATAAAATAATGAGCCGCCATATACATATCCCCTCAGCACTCGATTGGTGTGCTTTCTTGGCTAATACAGCAGAAATAGATGGCTATTTAGTAAGTGAAAACGAACTGAATAGGGTAAGAACTTCGGTGGCTCCACGCAGGTATGCCCTTGCTTTAACCAACTGTGCAAACAGACTTTGGGATCACGCAACATCAGATTCTCCCCTAAACCCCATGGCGGCGGCTAGAGACATCAATAACATCCTCGCGGAAGGCGCTCTGGAAGAAGGCGTCATCAAAGAGAAGTATACAGGCGAATGGCGCGAAGGCAACACAATAATTGATCTAAAAACTGACTTTGATCACGAGCTGGCGCCGCAGGTGATCCATCAGTGGGCAGATCAGATTAAAGAAATTGATGCGGAAGTCGTAGACTTTCTTGAACGTGGTTTCACCACCATGAGCTTGCAACGTCGTGCTGCCATGGCTGCGTGGATCACCCAGTTTCAGTGGGGGCACACCTGTCCCTTCCCAGCACTAAACGGCGTAACAGGCAGGTTCCTCACCAATCTTCTCCGAATGAGATGGAGCATGACAATGGTGCGGTATGACTTCGCCAAGGGATCTTGGCAGAAGAATCTATCCATCTGCCAAAAAATTTGGGAAAAGCAAGATATCCTAAGTCCAGTCAGTCCAGATACTTACAGACCAAATCTAGAAAAGCATGAGTTCTTTTCCCTCTGATGTGCATTCGCGAATACGAATCATCTCAGTGAGAGCCCTACCACACATTGCATTCATTGTTTTAGTGGGCGGCTGTGTGTCCACAGGGGAGCAAGCCCAAGTGGACAGCAGAGGTTTTTTCAACCAAACTGAGACACCAACCAGGATTTCGCCTCATCGAGAAGCCGAGATCCTTGTTGGGTACCTGAACTCTTCTTCCAGTCTCGCTAAAGAAGTTTGCTCGTACGAGGAAGCTTTGGAAACCTTGGAGTTCAACTCCTCGTGTCTGGACCGAGTCTCGGAACTGAAGCAAAAAGGCTTCGTGTCCAATGATGACTTTCAGAAGGCAGCCCATGGCCACATGAGCACAGAGCTTCTGATTTTTGATTCAGAATGGTCAAACGCGCTGGTCGAGTACTACGCCCAGAAGCAGTAACAGACATCTTCTCTCACCAGACCCGTACGCTGAGTTTTTCGGTGTACGGGTTTTTTAATTTAAAAACACAACCTCGTGCCCTCGAGCTGCAGGATATCGTCGTTTTTTTGGTTAAAAAAACATCATGAATCCACTCTTCAAAGACCATCCCAGAATACTTACAAGAAAGATCTTCATCCTTACCCCTGAAGCACCTCCAGCTCCACCTCCAATCAGAGGCGACCGCGAGGAGCTTCGTGAAGTCGTCAAGGCAATGAAGGAGGCCCAGAACGACCCCCAAAGGTTTCTCATGATAAAAATCTTCGACAATTCTTTCATTGACGATTTTCTACGCATGCTTCCACCAGGAGCTGCTCCGACGTTCAGACCCATCTGCGAGATCCTGATGTCAGATCTTGAAACCCTTTGCCTCAAGGAAAAGTTCAAGCACCGCAGAGCTAGACCGTCTCAAGTCGCAAAAGCCGAAGGCTTCGACCTTGGAGAATTTGATTCAGACACTGACGAGTCTCCAGCTTACCCGTCTGGACATGCAGCAGGCGCAAGGATCCTTGCCCTTGCACTGGGAGAGATCTTTCCTCACCGTAAAGAAGTTCTCATCGAGCTCTCCAGGATCATTGGCCAGTCACGAATCGACGGAGGTCTCCACTTCCCATCAGACATCGTCGCAGGTTTTGAATGGGCAGAATCACTGTGGCAAGCTTCCAGGGGTTCTGGAATGCGCATCAAAGATCACATCGTAAATAAAAAAATCGCCACAGAAGTTTAACCACATCTCAAATCCATCTGGCGGAGAAAAGCAAAACCAAAATAAAAAACAAGCCTCTCCCTCCCACACAGCTACCCACTGGAGCGCTTTCTAACTTTTAAAGCTGCATGCGAACATGCAGTCCAAGCGCATCAAAGAGCAAAAACCCCTCGGGGAGGGAGAGACTTGATTGAATGACCCCAAGGGGATTCGAACCCCTGTTGCCTCCGTGAAAGGGAGGCGTCCTAGACCAGGCTAGACGATGGGGCCAGCAAGAACATCTATATCGCCACCAACACTTGAAAGGTAATATTACTTATCATTTTCTACACACCTTTACCATTTTTCTAATTTAAAGGATAATTATTGATATGGACAACAATACAAACATTAGATTCGTAGGGATAGATAAAGAAACAGAAGAAGAAGTCTTCACCATGGAGACAGACAAATTTGTCATCTCAGTGCGAGACCGAAAAGGCTCCCCACATATTGAAATTAAGCCGCTCAGTGGCTCGTCAATACTAAGCAGAATGGAAGGAATATTATATTCCTTCTTCAAAGCAACGCCACCAACAAATATAAATCTCAATAGAGCTCAAGGCAGAAGCCTTATGAATGCAATCAGAAGAATCGTAGAAAAAAATACACAGAAACCATTGTCCAAAAGATAATGTGACGATAGATAAGTATCCCCAGTTTCAGGACACCCCAAAACCTGAAACATTCTCAACGGCTTAGGGCCTTTGGGAAAACCTTTCGGAGCTCCCTTCGCAAGTCTTCAGCGCTTTCTACCCCCCAGAAGCGCGCGGTAAAAGCATACAGTGCTTTGAAGCTTGGAAGGGAGTTCTTTTTTCTTCCATACGTCAACAAATGAAGCATCATGTCCCAGCCAGTGCACTGCTCCCTACTCACGTAAAGACATAAAGAATCCGTGCTACGGAATACCCTCGCAGTGCCTCCAGATAACTCCCAGCCACCAGGAGGATTGGGAAGACCAATAGGCGCCAGAATATACTCCTTCTGGTAGCCAACCCTGTCCACCCACCATCTGCTCGACACAACACGAGCAACCCAATAAGCAAAGTCTCCAACGCAAGTAGACTTCATCCAAGACCTGTCCCAGCAAGAACGCCAGTCAGGAAGGTTTCTTAAACCCCACGAACGAAGCCTCCGCCAACCAGCAGCATCCGTGCCGTCAGTAAAAGGCAAAAGATCGCTGCCGCATCTCCATTCAGTAAATACAGAACTCTTCAGTGCTCCAAAATCATCCATCATACCCCTTCCCTCAACCACAATCCGCCAAGCATACGAACTGCAGTATTCAGTGCGCGTCCGAGCAACCTGTCTCACAGACGGCTCAAACAAGTCACTGAAGCCTTCTGCCTCAATAGACATATTGGAAAGCACAACACTCTTCCTCTTGTACCTCTGCAGGTTCAGTGTAGTGATAGACCATCGCCTATGACCACTAGATTCACCCCAAGGCGCATTGCCAGACTCAGACTTCGGCTTGATCCTGTACTTGTGGTGCTTCCTCAGCATTACAGTAGCATACCTTCCGTAGCATACCCTGTCAAGTGGGCTGTTTTTTTTATCCTAAAAACATCTACGCCAGAACAATGATCGCTAGCGATCATTGGTATCCAGCAAACATTACAAAACGGTACAGCAAAGGACAGAATAAAAAAGTTATACCCAAAGTATAACTTTTTTACACAATGTTCCACGTGGAACAATTAGACAGTATGGCGAATTAGCGTGTCGCAGTGTGTCGAGAAGTGGGGCATTGTGTAGCAAAGTGTAGCATTAGTTAACTAATAAGAAAATTATGTTTCACAGTGGGCGGGCAACTCTGGTTTAAAAACGAGGGGATTACATAAGTTAAAAACTAGGGGATTGTCTGGTTTAAAAACGAGGGGATTGTATGGTTTAAAAACGAGGGGATTACATAATAATGGATGCAGCACTGGCTACCTTCTAATTCCCCTATCGTCTTCACTGGAGCGCGTGAAGCGTGGAGGCTTCCTATACAGGTATCCTGTGTCCTGAATCTTCCTGAGCCTTTCCTCTGCTTGCTGCACTGCCGTATCCAGTTCCCTAGCCTTGACTTCAGTGCCAAGATACTGATCATCATATTGGTGAGACATGACTTTCTTATGTATTTCAGTGATCTTGCACAGCCTATCTTCGATCTGAGACGGTGTTTCGTCTATGGAAGCACACATGTCCGTATTCTGAACGATGTCGATTGCAGTCTGTAGTTCAAGCAATCTATTGTCTCTCAGTGCCTTGGCTTTGTCGAACAGTGCGAGTGTTGCGGTGCCTTTCAGTGCCTCTGCCTGTATCTCTGACTGTCTATCTATGGATTCGGACAGGATAAGCTTATACAGGCAGTCTGCTTCAGTGCTTGCGTCATTGAGTTCTTCCAATGATGCTGCTGTTCTTATCCTCTCTATGAGAACATCGTGTTCTTGGTGAAGCGTATTGTGTCTTGTGGGGGTATTGCAAGACATTATGACAAGAGATAACGCCCCTATTGCATTCTTCATGTATTTCCTATTCAGTGGGCTATGCGTCCTATCGCTTTCCTTGCTTTCGCATGCTTTCGATCTTGTCTCTGAGCCTTTCCACTTCGTCTTCCAGGTCTTTCACTCTTTTTGTTGCCTTGTTTGCGTCAAGGAGTTCTTGCTGTGCGTCCTTGATTGCCTTTCCCACTGCTGTCTGACTCCACTGGTTCTTTGTCTTGCCTTCGGTGATCTTTTCCTTTGCGCTTGTCTTGTGTGATTCGATCATTGCCGTGATTGCGGGTGGATCGAGTTTTGCGGTTGATGGCATGTTTGCCAGTACGGATTCAAAGTCGTTCAGTGCCTTTGCGTCTGACAGAACGGAGATTGCTGTTTCTGTCTGTGTGGTTACTTCAGTGTTCTTGAGGTGGATTCCAAACAGCTTTGCTGGATCTACTGTGGTGGAGGAGTGTAGAAGTGCTGCTGTTGCGGTGGAGATGAGAAGAATGTTGTTCATTTTGGGATTCAGTGGGTTGTAATATTCGTTTGCCGCGATTTTTTGATTGGGGCAAATTTTACTCTTTCGCCATCTTGCTGAGAAGACGTATCGCCTTGTACTCGGGAGTCCTACGCACTCGCAGTGGAATCTTCGCGATCCTGTAGTCGAAGTGTCCTTGCTTCAGGAGATTCAGCCATTCTTCCTTCGACAAGGGAAGGGCGTCTCCGCAGAAGTCATCGTTGTCAATTGCTGCTTGCCTTACTTCGAACTTTTTGTCTTTCAGTGCGGTAAGGAGGACTTCATTGGTTGAGACATACCCGCTTCCAGCGGCACTCTTTCGGACAACATAACTGGAGTCTCTGATCCCCTTTGCGATCACTGCTTCGGTGGCGTTTTGATGACTGCACGCCGCTGCGCGCACATCGACTCTCTTGTGGTCGAGAAGGCGCAGAAGTGCCTTTTCGCTCATGCCGTAATTAAAAACAGCAGCCTCCCTTACTGCGGAGTCGTAGTGACTAGCAGCAAGGATCAAAAAATCAACGGGTGCTTTGTGGTGATCGGCAGCGGCTACCCACAAGTCTATGCCGTAACTGCTCTTGATCTCGTCTAACAAAACATTCAGATGCCTGTGCTTCTTGCTCATGACTTCAGTGCTCCATTCCTGCATTCAACCTTGAAATACACACTTAAGAATTCTGAAAGGTTTTCTGTTTTTTATAAAGGTTTAGAAGGATTATTCAGAATCGCGTTTTTTTATCGTAACTACAGTTAAGAAATGGACTTACGCTTGTTTTTTCTGCCTTGTATGCCGCGTACTGGAGAGCAAGGATAGGGTCTGATTTGATCCTGTCCTCTGCGGCCTTGCGGACATCTTTGTCCTTGTCCTTGATGGCAATATCAAGGATCTCAGGAGTGGCGTTGGGATTGCGTGCGGCACTCCAGCGAACATCCTCGTCCTTGTCTTTGATCGCAATCTTAAGGATTTCAGAAGTGGCATTAGGATTCTCTGCGGCAGCGCTACGAACAAAAATGCCCTTGTCCTTGAGGGCAACCATCAGGACTTCAGGAGTGGCGTTGGGATGCTCTGCGGCATGCCAGCGAATTTCATTACTCTTGTCCTTTAGGGCGATCATCAGGACTTCGGGAGTGGCGTTGGGATGCTCTGCGGCAGCGCCGCGAACTCTAGGATCGTCGCTGCGGATGTCTTGAAGAAGCTGGGATACATTGTTTGCCATGTTTAGCCTGCCTTCTTCTGTGCTGTCTTAAGCCTGTATTCTACAGCTTTACGAACATCCGCATCCTTGTCCTTGATGGCAATATCAAGGATCTCAGGAGTGGCGTTGGGATTGCGTGCGGCACTCCAGCGAACGTCCTCGTCCTTGTCCTTGATCGCAATCTTAATGATTTCAAGAGTGGCGTTGGGATGCTTTGCGGCGGCGAAACGAACACCCGCATCCTTGTGCTTGATGGCAATCATAAGGATTTCAGGAGTGGCGTTGGGATTGTCTGCGGCAAAGCAGCGAACATCCACATCCTTGTGCTTGATGGCAATCATCAGGATTTCGGGAGTGACGTTGTAATTGCGCACAACAGAGCAACGAACATCCTCATCCTTGTCCTTGATCGCAATCTTAATGATTTCAAGAGTGGCGTTGGGATGCTTTGCGGCGGCGAAACGAACACCCGCATCCTTGTCCTTGATCGCAATCTTAAGGATTTCGGGAGTGGCTTTGGAGTGGCTTGCGGCTCCGCTGCGAACATCCGCATCCTTGTCCTTGATCGCAATCTTAAGGACTTCAAGAGTGGCATTAGGACTCTCTGCGGCATAGCAGCGAACACCCGCATCCTTGTGCTTGATGGCAATCATAAGGAATTCAGGAGTGGCGTGAGGATTAAGCGCGGCAGCGCCACGAACCTCAGAATCCTGATCCTTAAGGGCAACATTAAGGATTTCGGGAGTTGCTTTGGGATGCCGTGCGGCGTTCCAGCGAACCTCAGAATCCTGATCCTTAAGGGCAACATTAAGGATTTCAGTAGTGACGTTAGGATTGCATGCGGCAGTACGACGAACTTCATCATCCTCATCCTTGATCGCAATCATGAGGACTTCAGGAGTGGCGTTAGGATTAGATGCGGCAGCGTAACGAACATTAGGGTCATCGCTGCGAATGTCATTGAGAAGTCGGGATGGTGTCTTTGCCATTATCTATTCTCTTCTTCTAAATCCTGAAAAGGAACAACGCTACCGTCTTTGTCAAACATCAGCCCAGTATAGATGACGATTTGACCGTAGTTGTCTGTTTCTATGTCTATGTCGTTGTCGTTGATAAACTTGATCCAAGCATCAATCAGCGCTCTAGTCTTCTTAGGTATTTTTGATGAATTCTTATTGCTCATGATTTTTTAATACCAGTGGCTCAAATAGTAATGTACTTGCACGACTGGATGTTTCGCAGATTTTTAGCCTCAGCAGGTGCGTCAACGATTTTCAGCGACGCGATACGAAGCGCGGAACCGTTCTGGTGATCCGCAAGGTCACTCCACGGACGCGCATGAGTCGCAGACACCAACTCCCTGCCTCGTGGCGTGTTGGCGTGCGCAATCTCCTTGATCTCACCCTGAATGAAAATAGTGGAAGTCGCAGACTTCCACCTAATAAGAATCTTGGAAAGATTCTCGTTCTTTACTTGCTGGGGAGTGCAAAAAACGATGCCGTCTTCGCCTTGCGATGCTGCAACAGCAAAAACAGAATTGATTTCATCTGCGGGAGCCATTCGGTTTGTAAAGTAAGTGTTAGGTGCGCTCATGTAGCCTCCAGTGCCAAAATGATAGCAAAACCCTTGAGCGTGTCAAGAGATTTGTATGTTACTTTCCCCGAAAATTACAGGAATGCTTTATTTTTAGCCGTTTGGATAGATGCGAGACTTTATCCTGCTGCGCACTTCCTCATACGATATGGGAGTGTAGTTGATCCTCTCAACGCAGACAGAGAAATACCGCAAGTCTTCAGAAACATTGGGACGCATCAGAGTGTCGGGAGAGTCGTCGGACTCTTCCATTACAGCCTCTGAATGAAGATGTGCGTGAATGTTTGTCCAACTACTTTTACTCCTGTGCCTGTACAAAGACGCAGGATGAATAGGAATATGCGAAAGAATCTCATCAGACAACTGATGAGTAGCCCTCACGTCTTTGAAATACTTGCGGTACACAGACAAGTCCATCTTGTCGTGATTGCCTTTGATTAAAATCTTGGAGCCATGAAGAGAAGAAAGAATGGATATGCTTTTTTGATCGAAAGCAACATCGCCAAGAACGTACACCTTGTCGCTGCTCTTGACCGTTGAATTCCAGTTCTCAATCATCTTTGCATCGCCTTCTGCTGCATTTGCAAAAGGACGAACCTTCTCGCCATTTAGACGCCTGAATGTGTACATGGCATCGTGGCCGAAATGAGTGCAGCCAATCAACCATACATCGCTCACCCTTCATCCTCCTTGTAGCAGTCCCATCCGCGCTCTCGCGCCGCGTCTTGGGGAAGAAGTATTCCACTCCCGCACATCTGGCGGTAAGGTTCGTTTGTTGCATTCATACAGATTTCCCGCCTAGCCTCGTCGCGCTCGGCGGTGAGGCGGGCGATCTCCCGCTCCAGTTCACGGGCAAACTCTGCACGAACAATGAACGCCGACCGCAGACCGTCCTCACTCCACCAGTTTGTTTCTGCTGCGTCGGTGCGTGGTGTTTGAGTGTCTTTCACTTGCCGTCCTCCTTCTTCTGGCGTCTTGGAAAAAGCACGCTTATCCCGATCCCTGCGAGGCAACACAGCACCGTCAGGACGATGCCGACAATCACTCCGATTCCAAAATTGTCGCTCACTTGCCGTCCTCCTTCTTCGGGCATCTTGGAAACAACACGCTTAGCCCGATTCCTGCAAGGCAACACAGCATTGTTAAGACAATGCCGACAATCACTCCGATTCCAAAATTGTCGTTCACTTGTCGTCCTCCTTGTAGCAGTCCAGAACCCTCGCCACCCCGTTGCCTTCCTCAATGATGGACAGCATTTGTGCTTCCTTGCGTTGAATAATGTCTCTAACTTGCTGCCTCGCCTCGTCGCGCTCATTGATTAGCCGCTCAATCAGTTCTGCGATCTCATCGGCACAGTTAATGTTGTGAGACAGCCTCTTGATCCTTGCGATGGCATCGTGTTCGTTCACTTGATTTACTCCTTTGGAGGCACGGGGTTCTCACGCTGTGCGGGAGTCAGCGTGTTGTAGTAGAGATCCTTGTAGAAGGTGGTCTGCTCCAAAAGGGCAGCCAACTTGCCTACAAGAGAGTTGGGGTCATAGCCACGGGTAAGGTCAAGCACATCGTTGACCTGTTGAGTCAGGTTGCGGAACTTGCTTGCTTTCTGTGCAGGCTTCTCAATGGCTGCACAGGCTTCATCCCGCTCCTGCTTCAGCCGATTCACCTGCGTCTCCAACTCATAGATTCGGTTGACGACATAAGCCTCAATCGGTGAAGTGTGCGTCTTGTTGCAAAACTCATCTGCTGCGATCTTGTTGTGATTAGTCATTGTCAATCTCCTTGTTGTCAAGCCTTCTTGGGCAGAGTGAGGGGGTAGGAAGGTCCGCTGACAACTTCATTCTGAATGAGAATGGTCTTCAGGGTGTCGAATGCCTCACCCATCTCCTCTGAGATGTCATCACATGCCTTCTCGATATCACGACCGCTGATGGAGCGTGACGAGACATTGTTGTTGAGTTTAGTAATCTTTGCAAACATACCCTCCATCGTCTTTGCGATGTCGTAGAGGTCAGATGCACTGGTGGTAACGGTCTTGTTGGTCTTGTTCTTTGTTGCAGTCTTAGTCATTGTCAGTCTCGTTGTTGTAAAACTTCTTTATTGGACACAGAAACGCTCCGTGTCTCCTTGTCGGTAGAGTACGGCAAGTAATGGTGTGCTGTCAAGCAAACATCTTGCGGATCTTCTTGTAGCCGTAGTATGCCACCATTGACACTCCAGCAACGATGGCTGCGGCTTTGATGCACTTCCAAAAGTTATTCATGGCTTTCTTCTTTCTGTGTTTCAGTTGATTACTTCTGTTGTGACGGGAACGGGCTTTGAGCGCTGCCTGTACTTCTTGTACAGGAAGTAGGCAAGGTAGGCAATCGTCGCCAAGACACCCATCTTCAACAGGGACAAGAACCATCCGCTGCTGGGCTTCTCATTGGTCTTGCTGCTATCCGCTTCCTCGGTGTGTGCGTGGTTCTTCTTGCAAGCACATCCCGAAAAGTAGAGACTGCTGTAGTGACGCAACTCGGATTCAAGATGACGAATCTTGTTGTCCTTGCTCAAGAGTTTCCACTTGGTGTCATGCAAGTGAATCATGTAGAGCAAGGACACCACGACGAATCCGACTGTGGAAAGCCCAAGCAAGATGTTGAGAGTGTGTGGGGTCACTTGCCGTCCTCCTTGTTAGGTGGCAGCACATCCATCACGACGAGATCGTCAAGGTCAGTCCAAAAACAGGTGTTGGCAAGTTCGTTGCGGAACTTTCCAATCCTGCCGTTTGAATTTAGTTCTAGCAGCGTCCATTCATTGCGTTGGATTCTTGTGATTATGTCCGTCAGCAGTAGCCGCTTGCCTATTAGTTCTTCCCATTTGTATTTATTCATTTCGTCGCTCACTTGCCGTCCTCCTTGAAGCAGTCCCAACCACACCAACGGGCGTAATCGGAAGCAAGCGTGGTCGGTTCACCATCGCTCAAACAACTAGCCGATTCGACTCTCTTACATACTTCCCTTCGTGCTTCGTCCCGTTGCCGCCTCATCTCGTCACGCTCGGCGGTGAGGCAGGCATTATTGTCCTCCATCACTACCGCAGCGTATTGTCGTTCACGCATCTGAATGAGAGCATCACGCTCCTTGCGAAGTTGCCCAATCTCCTTGATCGCGCAGTTGATGTAGTGCGCTGCGGTGGCGGGGGAGTCGAAGTGTCCTCCGTCCTCAATGGTTGCGACAATCTGCTGAAGCCGTGGGATGGGGTCGAAGTTGCTCATGTGTGCCGTTGTGGGTGCTGGTGTCATGGCTTGTCCTCCTCGTCTTGAAAATCATCGGGGTAGCACATCACCATTGCATCCGTCCAATCCTCGCACACCTTGCACATGGCGATGTCGGGGCGGT
>Ga0192647_100035_pt1 | contig 74951 bp, 62 predicted proteins | sample LauGreFa1BDMLBSN_2_FD_133046 | JGI IMG/M metagenome (GOLD analysis project Ga0192647, IMG submission 133046) | Freshwater lake microbial communities from Lake Michigan, USA - Fa13.BD.MLB.SN - reassembly | ecosystem: Environmental > Aquatic > Freshwater > Lake | place: Lake Michigan, USA... | reverse complement strand
AAGATTTCAGTTTCCGGCGGGTTGCGAAACGGGGCCTCGGCGAACAGCCGCCACTTGAGCCGGTAAATGGCCGAAATGTCTTCATCGCCATACCCTTCAGCGATCAGTTCGGCGTATTCACGCAGCACGTCATCGACGACGGGCAGCGATACGCCGCTCGCCGCCGCCATGTCGCGGCAGATTTTCAGATCCTTTTCGTGCAGGCGCACACGGAACCCGGCCGGAAAACTGCCGCGGATCATGTTGGGCGCACGATTGACGAAGTACCACGAGGAGCCCGCGCCCTGACCTAAGGTCTCGACCACCTGCTCGAGCGGCAGCTGCTGCGCACGGGCGAAGGCCATCGCTTCGCCGACCGCGCGGATGATGCCGGCGCACATGATCTGGTTGGTAGCCTTGGTCGCCTGACCGGCTCCGGTGGCGCCGAACAGGCTGATCGTGCGGCCCATCGCGGCGAGTACGGGCTTGGCCCGCGCGAAATCCTCGGCCGATCCGCCGCACATGATCGCGAGCGTGCCCTTCTGTGCGCCCTCCACGCCGCCACTGACCGGGCAGTCGAGGAAGCTTGCTTGCCGAGAGCGCAGGCGAGCGGCCGCAGTACGCGCCGTATCGGCACTCACGGTGGAGCAATCGATGACGAGCGCGCCGGGCTGGATGCCAGGCAGCAGTGCATCGACCACGTCCAGCACGTCGACGTCTGCGGAGACGCAGATCACCATCACCTCGCACTGTGCGGCGAGCTGCGCCGGTGTTGCTGCGGCGGTGCAGTGCAACTCGGCAGCGAGGGCTGCTGACTTGCCATTGGTGCGGTTCCACACCGCCTGCAGGAGGTTTGCCTTGTGCAGATTGCGCGCCATGGGCATGCCCATGGCGCCGAGACCGAGAAAGCCGACGTTCATGTCGACATCTTACGCGGGGACGATACCGCAGTGAAAAAAAGGGCGGCAGTCGCGAGACCGCCGCCCAAGGGGGTTTACAGGGGACTACTGTAAATCGTGGTGAATCGAAGTCGTGTCGTGGATCAGTTCGTGTACGCGCGCTCGTTGTGCTCGTTGGTATCGAGACCTTCGCGCTCGGCCTCCTCGGCCACACGCAGTCCGACGATCAGATCGGCAATCTTGAAGGCGATGAAGGCGGCCACCGCCGACCATACGACCGTGACGCCCACGGCCTTGGCCTGTGTCAGCACCTGCACGGCGATCGGGTTCGAGCCGACGCTGGCCGTGACCCAGTCGGTGACGAGTCCCGGTCCACCGAGCGCCTGCGTGTTGAACACGCCGGTCAGCAGCGCGCCGACGATGCCACCGATGCCATGCACGCCGAACACATCGAGCGAGTCATCGGCCTTGAGCAGTCGCTTCAGTCCGGTGACGCCCCAGAGGCACACGATTGCGGCGATGGCGCCAATGGCGAGCGCGCCCATCAGACCGACGTTGCCGGCAGCCGGAGTGATCGCCACGAGTCCCGCGACGGCACCGGAGGCGGCACCCAGCATCGAGGCGTGACCTTTGAGGATCCACTCGGCGAGCGACCAGGCAACGACGGCACCGGCGGTGGCGAGCAGGGTGTTGATGAAGGCGAGGGCCGCGAAGTTGCCGGCCTCCAGCGCCGAGCCGGCGTTGAAGCCGAACCAGCCCACCCACAGCAGCGAGGCGCCGACCATGGTGTGCACGAGATTGTGCGGTGGCATCGGCTCGCGGCCGTAGCCCACGCGCTTGCCGATCATGTATGCGCCGACGAGACCCGCGACGCCTGCGTTGATATGCACCACCGTGCCGCCCGCGAAGTCGAGAGCGCCCCACTGCCAGAGCAAACCGGCCTTGGCGTTCATCGCATCCACGACGCCGGCGTCCGTGTACGCATCGGGCCCCATCCAGAACCACACCATGTGAGCGATCGGCAGATAGGCGATGGTGAACCAGATCACCATGAAGATGAGCACTGCGGCGAATTTCATGCGCTCGGCGAAGGCGCCGACGATCAGTGCGCAGGTGATGCCTGCGAAGGTTGCCTGGAAGGCGGCGAAAACGATCTCTGGAATGTAGACGCCCTTGCTGAAGGTCGCTGCGAGCGCAAACGTGCCGGCCGACGGATCCCACAGGCCATTCATGAACAGCCGGCCCGTACCACCGAGGAACGCGCTGCCTTCGGTGAAGGCCAGCGAGTAACCGTAGATGCACCACAGCACGACGATCAGTGAGAAGCCGACCATCACCTGCATCAGCACCGAGAGGATGTTCTTCGAGCGCACGAGACCGCCGTAGAACAGCGCGAGGCCCGGGATCGTCATGAGGATGACGAGCAGCGTGGAGACGAGCATCCAAGCCGTATCACCCTTGTCGGGCACGGGCGCATCCTGCGCAAGCGCCAGCGCGGGCGCCATCGTTCCGAGCACCACGGCAGCAGCGGACTGCAGCCAGCGGCGGATTGCGTGTGTCGATCGCTTCGTCGTTTCCATGTTCCCTCTCCCTGCTCGCCAAAGATTCAGGCGGCCGCTACGCCGGTCTCGCCGGTGCGTATGCGAATCGCCTGTGCCAACCCGGATACGAAAATCCTGCCGTCGCCGACCTTGCCGGTGCGCGTCACGTTGGCGATCGCCTCGATGACCGGTTCAACGATGGTTTCGTCGACCGCAATCTGCACCTGAGTCCGCGGCACGAAGTCGATGCGGTACTGCGCACCGCGGTAGACCTCGGAGTGACCGTGCTCGGCGCCGTACCCTTGCACCTCGACGACGGTCATCCCCTGCACCCCGAGTTGCGCAACGGCCATCTCCAGGTCGTCGAGCTTGTACGGCCGGATGATCGCGGTGATCAGTTTCATCGCCATGGCAGCCTTCCAAGTTCGGTTTCCGGGCAAATGCGGGGATATGCCGCTCTGCGCCGCCCGGCTCGGGCACGGTATCCTTGTGCCCGCTTCGGTCGGCCAGAGTGGATTGCAGAAACCGTGCCACCGCTCGCACTGCGTGCGGACCGGCCCGAAGCGGTTTTTTTCCGTCATTTTTGCGGTAGCGACGCACCGTTTTGGCGCTTGGCACCAGGATCGTGCGTCAATAGGGGGCAGAGCCCCGAATTGTCTTGGCTAGAGGAGCCTCGCTTATGGAATTTCGCATCGATGAACTGGCCCGCCGGCTGTTTGCAGTCCTGCCACCGGCCATGCAGGGCCTGCGGGATGATCTCGAGCGCAACTTCAAGGCGGTGCTGCGCGCCAATCTGAGTGAGCTCGATCTGGTGGCCCGCGACGAGTTCGTCGCCCAGAGCAAGGTGCTCGAGCGCACCCGTGCGCGACTCGAACAGCTCGAGCGTCGCCTCGCTGAGCTCGAGGCCGAGGCGAAGGCAGGTCGCGAGGCCGGCTGAGCCATGGCCGTCGCCCGAGTAGCGTGTCGGGCGCAGATCGGCCTACTTGCGCCGGTCGTGCAGGTCGAAGTCCATCTCGGTGCCGGTCTGCCCTGCTTCAACATCGTGGGTCTGCCGGCGACAGAGGTCAAAGAAAGCAAGGAGCGGGTCAGGGCAGCGCTCGTCAACTCGGGATTCGAGTTGCCCGCCGGGCGCATCACCATCAACCTCGCGCCCGCTGATCTGCCGAAGGATGGCGGGCGTTTCGATCTAGCCATCGCCATCGGCATCCTCGCAGCCGCCGGCCAGGTGGGCGCGAGCAGCTCGCTCGAGCAAGTCGAGTTTCTCGGCGAACTCGGTCTCACCGGAGCGTTGCGCGCCATCCGTGGTGCACTGCCCTCCGCTGCTGCGGCCGCGCAGGCGGGACACTCGGTGATCTTGCCGCGGGACAACGCGGCGGACCTGCAGTGCATGCCGGGACTCGCGGCGCATGCCGCAGGCAGTCTGCTCGAGGTCTGCGCGCATCTCGATCAGCGCCAAGCCTTGCCCAAGGTTGCCGAGATCACTGCGACGGTGGACGAACCTGCAGGTTCCGCCCACGTGCTGCAGCTGGCGGATGTGTGTGGTCAGACCTCGGCCAAGCTCGCCCTCGAAGTGGCGGCGGCGGGGGGGCACAGCGTACTGCTCGTCGGACCGCCCGGTTGCGGGAAGAGCATGTTGGCCGAACGGTTGCCGCATCTCATGCCACCGTTGCTTGAGCAGGAGCGGCTTGAGGTCGCGATGGTCAATTCCATCGCCCGAGGTCGCGCGGCGCAGGAGCCATGTCGGCCGTTTCGCGCCCCGCATCACACGGCATCGGCCAGTGCCATCATCGGTGGCGGGCCTGCCGCGCGTCCGGGCGAGGTCACGCTCGCCCACCGGGGGGTGTTATTCCTCGATGAGTTGCCCGAGTTCGACCGTCGCGTGCTCGAAGCGCTGCGCGAGCCGCTCGAGACTGGGGTCGTGACCGTGGCGCGGGTCGGTTCCCATGCCGAGTATCCGGCCGCGTTCCAGTTGGTTGCGGCCATGAATCCTTGTCCCTGCGGGTATCACGGCCACGGCTCACGTCGCTGTCAGTGCACGGTGGCGCAGGTCGAGCGCTATCGCGCACGCCTGTCCGGGCCGTTGCTCGATCGGCTCGACATGCGGGTCACTTTGTCCGCCGTCAGTGAGACCGATCTCGCCGAGCATCGTCGTCGCTGTCAGGCCGATGATTCAGCCGTGCGTGCGCGCATCCGTTGCGCGCGTTCCCGACAGCAGGCCCGGCAGGGAGTTCTCAACGCCGCACTGGGGGTGGGCGAACTCGAGAGCGTCTGTCAGATGTTGCCGCCGGCTCAGACGCTGTTGCAGCGAACCGCAAATGCTCTGGGATTGAGCATGCGCTCACGCCACAGACTGATCAGGGTGGCGAGGACCTTGGCAGACCTTGCCGACGAGCCTGCTGTCGGTGAAGCGCATCTGGCCGAAGCGTTGGCACTGCGTCGCGCCTTGACGGCGGCCTGAAACGGCAACTTAGCCGGCACCTGAACCGGCGGCACCTAAATCGATTACCTGGATCGCCGGCCTCGGGGCCGACGGCTTACTGGGCCTTCGACACCATGTGATCGACGGCGGCCTGGACGAGCTCGTCCGACAGATCAGCACGTCCGCCCTTGGCCGGCATCACACCGTTTTTCCCGGTGTAGCCCTCGATGGCGTGCTTGTAGAGCGTGGCCGTTCCCTGGGCGATACGCGGTGCCCAAGCGGCACGGTCATCGGATTTCGGCGCGCCGCCGATGCCGTTCAGGTGGCAGGCGCCGCAGACCTGGTCGTACACCTCGACGCCGCTGGTCGGCATGGCGAGGGTGGCGACCACGGCGCCGGCGGCCGGGGCGATGGCGAGCGCCGAATTGTCCTGTCCCGCAACCGCCACGCGACCCGAGGTCAGGTTGAGCTCAACGTCCGACACGTATTTGGGGTCGCTCTCGATGTGCGCGACCTGGGTGTCCCGGCCGACGGCGCGGGCGAGCGCGAACAGCAGGATGGTAATCACGATCAGAATGCCGAGGACGAGGCTGAAGATGTTGAAAAACTTGGAATCCTGCGTGCTCACGATGCGGTCCTGAGGGCTCAGTTAAAACCGGGCGCGAGTATATCCGCCCACCGCCAGCCCGTCGACCGCAGCCCCGTCGCGGCGCCAAAAAGCGGCCGCGGTCAGCGGCTGCGATCGGTGACTTCCAGCGTGATCTCCCGCATCCGCAGGCCGCCCGAGACGGCGCTGTCGAGACGCACCGTGCCCTCGAGCGGTAAGCCCAGCAAGGTTTTGCCGGGAAAGCCGCCGGTCGGCGCAGTGGACGAATTGTCCGCTAGGGCTTCGATGTAGCGATCGAGATCGAGGCGGTTCCCCTGGAGCGAGAAGCGGATTTTTCGGCCCACGGATATCGAGCCGGTCAGACGCACATCGTCGATGCCCACGCGCAGATCATCGACGAGCAGCCCCTGCTCGGTCTGGCTCAGGCTGCCCGAGAGACCGCGCAGCCGAAACCATGGGGAGTTGCGTGCGAAGGGCGGCTGTTGGCCTGCGGCTTCGATCAGCGCCGCGAGCGGCACAGGATCGAGCGCGAAACGACCTGCAGCCTGCGACGGCTTGCCCTCCGGCATGGACACGGCCAGATCGCTGAGGCGCAGGCGAATCGGGCCGAGGCTGACGGTTGCCGCGGGGATTCGTGCGGCGGGAACACTGGCGTCGACCGACAGCGAGGGCACGCGCAGCACCACGGTGTCGAGATCGAGTGGCTTGGCGCGCAAGTCGATGTCGCTGATGCGCCAGCGCTGTCCTTCCACCGGGCCGACGCCGCGCTCAACCTTGCCCGTTTGCAACGTGATGGATCGCGCGACGAATTTTGGCGCGGTGGATTCGCGCTCGTCGGTGAAGCGCACTTCCGCATCGCGGATTTCGACCCGCGGCACGTTCAACGGCACGCTCGGCGGCGTCGGATCCCGCGAGCCGAGATCGCTGAAGTTGTCGCGGCCCGCGGCATCGATGCGCAGGTCCATCTTCAGTCCGTGGATGACGACCCCATAGAGCAGCGGTTCTTCTTCATAGGCCGTGCTGTAGTGGAAGCGCATTTCGATGAGATCCCACTGCGCGAGCGGCGGACCTTTGAAGCCCGCGGGATTGTCGATCGAGCCTCGACCGACATTGAGTTCCACCCACGGCCACTCGTCGATGCGCATGGCGCCGGACAGATCCACCTTGCGCCCGAGTTCCTCGCGCAGCACGGCGCTGATTTCCCTGCGCACCAGAGCGGAGTTGAGCAGCGGGTTACGAAACACGACGACGAGCACGACCCCGAGAGCAATGCTCGCCAGCAGGCCTCCGACGATCAGCAGTGTGCGTTGGCGTTTGCGGGTCAAGGCGGCTCGCGATCAGCGCTGCTGCCAGTTGCCGTCGCCGTCCTGGTAATACCAGCCGGGCCTTGCACCGCGCTCGATCCAGCGCTGGGCGAAAATCCTCCGAATGTCTGCTTCCCACTCGGGACGGTCGTTGGCGCGCGCGATGGCCTCGTACAGGGCGTTGCGGTCGTTGTTGTCCTCGGCGACCAGCCGACGCACCAGCGCGCGATCGGGCAGGGCTGCCGCGTTGGCATCGCGGATTTCTATGAGGCCCGAGGTCGTCAGACCGATTACTCCGGCATCGAAAAATCGCTCGAGCTGGCCGAAACGCTCCTGCATCGAGGCGGTGATGGCGCGGATTTCCGGCGAGGAGACATCCATGTTGGCGTCGACGCCCTGTGCGTGCGCTGCGGGAACGAGCGCATGCAGCGTGCGGCCGGCGAGTTGCACCAGCCAATGCGTGTCGGTCTGATGTCGTACCGAGGACTGCGGCGGGGTCGTCCGCGGAGCGGGGGTGGAGCTGCGCGGTGCAGCCTTGCCTGCGCCCTTGATCACCGAATCGATGATTTCGTCGGCCGCCTTCTCCGCGGCGCCTGCCGGGAAGTACACGTTGATGGTGACGCAGGCTGAGATCAGCAGCGTGACGAGCGAGAGGTTCAGCCGCAGCAGGGTCTTCATGATCGACACCTCGAGATCAGATGATTCCAGACACCGGGAGAGCCCGGGCTATTCGACGACGAATGTGCCGCCGGTGCGGATTTGCCATTCGATTTGCTCCAGCAGCTCCGACCAACGCACGCGGCCGGTGTTGCCAATGATATCCACGCGCGGTACGCCCGCGCCCTCGAGCAGATAGTACCGGTTCGGCGAGATGGGCGCGCCGGAGAGGCTGCAGATGTCATCCTCGAGCACGCAGCGCAGCGCAAGCCGCTTGTAGCGGTAGTTGGAAAAAAAGCGCAGCACGCCGGTGCGCATGGCTGCCGCGACGCCTGTGCCGGCGGTACCGCCCACGTTGGAGATGCTGTTGATGGCGTCCACGCTGATCTGCCGATCGCTGCGATCGTTCGCCGGCGTGCCGAGGTACATGTCGAAGGCGACGGGCGACCAGTCGAACAGTTCCAGGTCGGTGAGCCCTCCCTCGAGACGACCGGTGATCGTGCCCACCTCGAAGGTTCGAGTCAGTGCTTCGAGATCGAGATTTTCGACGCGGATGTCGGCTTCGAGGCGAGGCCATCGACCGAGCGGGTCGCTCAGCGTGATATTGTTGCCGCGTACGACGCCGTCAAAGATTTCCGCCTCGAGATCGCCGGCCACCGTGATCTTGTTATCCCGGTAAAGAACGCCCGGAATACGGCCGGTGACGACGCCGCCGAATGCGGGCCAGCCAAAGGCCTTGGTGAGCTCTTCCATGCTGATGGGCTCGAGTTCGCCGGTGAACTCGATCTGCATCGAATCCTGACCAGGATCCACGATGCGCAGTTGCTGGATGTTGAGCGCGCCGTCGAAGATCGGCAGTCGCGCGGGCTCGAGGAGCGCAGCCGTCGCCCCGCGCAAACTGAGACGCATCGAGCTGCCGCTGCCGCCGACGTCGTAGGCGCCGCCGGATTCCCAGGCGATGTACGACGGCGCTGCGGGATCGTCGCCCTCGGCCGTCCAGTACAGCTCGCCCTTCAATCCATCCAGATGAAACATGCCCTTGCTGTCGCGCAAGCGCAGATCCGCCAGTCGCAGTTCACCCGCTTGCGGCACGTTATCGATGATGCGCAACTGACCCGATACGCTGCCCGCCGTGTCGAGCGAGTCGAGTGCAGTGCCTGCGAGTGCGGTCTGCAGATAGCTCGTGTAGAGGTCAGGGAAGCGCAGTTCGTGCAAGGTGAGATCGGCGCGCCTGACTTTCACGGAGTTCGGATCGAGCGGCGTGTCGATGAATGTGGCACCGAGCGCGAGGTTTGCGGCGAGGCTCGCCCGTAGGAGTCCTTGTTGCACGAGGCTCAATTCTTCGATGTCGATCGAGTCGCCATCGAAGCTGCCTTTAAGATCCATCGATGTCGGGTACTTGCCGAGCCGCAGATAGGTGTTGCCGAAGAGTGCTTCGCCCGCAGCGCTGCGCAGATCGCCCTGCAGTGAGTATGCCGTGCCCTCGAGCGCATCGGCCCGTAGATGCAAACGCACATCGATGCCTTCGCCGGCGAAGGATCCCTCGCCGTTGGCGAAGCCGACACCCTTCCCGACGAATTCCGCATAGGCCTCGGTGGGCAGTTCACGCCCGGGACGACCGACGAAACGCACAAGGCCATCGAGACGCCCCGCAGCGGTGATGTCGGGCGGGATGTTGATGTATCGACGGGTGAAGGTCAGCAGCCCATCGCTCTCGATACGCTCTGCGCGTCCCTCGATGCGCCAGCGGCTCGGCGTGAACACCGCCTCGATGCCGAGTTCTCCGCCCGCGATAGCGAAGCGATCGCCGGTCAGGGTCGTCTCGCGAAGCTCGGGACGCTCGCTGAGTGCGACATCGAAGGCCACCGGACCGATCAAGGTACTGCCGGCGGATACTCGACCGCGCGGCAGTCCGGTTTTAGGGTCCAGGACGAGCTTCACTTCGACGTTCTCGAATCGAGTGCCCGCCGCCGTGATCTCGCGTGCCGCGAAGCGGATCGTGTCGATGGCCACCGCCGGCAGAGCCGTTGCACAGAGCAACAACGGTACGACGATGCGGCCGTTCATCTCGGGTACCACCTCACCGAGTCGACCGGCAATTCGCGCAGGTGAAAAATGTCCTCCGCCGTCGAGTCGTCGGTGACAGCGCGCAGAATAAGTCGCAGCGCGCGATCCTCGCGCTGCGCGGCTTCAGCCAAACGTTGCAGTTGCGACAAGGTCGTGATCTCGCGACCGTCGATCGACACCACCTGAAACCCGTAGTTGATCTGGTGCAGATCGCCGCTGGAGCCGGGCTCAACCTGGTGCACGATCAGCACGCCGGCTTCGTCGGCTGAGGCGATCTCGGCGAGTTTGCGCGCAGCGAACACTACACCGCTGATGGCAAGACCGCGTCGACCGACGTGCTGCAGGCTGGGCACCAGCGCGGTATTCAGCACTTCCTCGCGACCGTTACGCAGCACGCGCAGCGGCACGTTGCCGCTGCGACCGCGCAAAGCCAGCAGGAATTCCGCAGCGCCCACGAACTCGCGCGGATCGCCGTCGATGCCGAGTACGCTGTCTCCTGCGCGCAGGCTAAATCCATCGTCGCGCAGCGGCGTGCGGGCGACGTTGAGTGTCATCACGTCATCCTCGTCGATGGCGAAATCGGTGACGAGTTTAGGAACCGTGGCCGATCGCCCCTCGCGCAGCAGCTCGAGCACCCGGCAGGCCTCGGTGATCATCACGGCAAAGTTCACGTTCTGCGCACGCTTGTCGCCGATCGAAGCGGTGTTGATGCCGACCACCTCGCCGGTCGCAAGATCGATCAGCGGCCCGCCGGAGTTGCCCGGGCTGATCGGTGTATCGGTCTGGATCATCGGATAGCCTTCCGAACGCGTGATGCCGGCCATGATTCCGCGCGTGGCGGTGAAGGCGTAGCCGAGCGGATGACCGAATGCACCGAGGTCGGCGCCGACTGCGGGAACCTTGGCGCAGGCGAGACGCGCTTCAGTGGCCTCCTGCGGAACCGCGCCGGGTTCGAGCTCGATCACGGCCAGATCGAGAAGGTTGTCGACGAACAGCGCGCGCGCACCGCGATTTGGCTGACCCTTGAAGCTCGCCTGCAGGGTGGTGTCGACGTAACCGGCGACGTGCGCATTGGTGAGCACCCAGCGGCGTGCCCGATCCACCAGGAATCCCGCGCCGCTCCAGGCGCCCGAATCGCGCTCTATGAACGAGTATTCGGTGGAGGCCTCGATCTTTACGGTGTAGCGGGTCGCTTCCGCAAAGCTGCGTTGGGCAGCCGAGTCCGCTGCGGCGGGTGACGCGCCGAACAACAACCAAACGCCTGCGGTCGACGCGGCGAGCCACCGGGTGGGGGCGCAATGCATGATGTAGTTATATCAACCGGCCGGGCCTTCCGCACATCGGCGTGTCCGGTTAGATTGTCTCGATGGGGAGGGTGTACAGGTGGCTCTGGCTGACCGTGCTGGTACTGGGTGCGGCCGCCTTGGGGCAGGCTCAACCGGCAGCGGTGGATGGCGCTGCGGCCCGCGGCGAACGCCTGGTGCTCGCTCGTGACGACACCCTGCGTCAGGAACCCCTCGCAACAGCCCGTGCCGTGGCCAATTTACGCGCTGGGCACAACCTCACGGGTTTCGAGCGCAAGGGATTCTGGCGCCGAGTTGAGGGGCTGCGCGGGCAGGTAGGCTGGGTCCGCCTGTCGAGCCTGCGCTCGCCGTCGGCTCGACCGATGGAGACCGGTCTTGCAGCGCTGTCCACCGGTCGCGAGGCCAGCGGTAATGTGGTGCTGACGAGCGGGACTCGCGGGGTGGCCAAGCGGCAGAAGCCGTTGACGGCCGAGGTGTTACTCGCGGCCACGCCGAACCAGACCGAGCTCAGCCGCTTGCTGCAGAGTCTTCCCGATCCGCAGGCTGCCGTGGACTTCGCCGCCGCCGGCCAGTTGCAGACGCGGTCGCTTCGCTACCTGAGCCCGTTGCCCGCGTCAGTGCCGGCGCAACTGTCGCCCGAGGAGCTTGTCGCCGGTCAGGAGATGGCTGCGCAACTGCTCGGAGCTGCCCGCCCCGTGCGTAACCTTGCCTTGCAGCAATACGTCTCCAAGGTTGGCAACATCGTCGCCGCGGGCGCAGAGCGGCGCGAGGTGCCGTGGCGGTTCGTCTTGCTCGATTCCACCTCCATCGCCAGCTTTGGCCTCCCCAACGGCCTCGTTGGTCTGACGCGAGGTTTGTTCGATCTGCTCGACAGCGAGGACGATCTGGCCGCGGTGCTCGCGCGCGAGATCGCGCAGGTGCAGCGTCAGCATTGGCTGGGTCGCGGTGCCACGCCGTCGGTGGCGGGATTGACGCGCGGCGTGGGTGCTGCATCGGTACTCGAGGCAGACCATGACGGCCTAGTGCTGGCCGGTCGTGCCGGCTACGACACGTCTGCGTTGCTGACGGTCTTCGAGGACATCGATGAGGCCGTGCGCAAGGGTCGTGACGCGTCGCTGCTGCTGTCCATGACGCCACCGCTGCCCGAGCGCCTCGCGGCGGTCGCTGCGCAGGTCACCCCGGAATTGGAGGGCGCCGCCCTGGCTTCGGCGGCGGCGCCGCGAATTCGTACATTCAAAGGTTCAAGTCCATGAAAACCGCGCTGCTGTCTCTATTGCAAGGCTTCGGCAGCTGGTGCCGGCGTTGGGAGGCGCGTTTTTACTTATTGCTGGCCGCAGCGATCGCCGTACTGCTGCTCGCCGATTATTCCCTGCAGGGGATGATGGGGCGGGGCAGCGAGGTGATCTACGATCGTCTAGTCAAACTGCGCATCTCGAGTCCGGCACCGGACCCGCGCATTGTCATCATCGATATCGACGAGCGTTCCTTGCAGGAGGTGGGTCGGGACCAGGGTCGCTGGCCGTGGAGCAACAGCGTGGTCGCCGAGGCGCTGGCCACCATCGCCGAGGAGAAGCCGCAGGGCATCCTGCTCAATCAACTGGTATCGGAGCCCTCGAAGAGCGATCCGGAGGGCGATGCGAGCCTCAATGAAGTTGCGGGTGCCTATCCCAACATCGTCTTTCCATTCGTGCGTCTGCCGGCGGCCAACGACGGTGTGAGCGAACTCGATGCGGCGAGATTGCCCGGCGCGCGCGCCACCTTACCGGCACCTCCGGCGGATCCGGTCGCAGTCATATTGCCCCTCTTCGAAAATCTGCAGAAACGCATGGGGGCCGCCAATCTCTACGCTGAGCGCGACGGCATCATCCGCCGCTACCAGTACTGGGTGCCGACTCAGTCGCATGTGCTCCCCTCGACTGCGGCGATGATCGTCCAGCTTGCCGGCGGCGAGATCGATATCAGCGACGAGCCGCGCGCCAAGCTCAATTGGCGCAACAAGCGCGGCGACTATCAGCGCGTGTCCTTCGCCGACTTGTATGCCGCCTCACAAGGCCGCGGCAATTTCGATTGGTCGATGTTCGCGGGCAAGATCGTGATCGTCGGTGCCACGGCGCCCGGGATTTCGGTGATCAAGCCGACGTCCGCCTCGGTCACCACCGATGACAGCACCATCATCGCTACGGCGATTGACGATGCGCTGAACGGCACGGCACTGCGTCTGATGCCGTCCTGGGTGGCGCTGCTGCTTGCGCTCGGCATCCTCGTGGCGATGTCGCGCGCCTTCATGGCAGGCACGGATCAGTCGACCATCAACCGTGTTTTCGTCATCGGGCAACTGACGCTGGTCGTGATCACCTTCTTCAGCATCAGTTTTTCCAACTTCGTCATCGACATGACGCTGCCGTTCAACGTCGGACTCGTCTACTTCACGATCGCGAAGACGTATTTCAGCGCCCAGCACGCCACGGAGCTCGGCGTCGAGTATTTCTGGGATGGTTCGCGCGTCGGCAAGGCGCAGCAGGCGGTGATCATCGCGCTGCACATCGATCGACCCGGCATGCGCAGTGTGGGCTTGCGTATCCGTCGACTGCTGGAGAAGGAAATCTCGCACGACGCCGTGCTGCACCTGACCGACTTTGTCGACGTGAAGACTTTCCTCGGCAAGGAGTTCGGCAATATCGAGTTGCTGGTGGCTTTCCTGCCTGACGGCACAGCGCCCGAAACCCTGCAGTCCATCGCGCAGGCGAGCCAGAACGGTCACGAAGTGTTGCTAGTCGATATCGCGGGACTCAACGAGAACGACACTCGCGCCAAGCTGTGGCGCGAGGTCGTGCGCGTGGTGTTTCCGATGTACCTGACCGAGCCGGCACGCCAGGGTTGAGACTCGGATTTGCCGGGGAGACTGCCTCAGCGTCCGCCCACCACCACGCGCGGCACCCAGCGCTCACGCACGACGACCACTTTGCCGCTCTGGCGAATGCGCTCCCACTGCTCGCGCCGGCGCTGGTCCAGTCGGGCGGCCGGGGTGACGTTGCGCAGCAATACGTCGCCGAACTCCGGGATGTCGCCGGCCACGAGACCATGCGGCAGTGCGAACTGTGCGCTGCCGCGCTGTCGCCAGAGTGGCCAGCGGTCTTTCGGTGCCCGCCGGTCGTAGCCGACCTCACCGAGCAGCGCTTGCACGACCTCGAGCATCACGCCGATCAGGCTCGGCCCGTGGCCTGCGACGCTGCGCGTGTAACGCTCGAAGAACTGTGGCGTCGCGAGCAGCGGGAAAGCTTGCATGCTGGTGGCGACTTCGTCGCCTACCCGAATCATGGTCTCGCCAAACATCTGGTACAGGCCGTCGCGGTTGAGCTCGTAATACGCCCACATCGCGAGGCGGCGTGATTCCTCGACCTTCATGACCTGACCCGGCCCCAGGGTCCGCAACAGCAGCTCGTGGGTCAGTCGAACGCGGCGGCGGAATCGCGCAGGTTTAGGAGCCGGCTTGACCTCGTCGAGTTGCTGGCGAACGAGGCGCTCGATGTCGCGGTGCAAACCGCGAACCTGACCGTGGCCTTGCGCTGACGGCGGCAACTCGAGCATGACGACACCCTCCTTCCGGGGACCTTGAGGGGCAACATCGCCTCCTCAAGGCCTGTATCGGTCGGATGGGAGCCGATGTGATTCGGATCGGGTGACGGGTATCCGGTATTCGGTCGCAAAATTCGGTCGGGCTGGCCCCTAAAGGGGCTTAGCCCTGCTTTTGCAGCTTGGCGAGCTCGGCCAACACCATCTCCGAGTGTCCCTTGGGGTTCACGTTGTCGAAGCGGCGGGCGATCCGGCCCTGCGGGTCGATGATGAAGGTATCCCGCCGGGCGATGTCGAACAGCTTGAACTGCGGGTAGCTGGTCAGGGAGCCGTAGGCCTTGGTGACTTCGGTCGAGGCATCGGCCAGTACGGGGAAGGGCAGGCTGTGCTCCTTGGCGAAGGCTTCCTTGGAGTCGATCTTGTCGACGCTGACGCCGAGGATCACGGCATTGACGCGGCGGAACGCGAAGATGTTGTCGCGAAACTCGCAGGCCTGGGTGGTGCAGCCCGGGGTGTTGTCCTTGGGGTAGAAGTAGAGCACGACCCACTTGCCGCGGTAGTCGGCGAGCGAACGCCACGCGCCGGTCTGGTCCTGCAACTTGAAGGCCGGAGCGGGCTTACCGACCTCGGGGGTGTTGGCGAGCGTCAGTACCGAGGCCAGGGCGAGCAAGGTCACGAACAGGGTTTTGAGCGGCGCGGTGATCATGGCGAGTTCTCCGGAATAGCGATGGCGTATCGACATGGCGCGCCCGGCGAGATTCGAACTCACGACCCCTGCCTTCGGAGGGCAGTACTCTATCCAGCTGAGCTACGGGCGCCCGCGGGCAGTATACCCCGCGCGCAGGGTATCACGCCCCGGCTCCGCGGCTGCCGGTCGAGGCTTGCACAACGTAGGCAAAAGTATTTGAATGCCGTCTTGACGCTACTTGACACAGCGTCGCATCAAAAAACGCTCGGGGAGACCTCGCCGATGAATCCAATCGCCAAAGCCGTGGCCGCCGCACTCGTGGCCGGTTCGCTCATGTCCGTACCCTCATTTGCCCAGGAGGCCGGTGGCATCCGCGGCAAAGTGACCGCTGAGGCCGCCGGATCGACCGTCGGGGGCATCACCGTGACCGCCACCAGCGACGTCATGCCGAAGCCCCGCACGGCGACCGTGCGCTCGGATGGCACCTATAACCTGCCGCTGCTGCTGCCCGGCAAGTACACGCTGACTTTTAGCAATGCGGCCGGCGTACTGCAGCGCGTCGATGTCGAGGTGTTGCTGGACCAGACGTCCATCGCGGATGTGGCCCTCTCGGCCACGCGTGCTGAGGATCTGCAGGTCGTTACCATCGTCTCGAGTGGCCTCTCCCGCCAGGGCAACGCTTCGCTCGGTAATTCGCTCAGCGCCAAGAACGTCGAGAGCCTGCCCGTCGGCCAAAGCTACCGCGATCTGCTCAAGCTGGTGCCGGGTGTGCAGTACTCCGAAAACGCCGTGCTCGGTCCCTCTGCCGGTGGCTCGGGCGTCGACAACAAGTACGGCTTCGACGGCGTGGACGTGTCGCTGCCCCTGTTCGGCAACCTCGCGGCCGACCCCTCGACCCACGACGTGGCGAACGTGTCGATGGAGCGCGGCGGCGTCAAGGCCATCGGCTTCAATCGCGCTGGCGGTTTCTCGATCAACACGACTTCGAAGTCGGGCACCAACGAGTTCAAGGGGACGGTCGAATACAAGGTTCAGCCGAAGAGCATGGTCTCCAAGGTGCGCGGTATCTCCAAGTATTCGCTCGACCAGAGCTGGGTCAATGCCGGTTTCGGTGGGCCGATCGTCGAGGACTCGCTGTTTTTCTACGCTTCGTACTACCGTCCGGAAGTCACCCGCGATAACCCGACCACCGCCTACGGCGCGGTCAAAGATTACGAGAGCATCCGCAACGAATACTTCGGCAAGCTCACCTGGGCGCCGACGGAAGACTTGCTGTTCAACGTCAGCCTGCGCACTTCCAAGCGCGAGGGTAACGGCGCGGGCATCGGTACGCTCGATGCCGATACGGTCTCCACGGGCGAGCGCTCCGAGCAGAGCATCCTGACGCTCGATGGCTCGTGGATCGCCAGTGAGAACACCTCGGTCAGCTTCAAGTTCGGCAAGTTCGACCTTGAAACCGCGGGCACGCCTGACAAAGTGCTGTCGTTCGTCGGCAAGCCGGGTGACAAGCTCAACATCGCCGATCTGACCAATGCCGGACGCTTCACGGTGCCGACGCTGCTTGCGACGGCCACGACCCCGGCGCAGATTCTCTTCAACCAGCAGGCACAGCTGCTGATCAACCAGTACGGTTACACCAATTCCGCCGGCGTCAAGGCGGGTGGCGGTCGTATCGGTGCATGGCCCGAGATCAACGATCAGGATTTCTACCGCGACACGTTCGAGGTGGCGATCGATCACAAGCTTGAGATCGGCAGCACGAGCCACCAGCTGCACGCGGGTGTGAAGTTCTCGGAGATTTCCGAGGAACTGATGCGTACCACGCAAGGTTGGGGCGTGATCTCCTATAACGGTGGCACGGTCAACACCACGACCACGACGCCGCGCGTGCCGTACTTCTACCAGGCCACGATCACCGAGTCGGGCGCGAAGGATGTGAACGGCAATCCGCTCAAGCCGCTGATCGTGTCGTCGTCGAAGTCGTACAACATCGAACTCAACGACACGATCACCTGGGAGAACTTTGACTTCAACCTCGGCGTGCTCATCAGCAAGGATGAACTCTACGGGCAGGGTTTGCGGCCCAAGGCGGGCACTGTCTCGGGTTATGAACTGGCGCCGGGCAACAAGTACAAGATGTACACCATCGACTGGAAGGACATGATCCAGCCGCGACTCGGCGTGACCTGGCGCTACGACGGTTCGAACACCGTGTTCGCCAACTTCGCGTCCTATAACCCTGAGGCGAGTTCGTTGTCTCGTGCCGCCTCCTGGGATCGCAACCTGTTCAGTCGAGTGCTCGATATTCGCTTCGATCAGAACGGCAACTTCCTCGAGTCCGTCTATCGCGGTGCCTCGAGCGGCAAAGTCTTCGCATCTGGCATGAAGCCGCGTCGCGTTGACGAGCTCACCTTGGGCACCACCCGTCAGGTTTCCGAGGGCTGGGCGCTGCGCGGCCACGTGCGTTACCGCGAGGGCTCGCACTTCTGGGAGGACATCTGGAACTTCGCGCGCTCGCAGGAAGGTACCTACGGTCCCAACGGTGGCGTACCGCAGGCGCTTCGCGCGCTCGGTGACTACGTGCCTAATCTCGCTGCAATTCGTGCCGAGATCGGTGGATCGACTTACGTGATCGCGGAAGTCGATGGTGGTTACACCAAGTATTGGGAAGCGAGCCTCGAGGCGGAATGGACGGGTGATCGCACCTACCTCAACGCCTCGTACGTGCGCAGCCGTTATCGCGGCAACTTCGACCAGGACAACACCACGACGGTGAACGACGCCAACACCTTCGTCGGTTCGTCGTTCTACAACGATGCGCGTGGACAGTACGTCTGGGACAACAAGGACGGCACGCTGTCGGGTGATCGGCCGCACATCCTGAAGATCTACGGTCACTACACCACGGATTGGAAGGCGAACATCGGTGCGTACCTTGTCTACCAGTCGGGTCAGCCGTGGGAGACGTGGTCGAGCAACTACTATGGCAACGGGCTCGTGAACGCCTCGGCGGCCATCAGCTCCTTCGCCGAGCCAGCGGGCAGCCGTCGCGCAGCGAGTCACTACCAGCTCGATCTGAACTACACGCAGAACTTCAAGATCGGCTCGCTGCCGACCCTGAAACTCCGTGCCGACGTGTTCAACGTGCTGGATCGACAGACTGGCTACAACATCCAGCAGGTCGAGTTCGCGGCCAATTACGGTCAGCCGCGCAGCTACTTCCTGCCGCGTCGCGTGCAGTTGTCGCTGAGGATGGACTTCTGAGTCGATTCGACGGGTTCTTCGTTGCGGTCGTTGCGCTGCTGCTGTCCTCGTGGGCGGCAGCAGCGCAGACGCCGCCCCCGCCTCCGACCACTGCCGAGATACCGCTCGCCGCTCGAGTCGCGGCCCTGACCGAGGGCTTTCGCGGCAGTGTGGCACTCTATGCGCGTAATCTCGATACGGGCAGCGAGTTCGGCCTGCGCGCCGATGTGCCCGTGCGCACGGCCAGCACGATCAAATTACCTATCGCCTGCACCGTCGCGATGCTGGTCCGGCAGGGAAAGGTATCGTGGGAGGAGCCTTTGTTGCTGCGTGAGCAGGACAAGGTGTCGGGTTCCGGAGTGGCTGCAGATCTCTCGGCGGGCAAGGCGCTGTCAGTGCGCGATGCGACCATGCTGATGATCACCGTGAGTGACAACACCACGACCAACCTGATCCTCGATCGCATCTCAGCGGATGCCGTCAACGATTACATGGACGAATTAGGTCTGCCGGCGACACGCTCGATGCGCAAGGTGCGCGGCGATGGTACGCAATTGAAGCCCGCTGAGGGTTGGAGTCGAGCAGGGATGCTCGAGTCCAACAAGCGGTTCGGCATCGGCTCATCCACACCGCGTGAAATGGTGACCCTGCTCGCCATGCTCGAGCAGGGAAAGGTGGTCGATGCGGAATCCTCGCGCATCGTGCTCGACATGCTGGAGCGGCAAAAGCACAAGGACGGTATCGGTCGGCGGATGGGCGACGCGCGGGTGCGCAGCAAGTCGGGCGGGCTCGATGCCTTGCGCAGTGACGTAGGCATCGTTCATACGCCGCATGGTCGGGTGGCGCTCGCCATCACGGTGGACGACATGCCGAAGATCGACTACTCGCCGGACAACCCAGGTCTGCGACTCATTGCCGATCTGGCTGAAGTGCTGGTCGGTTCACTGCGCTGACCGAGGCCGCCAGCATCCCCTGGGCGCTCCAGTAGAGCACCATCAGCACGATCTGCGTCGTCATCGATTCCTCGATGAAACGATTGCGAGCCACGAGGACGTCACTTAGCGCAAAAGTCACCGCGCCCAGTGCGCTCCACTGCGCGACACCGGGCGCGAGCTCACGGCGCCCAAGCTGTGCCAGGGCGCGCCACATCATGCTGCAGATGACGATCACGTAGGCCAGTACGGCGTACCGCAACTCGCCCAGATGCGGCTGCAGCGTGACGAAGACGATGACACCGAAAGCCGTGACGGGCACTGCCCAGCCGAGGGCCGGCGCGCGGGTGCGCAGCACGAATGCAGTCAGATACAGCAGGTGCGCGAGCAGGAATGCGAGTAGCCCGAATACGAACGCATCGAAAGGCAGCGACAACAGCAGATCACCGAGCGCGGAGAAACCGAGACCCGCGGCAATCCATTTTGCGTCGCGTCCGGGTTGCATCCCCGCCCAGAGGGCGAGTGCCAGCACCGGTATGGGCTTGGCGAGCCATTGCAGCAGCGGCGTATCGATAACCACGGCGCTGAAAAACACGGCGGCCGCAGCGAGTCCCACGATTGCCAGCGGACGCGACCTCATGCGTCGCTCGCCGGAATGAACCGACTAAAACAGACCCGGCATCTCACGCTGCGCCACCGTTGGCTGGTCAGGTACCAGCGGTTCCAGATCCAGCGCGTCGGTGTCCGGCAATACGGCGGCTGCAGCCTGCTTGCGTCCCGTCAGCGTGGCGACACCGGAACTCACCGAGATGGCGGTGCAGGATTTGCCGGCGAGGTAGTCGATCGCTTGCCGGATCGACGCTTCGCTGGCGTTGCCGAGCGGTTGCGTGACGTCGTCCGCCGCGCGACAACTCGCCTTGACGGCCTCCGCCAGTCCGTTGAAGTAGGCGTCCGAGTTGGCCGAATTGCGTGTCGTAAAGGCGAGCACACGCAGTCGATCGTCGCAGCTAGCCCGATCGCGCGCGATCTGACCGACCGGCTTGCCGAAAGTGTTGTCGCCGATCAGCGCCAGGTTGGCATTGAAGTACGGAATGAAACCGTTGATCACGAGCTCGCTCGCCGAGGCGGTCGAGCGTGTGCCGATGAACGCCAACTTCGTCGGCGAGACCGCTTCGGGCTGGGCGGCAAAATACTTGATCGAGTTTTCCACCGACTTCTCCGGTCGGAAAGTCAGCTGCGAGAAGATCTGGCCTGACGATCGATTTCCGCCAAGCAGATCACCCATCAGTTCCCCGGTGGAGACGAGACCGCCGCCGTTATAGCGGAAATCGACGATGACCTCGGTGACGCCTGCATTGCGCAGTTTCAGGAACTCTTCGCGCAGCCGAGCATTCGCCGAGGAAATGAAGGTGCGAAGGTTGATGTAGCCCACCTTCTTGGTGCCATCCTGCAGTATCACGCCACCGTAGCGCGGCGAGACGGGCTCGATGCTGTAATCGGCCTTTGCAATCGTCAGATCGCGGGTGCCCGAGGGTCCCGAGACGCGCAGTACGCGCGTCGTGCCCGCGGTGTTCGGTCCAAGAGCATTGGTGACGCCGCTTGCGCCCTCGGCGGCGATGATGTCGGACACGGAGCGGATGTTCGCGGTGGTCGTGCCGACGCCGAGCAGTTCGTCGCGCCGATCGATACCGGCCGTGAGCGCTGGCGCATTTTCGAAAGCTTCGGTGATGAACACGCGCCGCGCCGCGGTATCGCTGAAGAGGCGAATGCCAAAGCCCGCGGTGGCGCCTGAGTTGAAGAACGCATTCTCTTCGGCGATCGAGGTGATGTAGGTGAAATTGCGATCTTTGCCCTGGGCGCGCGCGGTGGCCGTCATGAAGCTGATCAGCGCGTCGACGGTGGCATAGTCATCGACGTTGACGGTGGCGGGTAGCGTCTCCGGATACAGATACCACTCGCGCAACTGCTGGACGACCCAATTCTTGCGATCGGTCGCCGAACACGAGGTGGTTGGAGCCGTGGGTGTGACGCTGGCGCCTGACGAGGCGGCGCCGCTGCCCACTGCGTTGCGTGCAGTGACGGTGCAGTTGTAGCTCACGCCATTGGTGAGCCCGGTCACGGTGAGTGGACTGCCCGTGCCCGTCGCGGTACGGCTCGCTCCGCTCGCCGCGCAGGTGGCAGTGTAATCGAGGATGGCCGAGGACCCATTGCTGAGCGGCGCGGTGAAACTCACCGTCGCCGTTCCGTTGCCCGCTGCCACCACGATGTTGGTGGGCGCACCGGGCGCAGAACTCGTCGAGCCGCCACCGGAAGAACCGCCACCACCACCACCGCCACCACCGCAGGCAACGAGCAGAAAAGCGACGCAGAATGCAGCCAGCGGACCGCGCAAAGTCGTCATCATGGTCAATCCTCGATCAAAGAATTTCGAATTGCAGCTGGCGTTCCGACAAACGACCCACACCATCCTCGATGGCGATGATCAGTGTGTGCCTGCCCTTGGGCAGCGCCGCTTTCTGCACCTCGAAACCCTGCTCGGTCACGGCCGACGAGCTGGTGATGCGCGTCGTGATGTCGATGCGCAAGGAGCCGTACTTAACCTTGAACGTCTCCGGCCGAATCGTCGTTCCCGCTTCGGGTTCGAAGCGTAGCTTCAGCGTGGTGGGCGAGGCGACGCTTGTATTGATCTTGGGTGAATCGACAAGGATTCGTGGGGCACCGGGCTCCGGTGTGAAGCGGGGAAAAAGCGGCTCGGGTGCGGCGAGCGACGCCTGCATCTCCGCCTCCGTCACCAGTAGCAGCGGTTGCTGCGCCGAGCTGATGGCGCCGCTCGAGGTGAGGCCGAGCGCTATGAGCCTGATGGTAAGCGGCCGGAGGGCAAGCGACTGAAGCCAGTGGGTCAGCGCGGTCATGAGAGGACTCCTCAGGGCAGGGCCTTGATGCGCACGCGGCGATTTTCGGCTGCGAGCGGGTCGGTGTTGTTGAGCAGTTCCGTGAACCCCTTGCCGATCGACTCGAGTCGATCGGTCTCGACTCCTTTGGACTGCAGGTAGTTCACGACGGACTGGGCGCGTCGCGCCGACAGTTCGAGATTGTAGCGCGAGCTGCCCTTGGCGTCCGTGTGGCCCTCGACCATGAACCGAGTTTGGGCCAATTGGTTGGCTTTCATCGCGATGCTGAGCTGCTCAAGGACCGGCAGACTGTCCGGCGTGATCTTCGCCGAGTTGAATTCGAAGTTGATGCTCATGTCGATGCTGCGCGCCACCGGCTTGAGGTTGCGCAGGGATCGGGTGCGACCTTCGGTGCCCGGGGCTGGCGCGGGGGTCGCGGCCGGATCGGGCGGTGCAAGTTGCTTGATGATTTCCTCGGCGGACATGGGAGTCCCGGGCGCGTTTTGCACGAAGGCCTGCGGACTGAAGAGCACACCGACGACGACGACAGACAACAGACTTACGGTTCTCATGGGACTTCCTCCACCTTGAGCCAGGCCGCGGCGAATCGCGGCGATCCTCGCACGCCCTCACCGATGACGAAATTGATCAACTCCCGTCGACCGCCGGTATCGGCGGCCTTGAACGTGTAGGGTGCTTCGGGGTTCGCAGCATTGCTGCTGAGCACCGACAGATCGCGCGGGTTGTCGGTGACGAGCACGAGCACGTGATCGGTGCCGGGCGGTCCGCCCGCCACCACACCCCAGTTCGGGCGCGGCAAGCGCATCGGCACGTTGGCCTTGATCGTGTTGCTGCCATCGAGCCCGTTGGGGAACAGCAGATAGAAGCTGGTTTGGTCGCTGCCGAGCAGCACGATGTAGACATGACCGTCGTGCTTCGAGGTGATTGTCATCTCGAAGGGGTCCTGTCCAATTCGTAACGACTTGCGTGGCACGGTGACAGTGAGCGTGCGACGCGGATCGCGCTGGTCGTAGAGGTTCTGCACCGATGCTACGGCGGAAACGGGCGCGGGTTCAGCGGCTGCCGGCCCGGTCGTGACGGCGGGTGTCGTCGCGATCGGTGCCGCCTGTGTTGCGGCCAATGCCGTTTGCGCTGCCGCCGCCTGTGCTGCCGCCAGACGCTTCTTCTCATCCTCTGCGGCTTGGGCGAGCTGCGCGAGGCGCTCCTGCTCGGCGCGAAGCTCCGCCTCTTCGCGTTCTCGTCTCTCTTGCGCCACCCGCGCGAGGCGCTCCGATTCGCGCCGTGCGGCCTCGGCGGCCGCGGCTTCAGCGGCGAGTCGCTTGCGTTCGCCTTCCGCCACACGGGCGAGCTCGGCTTCGCGCGCGAGGCGTTGCTTCTCGAGCTGGGCGACACGTGCTTGTTCCGCCTCGCGGGCGAGACGCTCCTGTTCCGCTTTGGCGAGTCGCTCGGCTTCGGCACGCTCGGCCGCCAGACGCTCCTGTTCGCGGCGGATTTTTTCCGCACGCTGCTCAGCTGCACGCCGCTCTTCGGCGCGGCGCTGTTCCTCGAGCGCTGCTTGCTCGCGTTGCAGTCGTTCCCGCTCTAGTCGTACAGCCTCGGCCGTGGGTGCCGCCGATTGCGTGGGCTTTCCGGCCGCGGCGACCGGAATCATGTTGCGCAAGCCGGTGACACTGACGTGATGCGGCAGCAGGTCCGGGAATCGGGCCACCTTGGTGCTGATGAATTCCTGCGCGCACTGCTCGACTTCGGCGAGCGTCACGGCACCGCTGCCATCGAGGTCCTTGGCATTGCCAAGCAGGCAGCTCTTCATGGCCTGCGTAGCGAGACCGCCGCGACTCGGTTCGTCGAAACTGACTTCGTCAGATCTCGCCGAGGTGATATGCACGACATTCTCGGGCAGTGCATCGACACCATCGGAATTCTGGCCGAGCAGACTCCGTGTGCGAACGTTGGAGGGTCGGTTGCAGGCCGTGCCGGTTTCATCCGCTTTCATGAAGAACTTCGGTCGCAGGCCGCCGTTTTCGCTACCGAGCGAACGCGTATTGCCGCGTAGCCCAGCGATACCGCCTGAGTGGCAGGCATCGAACATGATGATCAACTTGTCGGCCTTGCTGCCGAGCGGTTTGGCATATTGGGCGAATTCGCGATTGACGATGACCTTGCGATCCCAGGTCAGCAAACCCTCGACGCAGCCGCCTGCATTCGGGTCCCGCCAGCGCGTACCGTGTCCGGAAAAGTACACGAGGATGCGACCGCCCTCTGATGCCCGAGCGGCGAGCTTGCCGAGTTCGGCGATGATGCGATCTTTGGTGGCCTGCTCGTTGAATAGTTCGGTGACATTGCCCGCCGGTATGCCCATGGCGACGGCGATTTCCTTGGCGCTGTCGAGATCGTTCGGTACGCCGAACAGCGGCGGGATTTCCTCATCACGGTAGATCGACACGCCGATGATCAGCGCGTGCTTGAAGGGCTCCTGCGTGGCTGCCCGTGCAGTCGAGGGCAGCACGCTCGCCACCAGCAGCAAGATCGCAATCCATCGTGACATCTCAGACTCCAAGACCGGTGAGGTAGAACGCCGCCCAGTAGAACGGGTGAGCAAAGGTCTTGCGCGTTTCGCGCTGCGCCTCCCGCAGCGCTTCGCGCTTGGGCTTGCCTTGGCTCAGATTCGCATAAAAATGCTGCATCAGCACGCCGGTGGCCTGATCGTCTACTTTCCACTGGCTGGCGACGATATTGCTGCTGCCGGCAAACAGGAAGCCGCGCGTCAGACCTAGCACGTCATCGCCAGTTTGAACTTTACCGAGACCTGTTTCGCAGGCCGAGAGGGTGACGAGGTCGGCATCGAGGCGCATGTTGTAGAGATCACCGACGGTCAGCGAGCCGTCCTCGGTTCCGGACTTCGCGAGGAGCAATCGCGACTGCAGGGCGTCGGCACCGTTGAACTCGCCGTGCGAGGCCACGTGCAGCATGCGGAACGCAGGCGCCCGAGACTTGAAGATCTCCTCCGACGCCTGAGCGCGCGCGAAGATCTCGCTGGCAGGGATGTTCTGCGCGATGAACTTGCCTTCGGTTTCGGCGAAGGGCAAATCCATCGCGGGATCCTGCAGATCCGGATTGGCAAGCACGAATACGGGGTCTTTCTGCGTGCCGCTCGGTGTCCGCAGGAAGCGGATGGTGCTGGCGCTCGGCAGGAAGCGGATCAGCGTACTCTGCATGAGATAGTCGCTGCCATCGTACAGCGCTGCGAACGGTAGGTAATGCAGCACGCCGTGGGGTACGACGAGCAGGTTCTTGCCTGTGACCAGTGGGCGCACCGGACCGAGCAGCAGTTCATACAGCTCCTTGGCGTAGTCCCGGGTGCGCACCTCGTCCTCGTCTTCCTGGATGGTCACGCGCAGACGACGCACCTTCGCCGTGAGGTCCCCGTCGGCCACGCGCTGCATGCTCACCGCATCTTTGGTGACGGCGCCGACGAACAGCTGTTCGCCGCTCAGGTAGTACTGAAGCACAACTTCGTCTGGGAGAAGACGAGTTTGGATCTCCGCAATCGGCACCGCCGTGACGCTGACCAGGGATGCGAGCTCCGGATCGTTGCGACGTAATTCCTCGGTCAAACGTGCCGCTTCGGCTTCACGTTGCGCATTGCTCGCCAGTGCATCCATGTCGGCGGGGGCTTGCTCGATGGCGAGTCGATCGGCTTCGGTGAGGGCTGCAAGCGAGGCGCCTTTGAGTTCGTTCTTGGTGGCGAGCAGATCGACGAGTGCCCGCGCCTTCGAGCGCTCGATGTACTCGAAGGTCTGTTCGATGCGTCCTGCCTGGTAGAGAGTATCGACGAGTCGACCGTAGACGGCCTGCTTGTCACCGACGAAACCGATTTTATTGGTCTCGGTGTTGATGCTCAGGCGCTGCCGTTCGATCACTTCGACGGCCTCGCGATAGCGCTCGAGTGCCTTGTCGATCTCTCCATCCAGTTCGTGGATGCGAGCGCGATCACTGAGGAGTTGCCAGTAGATCTCGCCGTTAGCCCGTACTTGAGGGATGCGGAGCAGTTCGTCGTAGCCGGTTCGCGCCTCGTCGATCCGACCCGTCTCGAAGTAGGCCTTGGTGATCATGAAGTCGCGGGGCAACTCGGCCCACAGCCAGTTGTTGACGCCGCGCAGCGTCGCGCCACTGACGAGGTTGTCGAGAAAACTGCGCAAACCGAAGGTGGTATCGCTCTCGATGGCCTTGACCGCCTTGTCGAATTCGCCAAGGGCCATGTAGACCCGACCGAGTGCCATGGCCTTGGTACCGACGTAGTCACGGCCCAGCAGACCGAGCTGGAATTCGTCGAGCTCGCGCGCATAGTTGCTGCCGGCCTCACGGTCGCCCTCGAGCGTCGCGGCCAGGGACACCGCGGCCATGAGATGTACGATCATGTCGAGATCGTCGCTGTCGGCTTCCCGCAGCCACTTGAGTCCTTTCTGCGCTTCTTCGATGGCGTCGGCGTACTGACCGAGTTCGATCAGCGCATCGGCGCGCATGACGTGCACCGTGGGTGTGCCATCGTCGAGGCCGAGCAGACGCGTGCGCAGGTCACCACTGCGGATCCGTTCCTCGAGCTGGTCGAGGCAGGGCAGCAATTTGTCGTAACGCTTGATCTTGGAGTAGGCGAAGCACAGCGCGTGCCGATCGGCGGTGCGGAGTGGTTTTTTCGCGGTCTGCTCCTCGGCTTCGATCAAACGCGCGAGTTCGTCGAAGCGACCGGTGGCCGCCAGCGCAAAGTGCTGATTGTTGGCGTGCGCGGCCAGCGGCACGAGCAGCAGGCTGCCAAGGCAGATTGAACGGCGCCATGTTTTCATTGAGTACCTATCCTAACCCTCTAGGGGGCAGGCGGGTAAAGGCCCCGAACAGGGGTTTCGCTCAGAGCCAGCCGCGGCGCTTGAAGAGCCAGTACGGCAGGGCTGCGCTCGCCACCATGAGCAGCAGCGCGGCGGGAAATCCCCAGGGCTCCTGGGAGGTCGGGATCCACTCGAAGTTCATGCCGAAGATGGCGCCAATCACCGAGGGTGGCAGCAGCACCACGGTGGCCACGGAGAAGATCTTCAGGATGTTGTTCTGGTCGATGTTGATCATGCCGAGCGTGGCCTCGAGCATGAACTGGACCTTGTTGGCGAGGAAGGCCGCGTGATCGCTCATCTGTGTCACATCGCGCACCAGGCTCTTCAATCGGCTGCGCACCTCCGGCGTGAGCAGCGGGTGGTTCGACTGCTGCAGGAACGCCAACAGGCGAGTCAGACTCGCGAGGGTCTCGCGGGCCTTCGAGGTCAGATCGCCGTTGCGACCAACCCGTTCGAGGATCAGTCGATAGTCACGGGTATGCCGTCGTCGTTGGCCGCGAGGCGGAGGTGTGAACACGTCCGCCGACACGGCGTCGATATCACCGCCAATACGCTCGAGAACATCGGCGATCCGGTTGACCATCGCTTCGAGTAACCCCGCCAGAACTGCGGCAGCCGAGGTACAGCTGCTTCGATGCCGCTCGGCATAAGCGATGTAGCGGCGAAAGGGCAGCAGGTCGACGTAGCGGTTGGTGATCAGTCGATTCGGCGTAAGGATGAAAGTGATCTGGCTGCTTTCGGGCCGTTCGGTGTCGAGTTTCGTGACCACGGTAGCGGTCATGTACAGCGAGCCGTTCTCCTCGTAGAGGCGATTCGAGGATTCGATTTCGCGCATCTCCTCGCGCGTGGGTACATCGACGGCGAGGAATTGCTCGACTTGGGCTTCTTCGTCGGGCGCGGGCTCGAGCAGATCGATCCAGAGCGCCGCTTCGGGCAGGGTATCCTGAGCCGTGACGACCCGACGTTGCAGGCCCTGATCGTCGAGCAGGAAACAGCTGATCATGCGCGCCGTCGCAGCCGTGCGCGCCGCGGCGTCAGCGTGGCTGCTCGGCGCGGGCGAGAGCGTTGATCAGTTCGATCATCTGCGGCACACCCCCTGCGGAGTTGATGTCCGTCGACCAGCGACCATTGACCGCCATGAACGGCGTGCCTTCTGCACGATAGCGACGCACGATTTCATCCGCCTGCCGCAGTTTCGTGTTCACCCACATGGAGTTCCACGCGTCGGTGAAGGCCTTCGGGTCGATGCCGTTGGCTTTGGCCCAATCGCGTACGACGGGCAGCGTTGATTCCTCGTTGCGCCCGAGCAGGCCGTTGCCACCGCGGTGGATGGTGTCGAACACCTTGGTATGCAGACGCTCGTCTTGTTTCAGCGCTTGCAGCGTGTAGAAGAGACGCGCGTGCAACTTGGCGCCTTCGTTCCAGGTGACGGGAACGCGGACGAATTCGACATTGGCCGGCTTGTCTTTCTTTTTCCAGCTCTCGAGATACGGATCGAGCATGTAGCAGGCGCCGCAGCCGTACCAGAAGATCTCGAGCACTTCGACTTTGCCCGGCGCGACTGAGGTCGGCATCTGCGGGCTGACGCTGCGGTAGTGTCGACCCTGCTGCCACTTGCTCGGAACCGATGCGCCCTGTGCATCGGCTGTCGGAGCGGCAGCGAGGAGCAGCAGCGACAACGCCGCAGTGAACAGACTGGAGAAGGCAAACGGCCGAGTGATCGTCGTCATAGTCATCACCGTGAACTGCTGGGGATCAGCGCAGACCCTGGATGTAGCTCGCGAGCGCCCGCTTGTCGTCTTCGCTCAGGCGCTTGGCGATCGTTGTCATCATGTGTCCGTTCATCGACTTCGTCGGGTTGCCCGTGGCGATGTCGACGTAGCGCTGCTCGCTCGCGTAGTCGGCCAGTTGCTTCAGCGTATACGTCGAATGCTGCGCGCGGAGCGCCGGATAGCCTGCTGCCGAATTGCCGAGGCCCACTGGCCCGTGGCAGGAGGTGCAGGAGGGGATGTTGCGTGCCCGATCGCCACCGCGATACAGCGCTTCGCCGGCCTTGTAGGTCGCGGGATCGGCCTCGAGGCCGGTCGGGGTCAGCGTGGCGAAATACGCAGACAAGTCCGCAATGTCCTCATCCGTCAGTGCCATGGCCAACGGATACATTACGGCGTTGTTGCGGTGCCCTGCGCGGAACAATTTGAGTTGCTCGGCGACATAGCGCGCGCTCTGGCCCGCGAGATTCGGCCATTCGGGGTTGACACTGTTGCCGTTGGCGCCATGGCAGGCGGCACAGACGGCGGCTTTGGCAGCGCCGGCTTCGGCATTGCCACGGGCAAGTGCGGCCGGGGCAAGTACGACCGACAGCAACACTACGGCGATGACCCTCACCGAGGGCGGGCAGATGAACATTTCGCAGGCTCCAGACATCGAATTCGACTGCCACAGTTTACACTAAAGGGGTGTCACGCTTCCCACAGGCCAACTTCGTACTGAGCGTGGCAGCCAAGGCCCAGTTCCCCGCCGATGATGGTGCGGAAGTGGCCTTCGCCGGCCGGTCCAACTCCGGCAAGTCCAGTGCGATCAATGCCATCACCGAACGCAAGGCCCTGGCTCGTACCAGCAAGACCCCAGGCCAGACCCGGCTTTTGAACTACTTCGAGTTGGAACCCGGGCACCGGATCGTCGATCTGCCGGGGTATGGCTATGCCTCGGTGCGGCCCGAGGAGCGTAAAAAGTGGTTGCCACTGCTCGATGCGTTGCGCGATCGGGACAGCCTTCGCGGTCTGATACTGATCGTGGATTCCCGACGGGGTCTGCTCGAGGAAGATTTCGGGCTGATCGAGTGGGCGCAGCCGGCGCGGCGCGGGGTCCACGTGCTGCTCTCCAAGGTCGACAAGCTCAACCAGGCCGAGCGCGCGGCGGGTCTGAAGGCGGCGAGCGCGGCGCTCGGGGGGCTCGCGACCGTACAGCTGTTTTCCGCTCATGCGGCGCTAGGGGTACGGGAAGCACAGGAACGGCTCGCCGAGCTTTGGGGACCCCGGAAATAAAAGAACCCCCGGGCGCTTCACGAGGAAACGACCGGGGGTAGACAAACCCGACACAGGTCTTGAGGCCGGGTGCCCGCTCAGGGAGGGAGAAAAAGCGGGGAACGCAGAGCGTTCGGGAAGTCAGACTTCGGACCGCAGCAAAGGTTCCGAAAAAATCGGAAAACAATTTCTTTAATAATCATGGGGTTAAATGGCAACATGTTGCGCTACCGCAACATTCCGTCGGCTGCCCAGATCCGCTGATTACCCGGCGTCTTAGTGCGCCTCGTCCCAGTTTGTGCCGGTACCGATGTCGACCCGCAGCGGCACCGACAAGTCTCCTTCGCCGGCGGCCACCATGCGTTCGCGGATGGCTGCGCCGACCTGCTGCACGGTCGGTGCGTCGGCAGACACTTCGAGCACGAGCTCGTCGTGCACCTGCATCAGCAGTGCAGCGTGCCCGCGACCCTCGGACTCGCACCAGGCATCTACGGCGATCATGGCTTTTTTGATGAGATCGGCGGCCGTGCCTTGCATCGGCGCGTTGATGGCGCTGCGCTCGGCGTACTGTTGCAACGCACGGTTACGCGAGCGAATGTCGGGCAGGTATAGCCGGCGCCCGAACACCGTCTCGACGTACCCATTGTCGCGAGCCTGTTGGCGAGTGCGGTCCATGTAGGCTTTCACGCCTGGGTACCGCGCGAAATACAGGTCGACGTAGTTCTGCGCCGCGCCGCGTTCGATGCCGAGTTGGCGGGCGAGACCGAACGCAGACATGCCATAGATCAGCCCGAAGTTGATCGCCTTGGCCGAGCGGCGCTGTTCTGGAGTGACCTCTTCGAGCGGCACGCCGAAGACCTCGGCGGCGGTCGCCTGGTGCACGTCACGATCGGCGGCGAATGCCGCCTGCAGACCGGCATCCCCCGACAGGTGGGCCATGATCCGCAGTTCGATCTGCGAGTAGTCGGCCGCGAGCAGCACCTTGCCCGGCGGTGCAATGAAGGCCTGACGGATGCGCCGACCCTCGGGTGTGCGGATCGGGATGTTCTGCAGATTCGGATCCGTCGAGGACAGGCGACCCGTTTGCGCCACGGCCTGGTGATACGAAGTGTGTACCCGACCCGTGGTCGGGTTGATCTGCGTCGGCAGCTTGTCGGCGTAGGTGCTGCGCAATTTGGCAATGCCGCGGTACTCGAGGATGAGACGCGGCAGCGCGTGTTCCTCGGCGAGCTCCTCGAGCACGTCTTCGGCAGTGGAGGGTTGGCCGGTCGGTGTCTTGCGCAGCACCGGGATCTGCATCGTCTCGAAGAGGATCTGCTGCAATTGCTTGGGCGAGTCGAGATTGAACGCGCTGCCCGCCAGCGCGTGGGCCTCGGCCTGCAGTTCGGCGGCGCGCTGCTCGAGCTCGCGGCTTTGCACGCGCAAGCGCTCGCGATCGATGAGCACGCCGCGCCGTTCCATCCGTTGCAGCACCGGCACCAGCGGCTGTTCGAACTGCTCGTAGAGGCGCTTGAGCAGGGGTTCGTGCTCGATCGCCGGCCACAGCGTGCGGTGCAGGCGGAGCGTCACATCCGCATCCTCCGCGGCGTACTCGCCGGCTCGGGCAATCTCCACTTGGCTGAAGGGGATCTGCTTGGCGCCCTTACCGGCCACGTCCTCGTAGCTGATCGTCTTGAGGCCGAGATATCGCTCGGCGACGGAGTCCATGTCGTGGCGGATCGCGACGCTGTTCCACACGTAGGACTCGAGCATCGTGTCGTAGGACATGCCGGCGAGCGTGATGCCGTGATTGGCGAGCACGTGGGCGTCGTACTTCAGATGGTGGCCGAGTTTCGCCTTGTGCGGATCTTCGAGCAGCGGTTGCAGGCGTCGCAGTACGCTGTCGCAATCGAGCTGGGTGGGTGCGCCCACATAGTCGTGGCCGAGCGGCACGTATGCCGCGACGCCAGGTTCGATGCAGAACGACACGCCGACGATACGCGCCTGCATGTAGTCGAGACTGGTGGTTTCGGTATCGAAGGCGATGAGCGGCGCAGCCTCGAGTCGTGTGAGCCACTGCGCGAAATGCTCCTCCTCGGTGACGATCTCGTAGGCGCGCGGCGCATCGACGATCTCGGGGCGGCGAAGCGATGAGGCCGCGTGTGTAGGCTCGCTCGGCGTACCTGGGTTCGTCACGGCGGGCTTGTCCGCGGTTTCGTCCGTGGTTCCGCCGAGCGCGCGCAGCAACTGCCGGAACCCGAGGCGTGTGTAGAGCGCCTTGAGCGCGGCTTCGTCCTGGGGCCGACGGCTGAGATCTTCCGCGTCGGCTGGCAAGTCGAGGTCGCAGCGGATCGTCGCCAATTGGCGCGACAGCTGCAGCGTATCGAGTCCGGTGCGTAGGTTTTCGCCCACCTTGCCCGGCACCTCGGCTGCGTGGGCGATCAGGTTGTCGAGCGAGCCGTACTGTCCGAGCCACTTGGCCGCTGTTTTCGGGCCGACTTTGTCGATGCCGGGAATATTGTCCGAGCTGTCACCGACCAGGGCGAGATAGTCGATGATCTGCTCCGGCCACACGTCGAATTTCGCTTTGACGCCTTCACGATCGTAGCGACTGTCGCTCATGGTGTTGATGAGCGTGATGTGCGGTCCGACGAGTTGGCACATATCTTTGTCGCCCGTCGAGATCAGCACCTGCTGGCCGGCGGCGGCGGCGCGCGTGGCGAGGGTGCCGATCACATCGTCCGCCTCGACTCCCTGCAAGCGCAGCAGAGGCAGACCGAGCGCGCGCACCGTATCGAGCAGAGGTTCGACTTGCACGCGCAAGTCGTCAGGCATCGGTGGGCGGTGCGCCTTGTATTCGGCGAACAGTTCGTCGCGGAACGTTTTGCCCGGGGCATCGAAGACCACCACCATCGTGGCGGGCTCGTGCTCGCGGAGGAACTTGAGCAGCATGTTGACCACACCGAGCACCGCGCCGGTCGGCTCGCCCGCCGCGTTGGTGAAGGGTGGCAGCGCGTGGAAGGCGCGGTAGAGGTAGGAGGAGCCGTCGACCAGCACCAGATCGGGCTTACTCATGCGCGTCGTTTCATTCTTTGGCGACGAGACGGCGCAGGTCGGCGACGAAGGCGTCGATGGCGAAATCGGGCTGCGCGATCAGGCGCAGGCGATTGTGCCGGTCGTAAACGTAGAGCGTGCTCGAGTGATCGATCGTATACGAGGTGCCATCCCTCGAGGGTACTTGGACTGCAATCGCGTGGAAGGCTTTCACCACCGCTGGCAGCTCTTCCGGGGTGGGTCGCAGGCCAACGAAAGAGGGGTCGAAATTATCGAGGTACGCGCGTAGTTGCTCAGGCGAATCGCGTTGCGGGTCGACGCTGACGAGCAACACCTTGACTTGTTGCGCATCGGCGCCGAGCGCGTCACGCGCTTGCTTGAGTCGCAGTAAGGTGCTGGGGCAAATATCCGGGCAACTGGTGAACCCGAAGAACACCACCGTGACCGCATCGGCGAAGTCCTCGAGGCTGCGCGGTTGTCCGCTCGTATCGGCGATACGCAGACCGCGGCCGTAATCGATGCCGCTGACTTCGGTGGAATTGAATGGCTCTGGCGCGGGTGCGCAGGCCGACAGCAACAAGGCGAGAGCGAAACTCGCCCATGGAGCGAGGCGAACGCCGGGCAGCGCGCGACACGCTTCTGCCCGGCGTTCACGCATGGCTTCAGGCGACGCCGGGTGCCTTCACCCAGACTTTGCACCAGCCCGGGTTCTTGACCAACTTGCCCGGGAAGAGGTTGCACTTGGCGAGCGGAGCCTTGCGGTCCTTATCCGCCCATTGCAGGCAGTTGCCGCAGTGCTGGCCTTTCTTGTAGTTGGGGTTGGCCTTGGCATCGACCTTGGTGGCATCTTCGATATAGCCGAGGGCCTTGGCAGCCGGTTCGGTGGGGCTGAGCACGGGCAGGGCACCGGCGGCGGGCTTCGCCTGCGCGAAAGCCGTTTCGACGACGACCGGAATGGCGGGCAGACCGAGCACCGTGGCACCGAGTACCTGACGGCGGGTGAGCTTGTCAGACTTCATGGTCACTTCCTGTTTGTGATGGGCTGTTGGGTGATGGGGGGATCACCAGACGGGGGCATTATATCGCGGGAATGGCGCCGGAGGCGGACCGCGTGCCGGATCAGTGCCTCGGCGTTTCGGGCGGGGGTGTGCGGGGTGTCGTAGCTGGCGAGTCCACCGCGGGACGGGTGACGACTTCGGTCGCTGGCGGAGGCAGGTACAGCGGCCCCAGTTGCCCGCATCCGCCGAGCAGTGCGGCGAGGACGACCGTCGCAACTATCCCGACGGTTGCAATGCGGCGATACGGCCCGCGATGCCCACCCTCGCAACAATGTGCTGTCATGGGCGCATCGCTCCATCGGTGGGCAGGGTACGAACGTCGCGCAGTGCGAGCCAGCCGCGCAGTACGCGGTACAGCACCCAAAGACCCACGAGCATCAGGCCGAAGGCGGCAGTGAAGAAACCCACGATGAGCAGCATCAGCGGTGCCGAGGCCACGAGCACCACGATGCTCCACAGCAGCGCCCACCAGAAGGTGCGGATCTGCCAGGTGAAATGTGATTCAAGCCAGGTGCCAGTGGCGTCCTTGCGCCGCAGGTAATTCATGATCACGGCGATGATCGACGGCAGCCCGAAGATGAAGCTGCCGACGATGGTCGCTGCGCCCGTCACGCCGATCAGCACCGACAGGCCGTGCAGGCCGTAGATGACGTGCGTGTAGGTGACGAGCGAGGGGTCAGGTGTGCGGGCGAAGTCGGGCATGGGCGGCTCCGTGCGGCTCGAGATCAACGTCGCTTGACGACGGCCATGGTCAGACGTGAAACACAGGTTAACTGTTCGGCCGAATCGAACAACTCGATGTGCCAGATCTGACTGCGCGCGCCCGCGTGTACCAAGCGACCGACCCCCGTGACGACATCCCCTTCCTTGACGGGACGCAGGTGGTTGGCGTTGATTTCCTGACCTACGGCCGAATGTTCGTCATCGAGGCAGGCGTTGGCGGCTACGCTGCCTATGGTCTCGGCGAGGACCACCGACGCGCCGCCGTGCAGGATGCGCCGCGGCTGCACCGTCTTCGCTGTCACCGGCATGCGCGCCTTCACATGATCGGTAGCAAGCTCGGTGAAGACGATATCGAGCGTCTCGACCATCGTATCTTTGGCGAACGAATTGAGACGCTCGAGCGTGACGCCGGGACGCCAGGGGATGTGTCGGTACGTGCTCACGAGTTCGCGGGGCCTACACGCGTCGAGTCTTCGTGCGGGGAGTCTTCATGCATGGGGTCGGCATCGTCGGAGTCACCACGCAATTCGGCACCGACGCGACGGTACGCTTCGCGAAACGGGATGCCGTCGCGTACCACGAGTTCATTCGCTCTCTCGGCCGCATGGATCGCCGGATCGAGGCGGATGTTGTCCGCCCGAAAACCCATCGCATCGATCGCCGGCACGAGGATGGCTGTGCTCGCGAGTGCCAGATCGATCCCACGAAAGAGCGGTGCCTTGAGCAATTGCAGATCGCGCTGGTAGCCCGAGGGCAACTTGGCGACGATCGCGAGCGCCTCGAGCAGACAGCCCTGTGCCGTGGCGCTGCGCCCACGCAGCAGCTCGAACACGTCGGGATTGCGCTTCTGCGGCATGATCGAGGAGCCGGTCGTGAACTGCTCGGGCAGATGCAGGAACGCGAACTCCTGCGTGTAGAACAAACACACGTCGGCCGCAAAGCGACCGAGATCCTGCATGAGCAAGGTGATTTCGAAGAGCAGCTGCGATTCGGCCTTGCCACGCGACAGCTGCACCGCCGTCACCGGTTCGTGCACCGTCTCGAAATCGAGCGCTTGGCGGGTCGCTTCGCGATCGAGCGGCAGACCGGGCGTGCCGTAGCCTGCCGCAGAGCCGAGCGGATTTTTGCCGATGCGTCGCTGCACGGCGCGAAGGCCCGCCGCATCATCACGCAGTTCTGCGGCAAAGCCGCCCGCCCACAATTCCACGGAGCTTGGCATCGCCTGCTGCATGTGGGTGTAGCCCGGCAGCGCCAGATCGCCCTCGCGCGCAGCGAGCCGTGTCAACGCAGCGGCGACCGCCTCGGCCGCTTCGGCCAGTTGCAGCGATGCGTCGCGCATGTAGAGGCGTAGTGCGGCCAACACCTGATCGTTGCGCGAACGGCCAAGGTGCACACGCCCGCCCGCGGCGCCGATGAGCGCCGTGAGTCGCTTCTCCAGCGCCGTCTGCCCGTCTTCATCGGCCAACTCGATACGCCATGCGCCTTGCGCATGCGCCGCGGCGAGCGCCTCGAGGCCTTGCTCGATAGCTTCGCAGTCGGCGGATGACAGCAATCCCTGATCGTGCAACATCTGCGCGTGCGCGATCGAAGCGCGCGCGTCGTAGGCGACGAGCCGTTCGTCGAGGGCGTGATCTTCCCCTGCGGTGTAGTGCAGCACGCGCTCATCGAGCGGTGCGCCCTTGTCCCACAGCCGACTCATGCGCTCGCGGGACCGCCGGCTGCAAGCTCAGCCGGAGCGAGTTTCTGCACGTCGGCCACGACCAGCGTACCCGTACCCTCGTTGGTGAACACTTCGGCGAGGATGGCATCGGGCGACTTGTACGAGATCACGTGGACGCGCTTGACCCCGCCCGTGATGGCATTTTCGATGGCTTTGGCCTTCGGCAGCATGCCGTCGACGATGCGCTTTTCGTTACGCAGTCGCTGCAGTCCCGCCAGATCGGTGTACGAGATTACGGAGGTGGGGTCCTCGACGTTCTGCAGGATGCCGGGTGCGCCGGTGCACAGCAGCAGCTTTTCCGCACCGAGCGCGGCACCGATGGCCGAGGCCACCGTGTCCGCGTTGATGTTGAGCAGGGTGCCGGCGTCGTCGCTCGAGAGCGGTGAGATCACGGGCATCAAGCCGTTGTCGAGCAGCTTGCGGATCACGTCGGTATCGATGTAATCGATATCGCCGACGAGGCCGTAGTCGACCATGCCGTCACCGGTCTGCAACTTCACCGGCGCACGTTTGTGCGCCTGCACGAGACCGGCGTCCACGCCACTGATGCCGATGGCGGGGATCTCGAGCTCGCGGCACACGGCGAGGATGCGTGTATTGATGAGGCCGCTCAGGACCATGGCCGTGGCATCGATGGAGCGCGCATCGGTGATCCGACGACCTTCGATCATCTGTGTCGGCACGCCGAGTTTTTCGGTGACCTCGGTGAGCTGCGGTCCCCCGCCGTGTACGAACACCACACGGATGCCGAGTGAATGCAGGATGGCGATCTGTTCGACGAGTGCGCGGGTGGCCTCCGCATCGCCAAATACGCCGCCGCCGGCCTTCACCACGAAGGTCTTGCCCTTGTAGAGGCGGATGTAGGGCGCTGCGCCGCGCAGCGCGCGAATGACTGCGGAAGGATCGGCTCGGTGCATGATCATCGGTAGGACACTCCAGGCAGGGGCGAGTTCAGGCGAGCAAGCGGTGCAATACCGCCATCTGTGCCGTCAAGCGGTTGTGGGCTTCGCGCAGCACGATGCTGCGCGGACCATCGAGTACTTCATCGGCCACGGCGACGTTGCGGCGCACGGGCAGGCAGTGCATGAACTTGCAGTCTGCCGCGGCACCGGTGAACCAGTCTTCGCGTACGCACCAGTCTGCGAGATTCGCTCGCAGCGCGGCATCGCCGGCCGAGTCACCGTAATGCGTGATCGAACCCCACTCCTTGGCGTAGAGCACGTGGGCGCCGGCGAGCGCCTCACTTCGATCCTGAGTCTCGCGTACCGAACCGCCCGATGCGGCCGCCGCGGCGCGCGCCTTGTCCATGATTTCTGGTGGCAGCGCAAAGCCCTCCGGCCTCAGCACCACAACTTCCATGCCGCGTTGCGCGGCCATGTGCACGGTGGCAGCCGGTACGGCAATCGGCGTGACTCGCGGATGGTTGGCCCAAGAGAGCACGAATTTCGCGCGCTGCGGCACGGCGATGTCGTCCAGGGTCTTCCAGTCGGCGAGTGCCTGACAGGGATGATTCACCGCCGATTCGAGATTGATCAGCGGCTTCTCCACCACGCTCGCCATCGCCTTGAAGTTGGTCTCCGCAAGATCGTGGCGCAGATCCTTGCCCTCGGCGAAGGCACGGATGCCAAGCGCATCGGCGTAGGAGGCGAGCACGGGTAGCCCTTCGCGGATATGTTCGGCCGCAGCGCCGTTCATGACGGCGCCGAGCCGCGATTCCAGTTGCCAGGTGCCCTGACCCGGGGTGATCACGAAGGAGGAGCCGCCGAGCTTCATCATGCCGACCTGGAACGAGGCGAGCGTGCGCAGCGATGGGTTGAAGAACACGAGACCCAGGATTTTTCCGGCGAGGGCGCGCGGTTCAGGATGCTGCTCCAGGTGCCGCGCGAGCGCGAGCAGATCGAGGATTTCCTCGCGCGAGAAGTCGGCCAGATCGAGAAAGCGTTTCATAGTTCCTTCAGCGCATCGCGCAGCATGTCGACGTGTTCTTCCTTGAGGATGTACGGCGGCAGCAACCGCAGCACAAAGGGATCCGCGCTCGTACCGACGAGGATGTCCCGCTTCAACAGTTCCTGCTGTATGTCCTTGGCAGGCCTCACCATGCGCAAACCATGCAGGAAGCCGCGACCCTGATGGCCGCCCACGGGTCCTACGGTGCAGGTCTCGCGCAGGTACTCGGACACGCGCCGCACGTTGTCCATGAGGTTCTCGGTTTCGATCGCGGCGATCGTCGCTTCGATGGCAGCGCAGGCCATGGGGCCGCCGCCGAAGGTGGTGCCGAGGCCCTCCATCTTCAAGGCGTTCGTGACCTGCGGGCTCATGAGCAGGGCGCCGCAGGGAAAGCCGTTGCCGAGCGCCTTGGCGGTGGTGAGCATGTCCGGCATCAGCGTGTAGAGATTGGCCGCGAACGGCCAGCCGCTTCGACCCATGCCGATCTGCACCTCGTCGAAGATCAGCATCGCGCCGACTTCGTTGCAGCGCTTGCGCAGCGCTTCGAGGAACCTCGCGCCCATATCGTAGGCACCGCCCACGCCCTGTACGGGCTCGACGATTACGGCCGCGGTGTTGCGATCGATCTTCACCGGGATGGCGTCGATCTTGCCGCGCGGTATGAACGAGGCGGCGAACGGCATCCGCGGGAACTCGTACCACTTTTGCGCCGCGCCCCAGGTGACGGCGCCCGCCGCGGCCGTGCGACCGTGGAAGGAGCCTTCGACTGCGACGACGCCCGTGCGTCGGGTGACGCGGAAGGCCATGCGCAGCGCGTTTTCATTGGCTTCGGCGCCGGAATTGACGAAGAACACGCTGTCAAAGTAATCGCCGGCGAAGCGCACGAGATTGGCGGCAGCGCGCACGCGCACGGCCATCGGCACGGCGTTGCTTTGGAAATTGCATTCCATCGCCTGCTTGGTGATGGCGCGAGTCCAGCCCGGGTGCTTGTAGCCGAGCGCGGCCACGGCGTGTCCACCGTACAGATCGAGAATTTTTCGACCCTCGGAGGTGTGCAGGAAGACGCCCTCGGCATCGACCACGTCCATGGGGTACTGGGCGAATACCGGCGCGAGCCGGTTCGGATATTCTTCTTCGGAGCTCATGTCCATCCCGCTGCGGGAGCCGTCAAGCCCGCGGTTTCCGGCAGATCAAACAGGCGGTTCATCCATTGAACGGCGCCGCCTGCAGCGCCTTTGGTCAGGTTGTCGATGACGCAGGTCACGGCGACGGTACGGCCGTTGCCGGTGATCGACAGATGTGCGTAGTTACTGGCGACGATGTCTTTGAGCCGCGGCGCCGAATCGAGCACGCGCACGAACGGTGAGTGCGCGTAGAACTCACGAAGTCGTGCCAGAAGCGTCGCCGTGTCGGACGATGAGCCGGGCGTTGTGCCCTTGAGGCTCGCCTGCACGGTGGCATGAATTCCGCGGGCGAAGGGCCCTGAATGCGGCACGAAGGCGAAATCCGCAGTGATGCCCGTGGCGGCTGCCGCGCAGGCGGTGATTTCCGGGATATGGCGGTGCACCAGCGCATTGTAGGAATACAGGTCGCTGTGCCGCGTCGGATGGTGTGTGCCATCGACCGGCTTGCGCCCCGATCCTGTGCTGCCAGTGACACCGCTGACGAACAGCGTCGGCGTCACGAGATCGAGCGCGAGCAGCGGCACCGAGGCGAGCAGAATCGCCGTGGCAAAGCAGCCGGGATGCGCCACATGCGGCGTTGGCGCCGTGGCGAGATGTTCCGGTACGGCGCAGGTGAAATCCTTGATCCGGGTCGGAGCGCCGTGCGCGTGCTTGTACACGGCGGCGTAGGCCTCGGCGGTGCCGTAACGATAGTCCGCGGAAATGTCGACCATGCGCGGTCGGGTACCCGCTGCTTCGGCGGCACCGAGCAGACGGTCGATGAGCGCGGCGCTGACGCCATGCGGCGCCGCCGAGAACACGGCGCTGCGCGGGTGCTGCGCAAGCTGGCTACGCACGTCATCCTCGCTCAAGAAGCGCAGATCACCCAGCACCGCCGCAAGGTGCGGAAAAGCTTTTGCGACCGGTTCGCCGGGCTGCGAATCTGACATGACGCCCGCGATCTCGAAGTTCGGGTGACCGACCACGAGCCGCAGCACTTCACCGGCCACGTAGCCGGTGCCGCCGAGGATCAGGGTCGGGATGCGTTCGGTGGGACTCATGGAGTACTCAGGGTGCGGCAACCACGGGGAACTTGCCGGCGAGACCGATCGCTTCGATCACGCAGTCGCCAAGTGCCGCGCCATCGCTCAAAGCGTTGAAGGCAGGCACGTTCATCTGCTGCCGGATGATGTCGACGCCCACTGCGTTGTCGGTGGAGGGTCCCGTGACTGCGCAAGGCTCGACCTTGAAGCGTTCGCGCAGCAGCTTCACGCCACCCCAGGCTGCGACCGGGTCGTTGGCCGAGAGTACGACGCCGGTGAGTGCCGAGCGGATGTCGGCGCAATCGAGGATCGCATCCACACCGTAGGTGCCGAGGATGCCATCGCCGAGTTCGAAGACGATGACGTCGGGTTTCTTGGCGGCGAGCTCCGTGATCATGGTGCGCGTGAGCGCGGGGCCTACGGCACGTGTGGTGGTGATCACACCGAGGTCGGTGAAAATCATCGAGTTGCGCGCGCCGGCATCCTCCATGGCGAGGATATCGCGGCGCAGCGAAACGCCCGTGGCCTTGAAGCAATCGACCACGAGGCCGCGATGACGCATGCGGCTGACCATGGCGCAGGCGGCCGCAGTCTTGCCGGCCTCCATGCAGGTGCCGGCGAGGGCGACGACCGGAACGCCCTGGGCGTCGAGCGGCGCATCGAAATCGAGTTTGCGAAAACCGGCGCGTGCCGGCACGCCGATACGCTCGCCAAGGTAGGGAAAGGTGAGTACCACACCGAGCACGCGGCATTCGAAGGGCTTGCCATGCTGCGGATTGGCCGAGTCACAGACGCCGAGTACGCCGCCGATGTTCAGCATGTTGATGATGTCGCCTGCCACGAGTGTCGGCGGCACATGACCCGAATAGCCGAACAACGCCTTGCGATGGCCGAGGGCGCCGACAACGATGTCGCCCTTGTTGACCTTGGCCATGCGGCCGCTCGTCAGTTCGAGCGTGTTGTAGTTCGACTTGCTGGTCAGCACTTCGACGACCACGACCACGCCCTCCTCGGAGGGCAGGTTCTCCGTGGCGATGCGCACCTCATGCCCGAGACCGCAGGCCTGCGTGATGGAGGCGATCTTGTCGACGACGATGGTTCTCATTGTTGTACCTTCTCCGCTGCACGTTCGCCGGCACGGCGATGAAACACTCCGGTTAAGCCGACGATGCGCGAAAAACCGAGCGCATCGGCCGCAGTCCACTCACCCGTTGCCTCGCCGTAAACGCCCTTGGACGCGGCCATCAGCGAGTACGGTGAATCCACGCCTTCGATGAACACCGAACCGGGTCGCAGCAGCACGTTGACTGTGCCGGTGACCCGTTCCTGCGACTGCAGGAACAGCGCTTCGATATCGCGACAGACCGGGTCGAGCAGCTGGCCCTCGTGTACCCAGTCACCGTAGGGTCCAGCGAGCATTTCTTTGACTCGCTGCTGCCGACCGGTCAGCACCAGCTTCTCGAGTTCGCGGTGAGCGTTGAGCAGCACTTCCGCCGCCGGGGCCTCGAAGGCGACTCGGCCCTTGGTGCCGATGATGGTATCGCCGAGGTGGATGCCGCGACCGATGCCGAAGGGCCCTGCGATCGATTCGAGGGCCTCGATGACGTCGACAGGCGATCGTTCGATGCCGTCGAGCCCCGTGGGAACGCCGCGCGTGAAGTGCACGACATGGCGCTCGGGCGCCCGTGGATGGCTGAAGGCCTCACGCGAGAGCACCCAGGCATCATCCGGAATGCTGCCCTGCGAGGTCAGCGTCTCCTTGCCACCAATGCTCACGCCCCAGAGGCCGCGATTGATCGAATAGGACGCACCAAACGGCGGTACGGGCAAGCCACGCGCCTGCAGGAAATCGAGTTCTTCCTGACGCTTGAAGTTCCGGTCGCGCACGGGCGCGATGATTTCGAGTTCGGGCGCCAAAGTGCGCAGTGCGACTTCGAAGCGCACTTGGTCGTTGCCTGCCGCCGTGCAGCCATGGGCAATGCTGCCGGTGCCGAGCTTACGGGCCATCAGCGCAATGGTTTGCGCCTGCATGACGCGCTCGGCGCCGACGCAGAGCGGGTACAACTGCCCGCGCCGCACGTTGCCCATGATGAGAAAGCGCAGCACCTGCTCGAAGTAATCGGCGCGCGCATCGATCTGGTGGTGCTCGCTCGCCCCAAGGGCGAGGGCCCGTTCGTGCAGGGTCCGGGCCGTGGCCGTATCGATGCCACCCGTATCCACCGTGACGGTGATGATCGGGCGCTGGTACTGCTCCTTGAGCCAGGGAACGAGGAACGAGGTGTCGAGACCGCCCGAATAGGCGAGAACGATGGGCTGGGACATGGACGATCCTTTAGAGACGAAACAGATCGCGTAGACGCGCGACGAGGGTGGCTTGCGCCGCCGCGGTATCGGTGGCGATGAAGATGGTGTCATCGCCGGAAATGGTGCCCACCACCTCGGGCCAGGCGGCCTTGTCGATGGCGATGGCGACGCTCTGCGCGGCACCGATGGTGGTGCGCAGCACGGTCAGGGCGCTGCCCGCGGTGGCCACGCCTCGCACGAATTGCCGCAAGGTGCCGAAGTCATCGAGGCTGCGATTGCCGTCCTCGGGCGGCAGGTAGCGCCCGCCCGCCTTCAGCACGCCAAGGTCGCGCAAATCACGGCTGATCGAGGACTGGGTGACCTCGTGACCTTCCTCGCGCAGGCGGCGCACGATCTCGTCCTGCTTGCGCACGGGCGCCGCACGCAGGATGCGCAGGATGGCCGAGTGGCGGGTGTTGCTGTGGAGGTCGGCGTGCATAAATTTGCACGCATTATGCATATTAATGCATAGGCGTCAAGCGTAATGCGGCCAGCCGCTCGGTCATGGGCGGGTGCGAATAGTAGAAGCGCGCGTAGAGCGGCTCGGGCGTCAGCGTCGAGGCGTTGTCTTCGGTGAGCTTGAGCAGCGCCGAGCGCAGATCCGCACCGCTCGCATTGTCGCAGGCGTAGGCATCGGCCTCGAATTCGTGGCGACGCGAGGTGACGCTCATCAGCGGGGCTATGAAAAACGCGGCAAGCGGTGCCGAGAGCGAGAACAGCAACAGGGCGAGAGCGTCGTTCGGTGCCTCGGCGTTCTGTTGCACGCCAAGCCCCAGGAAGAACGCCTCCTGCTCGGCAAGCCAGCCAAGCGCGGCGAGGGCCAGCAGGCTTGCGATGAACGTCTGCGCGATCAGCTTCACGATGTGCTTGTGGTGGAAGTGACCGAGTTCGTGTGCCAACACGGCCTCGAGTTCGCCGTGCGTCAGCCGCGCGAGCAGCGTGTCGTAGAACACGACGCGCTTGCTGCGACCGATACCGGTGAAATACGCGTTCGACTGAGCCGAGCGCTTGCTGCCGTCCATCACGAGCAGGCCCCGACTCGAAAAACCGCAGCGCTGCATCAAGGTGCTGACGCGCTGCTTGAGCGCCTCGTCCTGCAAGGGTTCGAATTTGTTGAACAGCGGTGCGATGAACATCGGGTAGATCACGACCAGCAGCAGGTTGAATCCCATCCAGAAGACCCACGCCCAGAGCCACCATAGACTGCCGGCTACGCCCATCAGCCACAGCACCACGGCGATCAGCGGCAGGCCGATCAACGTGCTGACGATCAGGTTCTTGACGAGGTCGCTGACCCACAAACCGATGGTCATCCGATTAAAACCGAACCGCTCCTCGATACGAAAGTTACTGTACCAGTCGAACGGCAGATCGATCACGCCACCGATCAGCGAGAAGGCGAATACCAGTGCGACTTGATAGCCGAGCACACCGAGAGGCTCGAGCGTGTGGGGCAGGATCCAGGCGTTGAGTGCTTCGAGGCCGCCGAACAGCGTCCAGCCGAGCAGCACGAGCGTGCCGATGGCGAGCTTGACGAGGTCGAAGCGTTCGTTCGCGCAGGTGTAGTCGGCTGCCTTGGCATGATTCTCGGCGCTGATCTGTCCCGCGAAGTCGGCAGGGACAGCCTCACGCCGCCCGCTGACGTGCCGGATCTGTCGACGGGAGAGCCAGGCCTGCAGCACGACGCTGCCTCCCAGCAAGATCAGAAAAATGGTCGTGAAAACAAACGGGCTCATGCCCACGATGATACTAGACCTCAGCGCCGATCCGGGCGACCGACGAGCAGGTCATGACGCCTACGGAAACATCGCAAGGTCTCATCGCTCATGTATTTGCCGAGTACAGCGTCGGGTGTGCGTCGCAGATCGACCACGGTCAGGCAGTCAATGCAGTCGCCGAACTGCGAATCCACGTTGAAGCCGATGACTCGACCACCGAGCTTGAGGTATTGACGCAAGAGCACCGGGACCTCTCGGGCAGCCCCGTCGTCGATAGGCAGCAATGGCGAGAGGCTCGAGATGTCGCCGACCTGCCTCAGGTCCCGTCGTAGACCCGCCATGGGTGGGCACGGTTTGAACGGTGAGCGCGGTTTAACGAACGCCCCGAGCACCGGATCGAAGTGGTGCCAACGCAGATAGCGCACGATCAACTCCCGTGCCGCGTGGCCGTAATCAGCGCTGACGCTCACCGGGCCAATCAGCCGCGAGTGATCAGGGTAGCGGCCAACGTATTCGCCGATGCCGCGCCATAACGCCAGCAGCGGCGCGAAACTGCGCTGCGCCTCAAGGCGCACGTAAGACCGCCCGAGTTCGATGCTGGGTCCCAGCAAAGCGAACAGTGGATCGGCGAGCTCGAACAGCGTGCCGAGATACAGCGCGTTGCGTCCGTGATGTCGGCGCAACTCAGGGATGCGTGCTGCGCGGTAGCCGCCGACGATGCGTCGCTGCTTTGCATCCCATGCGATCAACTGATCGTAGTGTCGATCAAAGCGATCGAGGTCGCGGGTCTTGCCGGTACCCTCGCCCACCGCCCTAAAGCTCAGTTCGCGTAAGCGACCGATTTCCTCGAGCGCGTGTGGAATTGTCGCCCCCGCGGCGCAATAGATCCTGAGACTCCCCACGCGCGTGAGCTCCGCGTTAGAACCAAGGTTTTCGAGCTCGCGCTCTATAAGCTCAGGCGGAGTTTCTTCGGCCGTCGGTGCTGTAATGCCCGTGACCCGTGCGGCAGCCTCACCCGCCGGGCGCGACGGTGTCCGCGGCGCTGCGAGCGAATACATTCGAATGCGCAGCATCCGCTCGATCGCCTCGACATCGCCAATGCCGGCAATTCGCTCGGCAGCGATCGTGCGACCGAGACGCAAATCGAGAACCGTACCGCGTTTGTTGGTGACTTCGCGCGGCAACATCGCGGTGCGCAGCGTCGGGTGCAGCAACCCTGCCAACTGAAAGCCTGCACCGTTACTGCCGTGCACGTAGATCGGTGCCACAGGCGCGCCGGTCGCACTGATTAGGCGCACTGCAGTGCGCTTCCAGGGCGGATCGACGACGCTGCCACTGCCGAGGTCCAGATGCGACACCGCCCCGGCCGGAAAGAGCAGCAGACAACCGCCGGCGTGTACGTGGCGCAACGCAGCGCGCACCATGACGACGTTCGCTGCGAGCGCATCCCGTCTGCCGAAGTTATCGACCGGAAAAAGGATTCTGCGCAGCGGCGCGAGCGCAGCCAAAGCCGTGGTCGCGACGACCCGCAGATCGCTGCGCCGTCGTAGCAGAGCCGAAATCGCTGCTAGACCGTCGATGCCGCCGTAGGGGTGGTTTGCCGCGATCACCAGAGGGCCCGAACGCGGAAGATGATTCCATTCGAGGTTATCGGTGACGTATGACACCTCCAACGTGCGGAGTGCCGCGTCGACGAACTCCAGCGGTGATAGCCCTTCCGGCAATCGGCGGTACATCCGCTCAAGTCGCTCCAAGCCGGTCGCTCGAGCGACCTGTCGCCACACCCACGCCGGCAGCGGTACGGGTGGTTTCGGCCAGAGGCCTGTTCCGGTCTGCGGGTTAAACGCGTGCATCCACCATTTGTGCCGTAGCGGCATCACAACGTCATGAACGATTGCTTGCGATTTCGTGACACCGCATACGTCAAAACAGTGCGTCACATAGCTGCAAACCTGCGGTCACGGTGGCGTAACGCGCGCTTCGCATCCTTACCTGACCCATCCGTAGACCGCAGCCTAGAGGTGTCCGATATGAGTGAGCCGAAAGATGATCTCGTCACCAATATTTCGCCGAATCCGGAGATGCGCGCAATCATCGCGCGGCGGATGGTACTGAAGGGCAGCGCCGGTCTCGCTGCGCTCGGTCTGTTCGGTGGCCTTGCGGGTTGTGGCGAATCAGACCGCAGCATCATCGGTGCAGTGGCGGCACCAGCTCCCACGGGTGGCGTGCCGAGTCGGGCGTCGGCACTCGGCTTCTCACCCGTTGCGAAATCCGTCGCCGATGCGGTGCGATTGCCGAGCGGCTATTACGCCACGGTGCTGCTGCGCCTAGGCGATCCGCTCGCCTCAGGCGTCGGTCCGTATCGGAACGACGGCTCTGATGCGGCTGCGAGTTATGCACAGCGGGCCGGTGATCATCACGATGGCATCGAGTACTTCGGGCTCGGCGCCGACGGGAAGTACGCCCCGACCAACAGTTCGCGTGCGCTTTTGGTGATGAACCACGAAGCGATTACGCCGATTTTCCTGCATCCCAATGGCCCTACCGTGGTCAATGGCGCCAGAACGGTGGCGGACGAAGTGCTGAAGGAGTTCTACGTCCATGGCGTTTCGGTTGTCGAGATGGCCAAGCAGGAGTCGGGTGGTGCTTGGCTCTACACGCAGGGGTCATCTTTCAACCGTCGCATCCACACTTTGACCGACATGGAGATCGCGGGTCCGGCGCGCGGCACGCGTTACATGATCACCAAATATTCCAAGGACGGCACGAGAGTACGCGGCACGGTAAACAACTGCGCTCATGGCTACACGCCGTGGGGTACCTATCTGGCCTGCGAAGAAAACTGGGCGGGTTACTTTCGGCGCATCACGAGCACCGACAACGCAAAGCGCACGGCCAAGGAACTCGCTTCGTTTGCGCGATACGGCGTGGCGGGCAACGGGCGCGAGTTGTGGGCAACGGTGACGCCGGACACCGCGGACGATCTGTATGGTCGTTGGAACGCTGAGGTCCGTGGCACCTCGATCGACGGCTCCGACGACTATCGGAACGGGCCGAACACGTACGGCTGGAATGTCGAGATTGATCCGTTCTCGCCCAACTCAACGCCCAAAAAGCGCACGGCGATGGGGCGGTTTGCACACGAAGGCGCTTGGTACGCCAAAGCAGAGACTGGCAAACCCATCGTGTATTACATGGGCTGTGACTCGCGCAACGAGTACATCTACAAGTACGTCTCGAACAAGCTCTGGGATCCGGCCGATGCAACTCGTGGGCTCGCTGCCGGCGACAAGTACCTGGACGACGGCAAGCTTTACGTTGCGGTCTTCAACGAGGATGGCACCGGTAACTGGGTCGAACTTGCCTTCAACACCGGTCGAATTCTGTCGAGTTATCCGGCGTACGGCTTCGCCGATCAGGCCGATGTGCTGGTCAACGCGCGCCACGCAGCCGACGCCGTCGGCGCAACGAAGATGGATCGACCCGAGTGGGGTGCCGTAGATCCTAATACCGGTGCGGTCTACATGACGCTCACCAACAACAACGCCACGCTCAGAACGCTGGCGTCCACCAACGCTACGAACCCGCGCCATTACAACGACCCGCGGACGGACGGCACCGCGCAGCGCGGCAACCCCAACGGTCACATCATTCGCTGGCTGGAGAGCACACCGGCCGCATTAAGCTTCCGCTGGGACGTATACCTCTTCGGCGCTCGTTCGACCGCTAGCGCTACCAACGTGAATCTCTCTGGCCTGACGGCTGATAACGACTTTTCGAGTCCTGATGGTCTCTGGTTTGCACGCAATGGCATCTGCTGGATTCAGACCGACGATGGTGCGTACACGGACGTCACCAATTGCATGTTGCTGGCCGGTATCCCGGGCACCGTCGGTGACGGCGGTCCGCTGACCATCACGAACACCGACGCCAGCGGTGCCAGCAAGAGCGTGACGACCTTCGTCGGAGCGCAACCCGGTACCGCCAAGTTGCGCCGCTTCCTGGTCGGACCGAAGGACTGCGAAATCACAGGCATTACGGAGTCGCCTGATGGCCGTGCGTTGTTCGTCAACATCCAGCATCCGGGCGAGGAGACCCCCGCAGCCAACATCGGTAATCCATCGCTGTTCACTTCCCACTGGCCCGACGGCGGCAACGCCCGCCCACGCTCCGCAACCATCGTGATCCAGCGCGAAGACGGCGGCGTCATCGGCGTCTGACTCCAAAAAAGCTTTTCCTCGAGGAACACACCATGAAAAAAATCCCGATCAAGGTCACCACAATGCTTGGTGCGACGCTGCTTGCAACGGGCGCGACGGCACAGTCGCCTGCCCCGCAGGCCACTAAGCCTGCCGCCGAGGAGCTTGAGGAGATCGTCATCTATTCGCGCGGGGTAGTGCGCCAGCAGCAAAGCGTCTCGGCGGAACAGATCGACTACCTTCCGGCGGGCACGAGTCCGCTGAAGGCCATCGAAAAAATGCCCGGTGTGAACTTCCAGTCTGCCGATCCGTTCGGTGCCTACGAGTGGTCGACCCGCATCGTCGTGCGTGGCTTCAATCAGAACCAGATGGGCTTCACCCTGGACGGCATTCCACTCGGAGACATGTCTTACGGTAACCACAACGGTCTGCACATCAGCCGCGCCGTTCCTAGCGAAAACGTGGGTCGTGTGGTTCTATCGCAGGGCTCTGGTGCTCTCGGTACGGCCTCCACCAGCAACCTCGGCGGAACGATCGAGTTCTATTCCGCCGACCCGGGGGCGGACATGGGCGCGCGAGTAGATCTAACCGGGGGCAGTGATGCCATGCGGCGCGGGCTGATACGGTTCGATACCGGGTCGCTTGGTGCGGCCGGCCCGCGCGTTAGCCTGACGGTCGCGGATGCGACCGCCGAGAAGTGGAAAGGCGCCGGTGAGCAAGACCAGCGGATGTACAACCTCAAGATCGTGCAACCGATTGGTGAGAAAGGCTCGCTGACGGCGTATTACAACCAGTCCGAACGCGCCGAGAACGACTACCAGGATCTGTCCTTCGACATCATTCGTCGCCGTGGCTGGGAGTGGGACAATTTCGCCCCCGACTGGAACGCAGCCCTGCGTGCGGCGGTATCTTGCGCAGCCTCAGGCTATGGCAGCGCCGTCGTTTGCGATGATGCGTACTGGAATGCGGCAGGCATCCGTGAAGACAAGCTCGGCTACCTTGCGTTGTCGCTGCCCGCCAGCGAAGCGCTGAGTTTCGATCTCAAAGCCTATCTGCATCGAAACGAAGGCCAGGGTCTCTGGGGTACACCGTATGTCCCGACACCCGGTGGTGCGCCGCTCTCGGTGCGCACGACGGAGTACGACATCGATCGCAAGGGTGCGATCGCTACAGCGCGCTGGACTCTCGGAACCCATCAACTCGAGGCTGGGCTGTGGATCGAGTCGAACGACTTCGGGCAGGCCCGCCGATTCTATCCGGAGCCGAGTCTCACCGGTCCTACCCAGCAGTTCACCGACTTCCTTACGGGTCCGCTCCTCACTCAATGGCAGTACACGTTCGACACGAAGACGCAGCAGTACCATCTGCAGGATGCGATCAGCGTATCGGACGACCTGCGAGTCAACATCGGCGTGAAGGGCATGAAGGTCGAGAATACCATCACGACCGTGACGGGTCCCGCCAAGGCAGGCACCATCGATGTCAGTGAGGCGTTCTTGCCGCAGGCCGGATTCGCATACCGCTTGGCCGAGGGCGCAGAATTCTTTGGCCAGTATGCCCGCAACGCACGCGCTTTCGTTAGTGCGAATACCGCGGGTCCTTTTAGCACCACCGCCGCTGGGTTCCAGGCCATCAAGGACACGCTGCAGCCCGAGACCTCGGCGACGGCGGAGCTGGGCCTGCGATTTCGAGCCAGCGGTGTCGAGGGTGTGCTGACAGCCTACCGAGTGTCGTTCGAGGACCGGTTGCTGGCGATCCAGCAAGGCCCGGGGATCGTCGGCAACCCCTCCGTACTTGCCAACGTTGGCAGTGTCACCACGAACGGCATCGAGATGGCGGTCAACTGGCGTCCGCTCGATCACCTGTCGTGGTTCAACTCGTTTGCGTGGAACGACTCGGCTTTCGACAACGATTACACCACCAACGGCGTCGTCGTCCCCGTGAAGGGAAAGACAGTGCCTGATGCGCCCGAGTTTCTCTTCAAGTCTGAGCTCGCCTATGACAACGGTCAGTTCTTCGTCCGGGCCGACGCCAACTACGTGGACTCGCGGTACTACACCTTTCTCAATCAGGGCAAAGTGCCCGACTACACAGTGCTCAACGGCTCGATCGGTTATCGCTTTGCTAAACTGGCCTTTGTCGAGGAGTTGACCTTGCAGGGTTCAGTCACCAATGCCACCGATGAGCTGTATATCTCCACCGTCGGCTCCAATGGGTTTGTCAACGCCGACCTCAACGGCACGTCGCAGACTTTGCTGCGAGGTGCGCCTCGACAGTACTTTATTTCGCTTAAAGCCAAGTTCTGAAGTCGCGGCGTGGTGAATCGTCGCGAATTATTGGCAATGACCGGGGCCGTCGCCGTCACGGGCGGCGGCTCCGGTGCAACCGCCGAGGTTGTCGTTGCCGGCGAAGCCAGCGATGGTGCGTTGGCGTCGCCCGCGGAATTGTCCGGTAGGGCGCTGCCCCGCCGCATCGCGTTCGGGTCTTGTGCGCGGCAGGACAAGCCGCAGCCCATCTGGGATGCGGTGCTCGCGAGCGAGCCGGATCTGTTCGTATTTCTAGGTGACAACATCTACGGCGACACCCGCGATCCCACGGTGCTGCGCGCGAAGTACGCGCAGTTGGCAGCGCAACCGGGCTTCAAGCGTTTGCGCGAGCGCGTGCCCGTGCTCGCTACCTGGGACGATCACGACTTCGGCGAAAACGATGCCGGCGCCGACTATCCAATGAAAGAGGACTCACGCCGCATCTTCTGCGACTTCTGGGGTGAACCCGCCGATTCGCCACGACGCCGGCGGGACGGCATCTATCACGCCGTCGAGTACGGCGCGGCGGGCCAGCGCCTGCAGATCCTGCTGCCGGATCTGCGCTTCAATCGCACGCCCATCCGGACACGTGATCTCGACGGGTCGACGTATAAAAATTGGTCGACGCGTCTCGAACGCGAGGGTCGCGAGGTCCCGGGCCCTTACGATCGCGAGCCCAATGCGAAAGCCAGCATGCTCGGCGAGCGCCAGTGGCAGTGGCTGGAGAGCGAACTCGCCAAGCCCGCGGACCTGCGAATCTTTGCCTCGAGCCTGCAGGTGGTAGCGGACTTTCCGGGCTGGGAGGCGTGGATCAACTACGCGCAGGATCACCAGCGGTTAATCGACACCCTTCGTCGGCAGCGTGCCTCGGGACTGCTCTGCATCAGTGGCGACACGCACTACGCTGAGTTTTCGCGCCTAGAGGTCAACGTGCCGTATCCACTCTGGGATTTCACTTCGAGTGGATTGACGGAGACCTGGCCCGTAACGCCCCCGAATGCGCGTCGCGTGACCGACGTGCTGCGCGAGGCCAACTTCGGTCTACTGCAGATCGACTGGCAAGGATCGCATACGCAGCTTGAGGTCGAAGTGCGCGATGTCGGCGGCAAGGTTCGACTGGCGCAGACGCTGGCGCTCTCCGACCTGCAGCCTGCGAGTCCGAGCTCAGATTTCGCGTAGCAACTGCTCGCCGCGCTGTGCGCTCAGACGCCGCTCGCCGTTCATCGCGGTGTTGCGTTCGCGAATCGTACGCAGGAAGTGAAAGCGACCGGTGACCGCATCGGGCGTGAACTGCAGGCTGGTGTAGCCGCGCTGGCTGGTGTCGCTGAAGGCGAGTTCGGGATTTGCCTTGCGCAGCGCGGCTGCCAGATCGGCGGGCGCGATACCACTCAGCAGTGATTCGAACCCGGGCGAGGTGACCGAGTGCGTGGCGAACTCGACGCCCGCGGGCTTGCCGTCGATCGACAGGTTATGTCCCCAGGCGTTGTGGCTGTCGCCGGCGAGTACGACGAGGTTAGCGGCCGTACGCTGCGCCGCACGCAGCAGTCGCGCGCGCGCCGCAGGATAGCCGTCCCAGCTGTCGAGGTTGTACGGCAATTGCAGTTTGGCCGAGATTTCCGCCACCTGAGCGCGCTTGCGCACGAACTCCGCCGCATCGGCCGGGATCCAGCGTGAAACGCCGGGCGGCACGCGCACTGCGCCCATGATGATTTGCTGCGCGAGCACCTGCCAGCGCGTGCCCTGCTTCGTCGAGGCGCGAAGACTATTCTCCAGCCAACGCTCCTGTTCGGTTCCGAGGATCGATCGGGCGGGATCAGCCAAGGGCCCGTCGCGAAATTCCGCGAGGGCACGCTCGACATCGCGTCGGCCGCCGAGAAACCGCGCCAAATCGAGTGGCTCGTCGCGCCCCGTGATGCGGGTCTCGAGTTTGAATAACGTCACCAGGTCGCCGATCTGGTAAGACTTCCACAGATCGTCGCTGACAGGCATCCAGTCGCGGTACGCGCGCAGTGCCGCGGTCTTGCGCTGTTCCCAGTCCCCCTCGCGTGCAGCCTGATGATTCTCGGCGCCGCCGCGCCAGGCGTCGTTGGCCAGTTCGTGATCGTCCCACTGCGACACGACTGGGTAGAACTGGTGCATCCGCTGCAGGTCGGGATCTGCGCGGTAGCACGCATAGCGCAGATGGTAGTCACCCACAGTCAACAATTCGCCGGCAGGGTCGAGTACCCGGCCGGGCGCCGTCAACTTGGCTTCGGGATAGGAGCCTTGGGGATATTCGTAGATGTAGTCGCCGACATGCACGATGATGTCGAGGTCGCTGCGCTCACAGGCGTGCGCGTAGGCATTGAACCAGCCAAAGCCGAGATTCGAGCAGGACATGAGGCCGAGCCCGAATCGCGAAGTCTCGCCTACGGGCAAGGTGCGGGTCCGACCGACCTGACTCGTGCGGCCATCTGGTGCGATGAAGCGATAGAAATACCACCGCCCGGGGGCGAGACCCGTCATGACCGTGCGTGCGGTGAAATCGCGTTCAGGCGTGGCGAGTGCCTCGGAAGCGGCTACGACTCGTGTGAACAGGGTGTCTGTTGCGATCTCGACGCGTAGACGCGTCTCGCTGTCCGACACGTACCGAGTCCACAGCAGCACACTGCTCGAATCGGGTTCGCCGCTGGCCACGCCATGCGTGAAGCCGCGGGCATTCATCACGGCGGCAAGGCTGGGCAATGCAAGTAGCGTCGAACCGTACAGGCCAGCCTTGAGGATGCGTCTTCGAGGGATGTGTCGGCGATTCATGGAGAGCAAGAATACCGGAGTTTCTGCGACTACAATGTGACGGCCTTGTCGGCGAGTTCCTGGCCGGAGAATTGATGAGTCCCGAACTGTTCGTATTGATCGTCGCCGCCTCGGTGCTCGCCGTGGCGTACGTGATCGTGTATCCGCGTTTCGCCGGAACCGATCTGACCAAGCTCGCGATCAACGGTGTGCTCGCTTACGGTTGCGCACTGCTCGTCGTGGGCAGTCACTACTACGGTACGGACCAGCGTTTCGGCGAGCCCGTGCTGGATCTTGGCTGGTTCGGCTTCACCGTGCTGACGCTGCTGCTTGTCGAGGTACCGCTGTTCTACTGGTACGCGCGACGTTATCGCGTGTTCTCACAGGACTGACTTACGGCCGGCCGTTGATCGGCAACTGCAGCGTGGCACGGTCGATGGCGACCCCCGCCTTCCAGACACCGGCGATCTCGCGCACGTTGCGGATGTCGCGGGTCGGATCGGCGTTGAGCAACACCATGTCGGCGAGTTTCCCGGGTTCGATGGAGCCAAGCTCCGACTCGCGACCCAGGAATATCGCCCCGTTGAGCGTGGCGATGCGCAGGGCATCGAGCGGCGGGATGCCGGCTGCGACCACGAGTTCGAGCTCGCGCAGCGCGGCAGGCGCAAAACTGCGATCGGTGCCAAGCACCAGCAGGCCGCCGGCGGCGTGGATGCGTTGCAGATTGCGTGCGGCATAGGGGTAGATGGCGGCAAACCAGTCCGGCCAGCCGAGTTTCAGGTACCGCTGACGCGCCTGCTCGCGAACCTCGGGCTCGCGCGCGTCGACGACGGCGCGGTATTCCGGGGTACGTAGAAAGTCGACGCCTTCGCGCATGGCGATGATCTCGTCGAATACGGCCAGTGATGTCTGGATCGGCAAGCGCTTGGCTGCAACGAGTTCAACAAAATCGCGGGTGAGTACACCGGTGGCGGGTACGTGTGCCAGGCTGTCAATGCCGGCGGCGATGGCATCCCGAGCCATCTGCTCGTTGGATACGTGCGCCGTGGTGCGTACGCCCCGGGCGTGCAGATACTCGATCATTTGCCGCATCAATTCTTTGGGCAGAGATTTGACCAAAGGATTGGGCCCAACGCCCATGGTCTCGTAGGTGATCTTCTGGACGTCGGGCTGCAGCGACAGTTGCTCGTCGAGGTCGGCGATCGTCTCCGGCCAGTCGCGAACACCGATGCCCGCGTAGCCCACGCTCCAACTGCCCGGGTAGCTGAGCAAGCGGCCGGTGGCGAAGAGCCGCGGCGAGACGATTTCGCCGCGTCGCTCGCGATCGCGCAACGTCATGATGAACGGCGGGTGGTTGCCCGCGTCGTAGACGGTGGTGAAGCCGTAGTACAGAAAGCCGTGCAGCGTGCGCAGGCCGACGTCGAAGTCGACGGCACGATCGGATTGGGCGCTCGAGTCACGCCAGGCACCGCCTCCCAGCAGATGGATGTGCACGTCCATCATCCCCGGAATGAGGAACTTGCCACGACCATCCACCCGCGCCACATGTCGACCGACCCGCAGCGGTGCGTTGCTGATTCGCGCGAAGCGGCCCGCCTCGATCAATACCCACGTGTTCGGTTGCGCCGGTTTGCCCGTCCCGTCGATCAGCGTGACGCCCTCGATGAGCACGGCATCACCGCGCTCTGCGGCATAAGTGCTGGGTGCCGCAAGGCAAAGGAGGGCACAGAGCAGAGTCAGAAGCTTAGGCCTGTAGTTCATGCCGCACGCTCTCCGTGTCAGGTCGAATGCCGCGCCACAAGAAAAAGGCCTCGGCGGCCTGTTCGACCAGCATGCCGAGTCCCTGTGCCACGCGCCCGGCGCCGTGTTCTCGCGCCCAGCGCGTGAATGGCGTGTCCGTAGTGCCGTAGCCGATATCGTAGGCGAGGGTGCCAGCACCCAACACGCCCTGCGGGATCGCAGGCACTTGGCCTTCGAGACCGAGCGAGGTGGCATGCAGCACGAGATCCGCTGGCTCTGTAGGGATATGCTCGAAGCCGCCGCCACGCAGCGAGCAGTGCTTGCCTGCCTGCTCGGCGAATTCGCGTGCGAGTTGCTCCGCGCGTGCCGCCGTGCGGTTGGCGATGAACACCGTTGCCGGACCCTGCTCGAGCAAGGGCGCAAGGATGCCGCGTGTCGCGCCGCCGGCGCCGAGCACGAGGATGTGCGCCCCCGCGAGCGGGACGCCGAGGCGACGCAAATCGGCGAGTAGGCCCGCACCGTCGGTGTTGTCCCCCTCGATGGCGCCGTCACTGCAGCGACGCAGCGTGTTGACCGCCCCTGCGAGGCGCGCCCGTGGTGTCAGACGGTCGGCGAACTTCGCCGCGGCTTCCTTGTGCGGCAGCGTCACGTTGAGTCCGCAGCCGCCTTCGTCAAAGAATTCTCGCAGTCGCTGCTCGAACTCCTCGGGGCGGATGTCGTAGCGCTCGTAGACCATGTGCTGTCGGGTTGCCGCCGCGAATCGCGAGTGGATGAAGGGCGATTTGCTGTGGGCGATCGGATGCCCGACCACGCCGTAGCGGTCGGGTGGCGGCACCGGGGCCGAGGCGGAGGCGTTCATCACGCCGAGGTTACCGCAAGACTCTCGCGCACGAGCCAACCACCCGCCTGAGCGGGATCGAGCACGCGGTGCAGTTCGGGCAGCCAGGTCCGCATCTGTTCGGCAACCAAATAGGGCGGGTTGGCGATCAGCAGTCCTGAGCCGTTGAGCCCGGCGCGATTGTCCCGAGGATGGATCCACAGCTCACTCACCAGCTGCGGCACGAGGGCACCGCCCGCAGCCTTCGGCCAGTGCTGCGCAAGGCGTTCCAGCCAATGATCGGTGTCACGGCCATGCTTGATCGGATACCAGATCACCACCACGGCGTTGGCGAGTCGCCGCAGCGTCTCGCCGAGCGCACGCTCCACCTCGCGAAAGTCGGCCGCTGTCGCTTCGTACGGTGGGTCGATCAGCACGAGTGCCCGTCGCTCGCGGGGCGGCAGCCAGTTCGCGAGACGTTGGAATCCGTCCGCACACTCCACCGTGGCGCGCTTGCCTACCGCCGCGCGCAGCGCCGCGTGCTCGGTGGGCTGTGTCTCGATGAACACGGCTCGATCCTGCGGGCGCAGGGCATGCAGGCCGAGCAGTGGCGAGCCTGGATAGCAGCGACGGTCACGACGTTCGCTGCGGATCTGCTGAATGCTCGCGAGATAGTCGGTGAGTTCCGCGGCCAAGGACTGCGCACTGCCCGACTGCGCCGCTTCGAGGCGCGCGATGCCTCCGGCGGCCTCGTTGCCCTTGCGCGCGTCGGCATCGGCGAGATCGTAGAGGCCGCGTCCGGCATGAGTGTCGAGCAGCAGGAACCCCGTGTCCTTGCGCTCCAGTGCCCGCAGCAGCGCCAGCAGCGTCACGTGCTTGTGCACGTCCGCGAAGTTGCCGGCATGGAAGGCGTGGCGGTATTTCACCGGCCCGCGTCAGGAGGCGTCGGCGCCGTCCGCAGCGGAGGTCTTCCGCTTGGTGGTGCTCTTCGCTTTGGTCTTACCTTTGGACTTGGCTTTTTTCTTTGCCTTGGCCTTGGCTTTCGCCTTGGGCTTCGCTGTCGCCTGTGCGGCGTCGGTGGCCGTGGCTGTCGCGTCGGGCTTGGTCGCTGACTTACGCGGGGTCTGGGCTGACTTCTTGGCCGGCGTTTTCTTGCCGAATCGCCCGCGTCCCGGACGCTGCGGCGCCGCAGCGAGCAGCGCGCGGCATTCCTCGAGCGTCAGCGTCTTTGGGTCGCGATCCTTCGGGATGCGTGCGTTGCGCTGCTTGTCGGTGATGTAGGGACCATAGCGTCCGTTCAGCACCTGGATGTCGTCGATGCCGAAGTCCTGGATGATGCGATTGGCATCGGCCAGTTTCTTCGCTACGACCACTTCGCAGGCTCGCTCGAGCGTGATCGTGTACGGATCGTCGTCGACCTTCAGCGAGGCGTACTTGCTGCCGTACTTGATGTAGGGGCCGAAGCGACCGATGTTCGCCTCGAGTGGTTCACCCTCGGGCGTGCTGCCAAGCTTGCGCGGCAATTGGAAGAGCTGCAGCGCAGCATCGAGGGCGATGGTGTCCATCTTCTGGCCCGGACGCAGTCCGGCAAACTTGGGCTTGTCCGCATCGTCGCGCGTACCGATCTGCACGAACGGCCCAAATCGTCCCATACGCACCGAGATGGGTTTGCCACTCGCAGGGTCAGTGCCGAGTTCGCGCGACTGCGCGGCTTCGTCCCGTGAGACGTTCTTCTCGGTGTGTTCGACGAGATCGATGAACGGCTGCCAGAATTTCTGCAGCGGTTCCGTCCATGATTCCTCGCCGCGGGACACCGCGTCGAGCTCATCTTCCATGGCGGCCGTGAAGCCGTAGTCGACGTACTTGCCGAAGTTGACGCTGAGGAAATTGTTGACGATCTTGCCGATGTCGGTGGGAATGAAACGCCGACCATCCATGTCGACATACTCGCGATCCTTCAGCGTGCTGATAATCGAGGCGTAGGTCGATGGCCGGCCGATGCCGTGCTCTTCGAGCGCCTTGACGAGCGATGCTTCCGAATAGCGCGGCGGCGGTTCGGTGAAGTGCTGTACGCCACGCAGGCTGACGAGTTCGACGCGATCACCCGCCTCCATGGCCGGCAGGATGCGCTCGTCCTCGTCGTCGGCCGAGTCGTCGCGGCCCTCGATGTACACGGCCATGTAGCCGGGCTTAACGAGCGTAGAGCCATTCGCGCGCAACAGGTGCCGGCCCGGGCCGTCGGCGCCGGCGAGCAGGTTGACGGCCACCGTGTCCTTGACCGCATGGATCATTTGGCAGGCGACGGCGCGCTTCCAGATAAGCGCATAGAGTTTCTGCAGGTCCGCGTCGATGCGCCCTTCGAGCATCTGCGGCAGCACAGCGGCTGCGGTGGGGCGGATCGCCTCGTGCGCTTCCTGCGCGTTGCGCGACTTGTTCTTGTACACGCGCGGCGTATCGGGCACGGATTCCGCGCCATAAAGCTTGCCGATCACCTGGCGAATTTCACCGATGGCTTCGTTGGCAAGATTGACCGCATCGGTACGCATGTAGGTGATGAGACCGACGGCGCCCTCGCCGTAGTCGACACCTTCATAAAGCTGCTGCGCGAGCCGCATGGTGCGCTGCGCCGAGTAGCCGAGCTTGCGGGCCGCTTCCTGCTGCAGCGTCGAGGTGGTGAAGGGCGGCGAAGGGTAGCTGTTACGCTGCTTGCGCTCGACGTCGAGCACGGTGAGCGTGCCGGGAGGCACAAGCCGCCCAGGGCCTTCGCCATCGGCCTCTGCCACAGTGGTGCCGGCACCGCTCGCCGTCCGCAGTGCCGTCTCGACGGCATTGGCACCGGCCGCGTCGGTGAAGCTGAATTGCTCGACCTTGCGTCCGGAGAACTCGACGAGACGGAGCGGAAAGGATTGAGCGCTGCGTTCGCCGATGGCATCGAGCGTCCAGTATTCGCGCGGTATAAACGCCTGAATTTCCGCCTCGCGCTCGCAGATCATACGTAGCGCCGGGCTCTGCACACGGCCGGCTGACAAACCGCGCCGCACTTTCTTCCACAGCAGCGGCGAGAGATTGAAGCCGACGAGATAATCGAGCGCGCGTCGTGCCTGCTGCGCGTTGACGAGATCGAGCGACAGCTCGCGCGGATTCTCGATGGCCTGACGCACGGCGTTACGCGTGATTTCGAAGAATTCGACGCGGTGCACGTCCTTGCCTTCGAGATCGCCGCGATCCTTGAGCAGTTCGCGCAGATGCCACGAGATCGCTTCGCCCTCGCGATCGGGGTCGGTGGCGAGGTACAGCGCCTTGGCCTTTTTCAGGGCGCGCGAGATCGCCTCGACGTGTCGCTCGTTGCGTTCGATGATGTCGTACTTCATCGCGAACCGACGGGCAGGATCGACTGCGCCTTCCTTGGGCACGAGATCGCGCACGTGACCGTAGGACGCCAGCACCTCGAACTTATTGCCGAGGTACTTCTTGATGGTCTTGGCCTTCGCCGGTGATTCGACGATGACGAGGTTTTCAGCCATGAGGGAGCCGTTCCGTGGCGTTCGATCAGTGAGGCCGCTCGGGCGGCAAGTCGAACACGAGATCTTCCATGCGGGCGCAGGCGAGTTCTTCGCCCGGCTGGCTGGAGAGCACCATAAGCACCACCCACTTGAGTTGATCGACGTCGAGTTCGCTGGCATCGAGTGCCAGCAACCGTTCGATGACGATCTCGCGCTGCTGCGGCGAGAGGATGCCGCTGCGCTCGAGCGCAAGCAGGTAACCCCGACAGTCCGCCGGCAGGTGATTGCGCTCCTCGTCGGTGTAGACCCGCATCGCCCGCGGGCCGGCGGCATCGAGGTTCGGGCGGTCGCGTTCGCCGGCCAGATCGGCGAGCCAATCGAGGGCGCGCTCGACGCTCTCGCCGGCGAAGCCCGCCTGCTCGAGATCCTGGGCGAGTTCCTCGCGCTCAGGCACCTCCGGCGCGTCGGCCAGCATGTACCGGTCGAAGACGTAGATGAGGATGTCGAGGACGCTGCCGTTGTCTGTCATGTCACGCATTAAAAGAGTGCCCGGGCACACCGGAAGTAGCGGCCGGAGAGGTCCGATGCGACACGACCCTCGAGTTCCAGGGTGAGGAGCAGGGACGCTACAGATGAGCTGGAGAGGCCGGTGCTCGCGATGAGCGCATCGACGCTCGTCGGCTCAAAGCCGAGCGCATCTAACAGGATTTCGGCCGGGTTGTCCAACCGGGGACCCCCTTCGGCCGCCTCGGGGCGAGGCCCTATCGGTGTCGCAACTAATTGATCTAGAACGACTTTAGGCAATTCGGACAGCACGTCTTCGGCGGTCTCGACGAGGATGGCGCCTTGCCGCAGCAATTGGTGGCAGCCTTGCGACTGGCTGCTGTGGATCGATCCCGGTATCGCGAACACCTCGCGCCCCTGCTCGCCTGCGCAGCGGGCGGTGGCCAACGAGCCGCTGCGCCTGGCCGCCTCGACCACGAGCACCCCCAGCGACAGGCCGCTGATCAATCGGTTGCGCTGGGGGAAGTTGCCCGGGTAGGGCGGGGTGCCGGGCGGAAACTCGCTGATGAGTGCCCCCTGCCGGGTGATGCGCGCGGCGAGTTCGGCGTTGCGCTCGGGATAGAGGAGGTCGAGGCCGGTGCCGCAGACCGCAACCGTGCGGCCGCCAGCAGCGAGGGCTCCGGCATGGCTCGCCGCATCGATGCCAAGGGCGAGACCGCTCGTGATCGTCAGGCCGATCGCCGCGAAGTGGGCCGCGAAATCGCGCGCCGTCTGCAGCCCGTTGGCGGTGGGATGGCGCGAGCCGACCATCGCCAGTTGCGGCGCCAGCAGACAGTCGGCCTGCCCACGCACGAACAGCACCGCGGGTGCATCGGCAATGGCCAGTAGTTGTGGCGGATAGCCGGGCCGATGCGCCGCGAGCAGTGTGATCGCGTGGCGCTGCAGGCAGTCGAGATCGGCGGCCAGTCGCTCTGGCTGGGCGCGGGTGATGACGAGCCTGCGGGCGCTGCCCTGGGGGATGCCGAGGGCGCGCAGCCCACGCTCGTCGCATTGCAGGAGTTCGCGCAGGCTGCCCATGCGCGAGAGCGCCTCGCGTAAGCGATGAGCATCGAGGCCTGCACGGGCCAGTTGGCAGAGCTCTGCCGTGTCGGCAGCCCCCGCAGTGAGGGCTTCGGTGGGGGTCGAGGCGGACATCCGCGCGAGGGTACGCGCGAGAGGGCGCGCGTCAGCGGCGCAAATCGTGTGGAACTCGGCTGATATACTCCAGGTCCATACGAAGCACCTTGACCCGAAGGACCTTGTCTCATGGCCTTGCTGCCCATTCTCGAGTTTCCCGATCCGCGGTTGCGCACCCGTGCCGAGCCCGTCACGGTGTTCGATGCCTCCCTGCTGCGCCTGGTGGATGACATGTTCGAGACCATGTACGCAGCGCCCGGCATCGGGCTTGCCGCCTCCCAGGTCGACGTGCATCGGCAGCTCATCGTCATGGACGTGAGCAACGATCGCAGCGAGCCGCTCGTGTTCATCAATCCGCAGATCCTCGGGCGCAGCGAGGTGGGCACCATGGAAGAGGGGTGCCTGTCGGTGCCGGGCATCTTCGATACGGTGGAGCGTGCGCAGCGCGTCCGCGTGCGGGCGCAGGATCGGCACGGAGCCACCTTCGAGAGGGATCTCGACGGCATTCTGGCCGTGTGCCTGCAACACGAGATGGATCACCTCGACGGCAAACTGTTCGTCGATTACCTCTCCTCGCTCAAGCGTGACCGGATTCGCCGCAAGCTCGAGAAAGAGCGTCGCGAGCGGGGTCCGCAGTCGGCGGCAGCCAAAGTTCCCGCCGGCGCCGCGCTCGCGCCTTAAGCGCAGCACTCTCGCCCCAAGCGCAGCACCGCAGGTTCGTCCTTCATGCGTATCGTTTTCGCCGGCACGCCGGAGTTCGCCGTGCCCCCGCTCGCAGCACTGTGCGCCTCGCGGCATGAGGTGGTCGGCGTGCTGACCCAGCCGGATCGGCCGGCCGGGCGCGGACGCAAGCTCGCCACGAGTGCGGTCAAAAATTTCGCGCTGCAACAGGGGCTGCCGATCGCGCAGCCGCAGACGCTGCGCTCTACCGAAGGGCGCGAATCGCTCGTGCACTGGCAACCGGATGTGCTCGTGGTGGTCGCCTACGGACTGATACTGCCCGGCGAAGTCCTCTCGATGCCGCGCTTCGGCTGTCTCAACATCCACGCCTCGCTGTTGCCCCGCTGGCGCGGCGCCGCCCCAATCCAGCGCGCCATTCTGGCCGGTGACGAGTACACCGGCGTCACATTGATGCAGATGGACGCGGGACTCGACACGGGACCGATGTTGCTGCAGCGTCGCGTGGCGATCGGCGCCGACGTTGATTCGGCGGCCTTGCATGCCACGCTCGCGCAAGTCGGCGCCGAAGCTTTGCTCGAGACGCTGGAGGGACTGGAGACGGGCACGCTCGCGGCGCAGCCGCAGCCCTCGTCCGGCGTGACCTACGCGGCGAAGATCGACAAGGCCGAAGCACGCATCGACTGGCAGCACGACGCCATCGACATCGCGCGTCGTGTGCGGGCATTTCGTCCGTGGCCAATCGCCGAAACCTCCCAGCGCGGTGAACAGGTGCGGATCCACGAGGCCGTCGTGATCGGCGATGCCGAAGCGGGACGAGCCGCAGGAACCGTGCCGGGCACGCTGCTTGGGCTGCGTGCCGATCGGCTGCTCGTCGCCTGCGGGCGTGACTGCCTCGGCATCGGTGTGCTGCAGCGGGCCGGTCGACGCAGCGTTACCGCGCGGGAATTCGCCAACACGGCCGGAGCGCTGACGGAGTCATTTCAATGATCAACGAATCGCAGACAAGCCTCGCGCCCGGCGCCGCCACTCTGGCTGCCGCCGTCGCGGCCGTCTCGCGTGTGGCGCACGATGGTCGCTCCGCCGATGTGGCGCTGCAGGACGCCGAATCACGCGCCGATCGCGCCGCCGTACGCGCTATCGCACTTGGTACGATGCGTTGGTATCTGCGTCTCGCACCGGCGCTCGGCTCTTTAGTGAGTCGACCGGCTGCGGAGATGGATCCGTTGCTGCGCGCCCTGCTCATCACGGCGGCGCATCAGATCGAGTATTCGCGCGGGGCACCCGAAGTCAGCGTCCATCTGGCTGTGGATGCGGCCCGAGCCTTGGGGCTCGCGCGGGCCACCGGCTTCGTCAATGCGGTGCTGCGCCGCTTCGTGCGTGAGCGCGAAGTCTTGCTCGCCGCCACCGATGCGGATCTGGCGACCCGCACGGCGCATCCCGACTGGCTCGTGCGACGGCTTGGCGAGGCCTGGCCGGCGCAGTGCGAAGCGATTCTCGAGGCCAACAACCGCCATCCGCCGATGGTATTGCGCGTGGCCGAGTCTGGCGGCGCATCGCGTGCCGAGTACCTTCGCGAGCTCGCTGCGGCGGGGCGTGCCGCAGGATCGATCGAGTGGCTGTCGCAGGCCATCGAGCTCGAGCATTCGGTGGCCGTCAGCGCGCTGCCGGGTTTTCGCGAGGGGCGCGTGTCGGTGCAGGACTCGGCTGCGCAACTGGCCGCCGTGCTGCTTGCGGCGAAGGCCGGTCAGCGCGTGCTTGATGCCTGCGCGGCGCCGGGTGGCAAGACCGCGCATATCCTGCAGCGCGATCCTGGAGTGTCGCTGCTCGCGGTGGACTCGGACGCCGAACGCCTCGCGATGGTGACGAGCACGCTCGCCCGCATTGGTCTGCGTGCCGATTGTCGCGTCGCTGATCTGGCTCTGCCCGAGGCCGTGGCCGATCTGCCGCCGTTCGAGCGCATCCTGCTCGATGCACCGTGCTCGGCGACGGGCGTGATTCGACGCCACCCCGACATCAAACTGCTGCGGCGGGAGAGCGATATTGCCGGCTTTGCGCGCGTGCAGCGGCAGATTCTTCGCAATGTATTCGCGCGGCTCGCACCGGGGGGGCGGCTGGTGTACGCGACCTGCTCCGTGCTGCCGGAGGAAAACGAGGCGGTCGTACTCGATTTCCTGGCCACTGAGCCTGCGGCGCGATCATTGCCGTGGCCGAGCGATGTGATGTTGCCGCCCGGGGCAGTTCGCCTCGAGGCCGGGACCCAGCTGCTTCCGGGCGCGCAGGCGGGGAGCGATGGGTTCTATTATGCTTGTCTCGGTCGGGGGAGCGGGGAATGACGATCACCAAGCGGGTGCAGCGTTGCGTTGCCGCCGCGCGGGTCACGATGGTGGCCGGCGTGCTTGCCCTGCTTGTTGCGATGGCATCCATCGCACGCGCCGATCCTCTCGCGGGCGCACTCGAAATCCAGTCCGCGTTCGTCAACGTCACCTCCGGTGTGTACCAGTTGCACGTGCGCATCCGTTATCCGCGCAACGACGAGACGGTCGCCGCGCTGCGTGACGGCGTGACCCTCTCCTACAAGCTCGATGTCGAGGTGTTGCGCTCGCGTCGCTACTGGACCGATGCGGGCGTGGCCGCAGTGACACTGCAGCGCCAGTTGAGCTACCACTCGGTGAGCGAGCGTTACGTCGTGAAAGACCCGCTCGGTGGCAGCGAGCAGAAGACTTATCCGACCCTCGAAGAAGCCTTGAGTGATCTCGGCAACGTGGAGGGTTGGCCTATCCTGGTGGCATCGCAGGTCGCCGAGGAAGGCGAGTACACCGTGCGCGTGCGTGCCGGCATCAGTCAGGGACGATTGACCGATGCGCTGCGGGTGCTGATGTTCTGGTCCGACGATTGGCAACGGCAGAGCGAGTGGTACGCGTGGTCGCTGCCCCGCTGAAACGCAATCGCACTATCGTCTACATCGCGACGCTGGTCGCGTTCGTAATCGGCGCGCTGCTTGCGCTGTATCTCACCGCGCAGAACTCTGCGCAATTCGGCTTCTATCAGCCGTGGATCCTGCTGGCGAGCGCGATTGCCGTCGCCATCCTGAGCGTGCTGCTTGCACGCAAGGTGATCCAGCTCGTTTCGGCCTATCGCAGCGGCACTCCAGGCTCGCGACTGACGGCGCGCACCGTACTCGTGTTCGGGGCTCTCGTGGCCCTGCCGTTGCTCACGGTGTATGTGTTCTCGCTGGCCTTTCTCAATAGTGGCATCGACAGCTGGTTCCGAGTCGAGATCAGGCAGGGACTGAACGATGCCGTAGGTTTGTCGCGTTCGGCACTGGATTTGCGCATGCGCGAACATGGTCGGCGCACCGAGGAGTTCGCACAGCGACTGACCGCGATCCCGCCGAGCAGCGTGCTGCTTGCGCTTGATGAGGAACTTCGTGCCTCGGATGCCATGGAGCTCGTGCTGTATGGCGAGCACGAACGCATCATCGGTGCCAGCAGCCGATCGGTGGCGGATGCCTTGCCACCACGGCCCCCTGCGGACCTCATCCGCCAGATCAACGACGGCCGCACATACATCAGTCTCGAGCCCGTCTCCGAGTCGGTGTACGTCATACGCACGGCGGCGCCCGTTCCTGGCGCGCCGCTCGGCGCGAGCGACGTGCGCTTCGTCGTTGCCGTGTATGAACTGCCACGACAACTGGCCGAACTCACCGATGCGGTGCAGCGTTCCTATTCGCAATATGGCGATCTGGCGGCGTTGCGTGAGCCGCTCAAGTACAGTTTCCGTCTCACGCTGACCATGGTCTTGCTCGTTACGCTGATCGGCGCCATCTACGGTGCGATCTATTCGGCCGAGGTGTTGTTCAAGCCGGTGCAGGACCTGATGGCTGGCACACGCGCGGTCGCCAAAGGCGACTTCGCCACCCGCGTGCCGCTTTCCTCGCGCGACGAGATGGGTTTTCTGGTGCAGTCGTTCAACGACATGACCAAGCGCCTGCGGCGTGCACGTGAAGATACCGAGCGCAGCCGCGCGGCAGTGGAGCGCGAGCGAGAGCGGCTGGCGGTGATCCTCGCGCGTCTATCCACCGGTGTCATCGCGGTCGATCGCGAGCTCGTATTACAGCGCGCGAACGCCGCCGCAGGCAGCATCCTCGGCGTGGAGCTCGCCGCTGGTGTCGGCCGGCCGCTCGTCGAACTTGCCGCGGACGATGGTTTGCTGCGTCAGTTCATCGACGAACTGCGCGCGCGATTCGCTTCGGGTCGCGAGGAGTGGCGCGAGCAGATCGAGTTGCGGACCGACGGCGTCGCGAGCGGCAACCGCGTTCTGGTGTGTGCGTGCGTTCCCTTGCCGCAGGCCGAAGATGAGCCGCTGAGCTACGTCATCGTTTTCGACGATGTGACGCATCTGCTGCAGGCACAGCGCGATGCTGCCTGGGGCGAGGTGGCGCGTCGTCTGGCTCACGAAATCAAAAATCCGTTGACGCCCATCCAGCTGTCGGCGGAGCGGCTGCGACGCAAGCTGTTGCCTGGCCTTACGGCGCAGGATGCCGAGATGCTGGATCGATCCACCCACACCATCGTGCAGCAGGTGGAGTCGATGAAGCGGATGGTCAACGACTTCAGCGAGTACGCGCGTGCACCAGCCATGCAGCTGAGCGCGTTCGACCTGAACCAGCTGGTCACCGAGGTCGCCGATCTCTACCGTTCGCAGGAGGCGGGCGTGGAGTTGTCGACCGACCTCGCGGCGAACGCTCCGCCGCTCGAGGCCGACCGATCGCGCATCCGCCAGATCCTCAACAACCTGCTCACCAATGCCTTCGAGGCGCTCGAGGGGGTTCGTCCCGCTGCGATCGCTGTGCGCACCGAAGTTGGGGAGTTCGATGGACGGACCGGTCTGGTACTCGCCGTGACCGATAACGGACCGGGCTTCCAGCGCGAGATGCTGGGCCGGATTTTCGACCCATACGTCACCAGCAAGCCGCGCGGCACCGGGCTCGGACTCGCCATCGTCAAGAAAATCGTCGAAGATCATGGCGGTTCGATCGAGGCGGAAAACCGGCCTGAGGGGGGCGCGCGCGTCCGTGTTATGTTGCCGCTGCGTAACGAGTCGAAAGCGTCCCAGGGGCGCGAGCGGCGAGCGGAGTTGAGGAGGGAGCGGGCATGAGTACAGCACGCATTTTGGTGGTCGATGACGAGGCGGACATCCGCGAGCTCGTCAAAGAAATCCTGACCGACGAGGGCTACGTGGTCGAGGTGGCTGCCGACGCGACGCAGGCACGGGCACTGCGTATCAAACAGCAGCCGGATCTTATTCTGCTCGACATCTGGATGCCCGACGTCGATGGCATCACCTTGCTGCGCGAGTGGTCGGCCACGCAGGGCACACTGTGCCCCGTCATCATGATGTCCGGTCACGGCACAGTCGAGACCGCGGTCGAAGCGACTCGACTCGGTGCGCTCGATTTCGTGGAAAAGCCGCTGTCGCTCGCCAAGTTGTTGCGCACGGTGGAGCGTGGGCTCGAGGCGGCGCGCAAGCGTCGCACAGCCAGTCGGTTGTTGGCTGCCTCCGTGACGCAGCCGGTCGGCAAAAGCCGGCAGATGCAGCAGTTGCGCAACGAACTGGCCCAGGTGGCCGCCACCGACTCGAGCGTGCTGCTGCTCGGTGAGCACGGCTCGGGGCGGGAGGCGTTCGCCCGATACCTGCACGAGCACAGCCCTCGAGCGACCAAGCCCTTCGTGTTGCTGGTCGCCAGTTCGCTGCGCGAGGGGGATGCCGAAGCGGCGTTGTTTGGGCGCAGCGCCTCGCTCGCCGGCAACGACACCGGTGAATCGGGCCTGCTGGAGCAGGTCGGTGAGGGCACCTTGTTCATCAACGAACTCGGTGATCTTCCCGCAGCTGCGCAGCGTGCGCTGCTCGGCGTTCTGGAAAGCGGCAGTTACACGCGACTCGGCGAGACCGAGCAGCGCCCGTTCGGCGGACGAGTGGTCTCCTCGGCCTTGCCCGACATCGAACTCGCCTCGGCGGCCACGTTGCAGGGTGGCGGCATCCGCCGCGATCTGCTCGCCCATCTCAACGCGATGGTGGTGAGGGTGCCTGCGCTGCGCGACTACGCGGAGGACGTGCCGGAGCTGCTGCGGCACTACATCGACCGTCTGGTCGACGCCGAAGGGCTGACCTTCCGACGCTTCGGCGTCGCTGCGCAGAACCGGCTGCGCAATTATCCGTGGCCGGGTAACGTGCAGGAACTGCGCAACATGGTGCGGCGATTGCTCATGCGCAGCGGGCCCGAGGAAATCACGCTCGAGGACATCGAGAGCGAGCTCGCCCAAGTCACGCCCTCAGCCGAGACGCTCGTGAAGCAGGATCTGCTGGCTCTGAGTCTGCGCGAGGCCCGCGAGCATTTCGAGCGCGCCTATCTGCAGCAGCAGTTGATGCTCTGCCACGGCAAGGTCGGACAACTCGCCAAGCGCGTCGGTATGGAACGCACGCACTTGTACCGCAAGTTGCGCTCGCTCGGCGTCGACTTTCGCAGCGTGCCCGAGGATGGCGAGACCTGATTTCGGCGTTTCGCGCTGCGGCTCCGCTGCGACGCTGCCCTAGTCGCCGACGCGGATCACCACAGCATCTATGTCGGCTGCGCGCAGCCGCGCGCGGGTGCGGTTCAGTGCCTCAAGATCGTTGATCGGACCGATGCGTACCCGATGGAACACGTTGGCATCGATTGCGATGCGCTGAACCACGGCCTCGACACCGAGTCTGGCGAGCTTCGCGCGCAGCACTTCAGCCTCGGCTTGATTGCGATAGGCACCGGGCTGCAGCACGTACACGCCCGGGCGATCGATGAGCGAGGTTGGCGGTGGCTCGGGTTTCGGGGTCTTTTCGCGCTCGGGCACCACCACTTCGACTTTCGGCAGCATGTCGTAGAAGTCGTACTGCACCGGTGGCTCCTCGCTGCCCGTCTCCGGCACGCCGCTGTCACGGCGTGTGGCCGGACGTGGCTGCGGTCGCGGCGTTTCACTGGCCGCCGCCACTTCGCGAAGGGTGCGCTGTTGCCAACCATAGACGCCTGCAGCCACACACAAGCCGATGCCGAGACCCACGAAAAAGTCTCGCGACAGGCTCACGCCTCCACCGCTGCGGCGGGCAGAGCGCTTGAAGTCCCGGCCGATCGGCGTGTTCATGCGTGCGGGCCCTACATCGACTCGGGTGCCGTGGCGCCAAGAATCGCCAGACCGTTGCGCAGCACGCATTGCACGGCGCGCAGCGCGTGGATGCGCGCCTGACGCAGTTCGTCGTCACTGACGAGCACGCGTTCGGCGTTGTAGAAGGCGTGCAGGCTGGTGGCCAGATCGCGCAGGTAATGAACGAGTGCGTGCGGTGCACGCTGCGCTGCGGCCTGCTCGATCACTTCCGGATAGCGCGACAGGCTGGCCAGCATGGCGTCGGCGTGGGCTCCCCCCAGCAGCTCCGCACCTCGGCGGGCGACGATATCGCCTGCCACCTGCGGGTCGTAGCCGAGACCGCGTGCGGCGAGTTCCTTCATCACGCTCGCAACGCGCGCGTGCGCGTACTGAATGTAGAACACGGGGTTTTCGTTCGACTTGGACTTGGCGAGCTCGAGGTCGAAATCGAGTGACTGATCGTTGCTGCGCATCAAATAAAAGATGCGACAGGCATCGTTACCGACTTCCTCGCGCAGCTGTCGCAGCGTGACGAAGTTCGCTTCGCGCTTGCCCATCGAGAGCTTCTCGCCGTTGCGATACAGCGCCACGAGCTGGATGAGCGGCGCCTCGAGACATTCGCCGGGATGGCCGAATGCCTGTAGTCCACCCCGCACGCGCGTGACGTAGCCGTGGTGGTCGGCACCCAGAACGTCGATCAGCACGTCGTAACCACGCTCACGCTTGTCGAGGTGGTAGGCGATGTCCGAGGCGAAGTAGGTCTTGACGCCGTTGTCGCGGATGACCACACGATCCTCGTCGTCACCGAATTGCGTCGCGCGGAACCAGGTGGCGCCATCCTTGACGTAGAGCAGATCGAGCTTGCGCAAGCGCTCGAGCGCTCGATCGATGGCGCCGCTCTGCGTGAAGGCACGCTCGGAGACCCAGTGATCGAAGTGCACCCGGTAGCCTTCGAGATCGTTGCGAATTTCGGCCATCATCTCGGCAATGCTGTCGTCGAGGATGCTCTGCCAGTCCGCAGCGCCCAGCAGTTGCTGGCAGCGCGCGATCAGCGCGTCGATGTATTTTTCTTTGTCCCCCTCTGGCGCATCGGGCGGGAGCGATGCGAGTACGGTGGCGGCTGGTTGCATGAAGCGCGCGCCGTAGCGTTCGTGCAGGCGAGTCGCCACGGGTCTGATGTAATCGCCGCGGTAGCCGTTCTGCGGGAAGGGCAGGCTCTCGCCACCGGCCTCGAGATAGCGCACCCACACCGACACGGCCAGGATTTCGGTTTGTCGGCCGGCATCATTGATGTAGTACTCGCGGACCACCTCATCGCCGGCGGCAGCCAGCAACGAGCCAAGTGCATCGCCGAATGCGGCCTGTCTTCCGTGGCCGACGTGCAACGGTCCTGTGGGGTTGGCGGAGACGAACTCGAGCAGTACTTTGCGTCGCTGCGCAGGTTCGTTGCGTCCGTAGCGATCACCGAGCTCGTGCACGCGCAGCATCTCGCGTGCATAGCGATCCTTCGCCAGATGCAGATTGATGAACCCGGCACCGGCGACTTCGGCGCGGCTGATCAGAGTGTTGGCGGGCAGTGCCGCGATGATGGCTGCAGCGAGTTCGCGCGGGTTACGCCCCGCGGGCTTGGCAAAGCGCATCGCCACGTTGGAGGCGAAATCGCCATGCTGCGCATCGCGGGCACGCTCGACGGTGACCGCGGCGACGTCGACGGGACCGGGCAGCATCGACCCCTCGAGGGAGCGCACGGCGGCTTGCAGAAGTTCACGCAACTCGTTTTTCACGGGCGCGATTCTACCGTGGTGGCGGCAAGCCGCTAAAAGAGTTCGAGCGGATCCACATCGAGCGCCCAGCGTACCCGCCGTGCCGTGGGCAGAGTTTCGATCACCGGCACCCACTGCTGCAGGAAGCGGTGCAGCGAGGCACGTTCGCCACTTTCGAGCAGCAGTTGCGCGTGGTGGCGGTCCGCGCGGCGCGCCATCGCCGCTGGCGCGGGGCCGAGCAGACGGACGCGCCCGGCATCGAGGGCTTCCCCCGCTTCGCGCGCTGCCTGCAGGAACTCGAGCGTGGTCTGCGCCTGCGGTGCCGAGGCACGGAGCGCCGCGAGGCGCGAAAACGGGGGCCAAGCGGCGCTGTGTCGTTCCTCGAGGGCCGCAGCGGCGAAAGCGTCGTAGCCACCCTCGAGCAGGCTGCGCAGCAGCGGGTGTTCGGGAAACTCCGTCTGGATCAGCACTTCGCCCGCGCGTTCGGCGCGGCCCGCGCGACCCGCGACCTGGACGATGGTCTGTGCGAGGCGCTCGGCGGCGCGAAAGTCCGTGCTGAACAGGCCATGATCCGCGTTGAGTACGATGACGAGCGTGAGGGCCGGAAAATCATGGCCCTTCGCGACCATCTGCGTGCCGACCAGAATCCGTGCCGCACCGCTCGCCACGCTCGCGACGACCGCGTGCAAATCCTCGTTGCGACGGATGACGTCGCGATCGAGACGCGCGATGCCGACGCCCGGGAAGGTTTCGCCGAGCACTTCCTCGATACGCTCCGTGCCCTGGCCTACGGTCTTCACGGCGTAGCCGCATTGAGGGCATTGCCGCGGCAGCGCGCGCTCGGCTCCGCAATGGTGGCAGCGTAGCCGGTCGGCCTGACGATAGACCGTCATGCGTGCATCGCAGGCCAGACAGGGCGCCAGCCAGCCGCAGGCCGTACAGGCTAGGGTGGGCGCGTAGCCGCGACGGTTGATGTACACGAGCACTTGACCGTCGGCGGCCAGATGTCGCTCGATGCCACGCAGCGCGGTGGTCGACAGTCCCGCGTGCATGGACTCGCCGCGCACATCGAGCAAGCGCAACGTGGGGGGCTGTGCGGCCGCGGTGCGCTGGGGCAGCGACAGACGGGTGAGGCGACCGGTCGCCGCGTTGTGCAGGGACTCGAGCGAGGGCGTGGCCGAGCCGAGCACGATGGGCAGGCCTTCGCGCTGCGCACGGACCAGGGCGAGATCCCGAGCCGAGTAGCGGAAGCCCCCCTCCTGTTGCTTGAAGGACGAGTCGTGCTCCTCGTCGACGATCACGAGTCCGAGCTGACGCACCGGCGCGAACACCGCCGAGCGGGTGCCGATGACGATATCGGCCGATCCGGAATGCGTACTGCGCCAGGCGGCAAGGCGCTCGGTGTCGGTGAGCCCGGAGTGCAGCACGGCGAGCGTCGCTTGAGGGAAGCGCGTGGCGAAACGTCCGACGAGCTGCGGGGTCAGGCCGATCTCGGGCACGAGTACGAGCACGCGGCGCTGCCGCGCCAACTGCCGGGCCGTCAGGCGCAGGTAGACCTCGGTCTTGCCGCTGCCGGTGATGCCGTGCAACAGCCAGGCGTGGAACCCGCCCTCGTCGGCAGCCGTGATCGCCTCGAGCGCAGCGTGCTGGCCGGCCGTCGGTTCCGGTTGAGGTACCAGGAGCGGGGTTACGGGCGGCCCCTGCGGCGGCGTCATCTCACGATCGCCGCGTATGACCCAGCCGCGCTCGCGCAGCGCCTTGGCCGCCTCGCGCCAGGCGGGGCTGGCCACATCCAGCGCAGCCGCACTCCAGCCATTCTCGTGCCCCTCGGGTGAGACCCGACCGAGCAGCTCGAGCAGTTGGCGTTGCCGCGGCGCACGGCGCGGTTCGCCACCGGCGAGCGCTTCGCGCCCTCCCTCGGTGAGGCTCCAGCACTCCTCTGACGCCTGCAGCGCGGCCCCCTCGCGCAGCAGCTTGGGCAAGGCGGTGGCGATGACCTCACCCAAAGGGTGATGGTAGTAATCGGCCGCCCAATTCAGGGTGTGCAGCAAGCCCACGTCGAAGGTCGGTTCACGGTCTATTACCGATGAAATTCGCTTAAGTTTCGAGCTTTCGACACTTGATTGAGCTGCCAGTGAAACAACAACGCCTACGCGCAGTCGATTGCCGAAGGGCACCCAAACCCGCATTCCCGCCCGGACCGCTGGCCCCTCGGGTGGCAGGTAATCGAAGCTTCGCCGCAGCGGCGAATCGACGACGACCCGAACGATCGCGTCACCGGGTAGCGGGGTGCTCGTCGGCGTGCCGGTCGGGGCGCTCATCCGGCTGCTCGGTGGCGTGTACGCCGTGGTCTTAAGTTGTCCACAGAGCCTGTGGATAACGTTGTGGACAGAGAGCTATTCAAGCTAAATTTCCAGCGATTTTCTGCAGATTCGTGTGGGCTTGGTCAAGAATTGACCAGCCGTGAACGAATCCTTTTGAATCAATGACTTGGCGTTCAGCGAGCTCTCCGGCGGCCCGTTTTACGATAGTTTTGTGACTTGTTTTCTGCAGCACTGTGCGTAAGTGCCTGATTTATCGTTGATCCGCCTCAGCCTGAGTCGCGGGCGTGCGGTGGCTGCGGTTCTCGCGCCAGGCCACGTACACCCCTGCAGCGATGACGAGGCCCGCGCCCCACAGCATGGTGCCGTTCGGCAAGACCGTCCAGACCGCCCAGTCGATCAGGATCCCCCAGAGGATGGCGGTGTATTCGATGGGGGCCACCACGGCTGCCGGGGAGTGACGAAACGCCTCCGTGATGTAGTGCTGGCCGACCCAGCCGAGGCCGCCGGCGACCACGAGCAGCCCCCAGTCGGTGCTGCGAATGGCGACCCAACCCGAGGCGGCAAACGCGCCCGCGATCAGCAGCACGACGACAAGGTAGGTGCACACCATGCTGCTCGAGGTCTCGGTACGGGCGAGCACGCGGGCGGTCAGTACCACGAAGGCGTAACACAGGGCCGATACTGCGGCGGCAACGCCCGTCCACAGGGACATGCCGTCGGGGCGCGGCTGCAGAATGATCAGCACGCCGACGAAGCCGACGACGATGGCGAGCCACCGACCCGCATCGACTTTTTCCGCCAGCCACCAGGCTGCCAGGGCGGCCACCAGCAACGGCGCCGCCATGTACACCGAGTACACCGAGGCCAGCGAGGCACTACGCAGCGCATAAACGAAGGTGATCAGCATCACGACGCCGAGCAGTGCCCGCAGCAGGTGGAACCCCAGGCGGGACGGTCGCAGGTCGCTGAGTCGACCCGCCCAGATGAGCGGCAGGAACACGAACGGCAGGGAGGCCCCGGCACGCATCGCCGTGACCTGCATGGGTGGGTAGTACGCCGCGAACACCTTCAACAGCGCATCCATGAGTGAGAACGCGGCGACGGCGATGAACATCGCCAGCACGCCGCGGGCGCTGCCGGATTTCATGGCGCGAGACTATACGGGAAACGTCGCGCGGCCAAATGACCGCAATTTACGCTATCCAAAATAGCCAT
>Ga0192647_100033_pt1 | contig 75788 bp, 56 predicted proteins | sample LauGreFa1BDMLBSN_2_FD_133046 | JGI IMG/M metagenome (GOLD analysis project Ga0192647, IMG submission 133046) | Freshwater lake microbial communities from Lake Michigan, USA - Fa13.BD.MLB.SN - reassembly | ecosystem: Environmental > Aquatic > Freshwater > Lake | place: Lake Michigan, USA... | reverse complement strand
AAGCGTACGGCTGCTCATGATTCTATTAAGAATGTTATCTTGAACAGAACCTACAATAGTTAATCCACTCTGCCCTGTTTTATCAAATACTTGCTGATCTAATAACCAGGTGGGTGTGTTGAATAATTGTTTTTGCAAAAAATCCAACGCCTCTTTTTGCTTTGCTTTGCTTACTAGCTCATACACCGGACCAGTTTGTTCCTGTGTTTTTGGTGTTTCCATGATTCCACCAATGTATTTGGCTACATGTCCATTATAACGAGCAAACTGTGACACAACTTCTTGGTATATCGTTTTCATGCCTTCATAGTCCTCATTAGCTTCACGCGTCCAATTTTGAAGGTTGGGTACAATTCGCTGTAAATTCTTGATACCATAAGAGCTACCTTTCATGGCATCATCACCTACTTGTTCACTCTGTGAACGAGGATCGTCCGGATTTGTCTCCGTACCAAACCAAAGGCGATTATTTTTTAATTTTTCAATTACCCAAGTGTTGAGTTTTGATTGCTCTGCATCGGGGCTTTTGTATTCATGGAATAAACGATACCCCCACTCTATTGCCCAGTTGTCATAATCACCAATTCGAGGGAACAAACCAGCAGTGCTAATATTGTCCTCTGGTTGTGCGACGTAATTAAAACGTGCATAATCCATGATAGATGGAGTATGCCCGTTAGCTTCTACCCATGCCTTGTTTCTAAGATTCTCTACAGGCACGCTTGAACTAGAACCGTAATTATGGCGAAGTCCCAAGGTATGTCCTACTTCATGAGAAGAAACAAAACGAATCAACTCTCCCATCAGCGAATCAGGAAAATGTAATTGACGTGCTCTTGGATCATTGGGGGCACACTGAATCATATACCAATTTCGAAGGAGTTGCATTACGTTATGATACCAATTGATATGACTTTCCATAATCTCACCACTGCGAGGATCAGAAATGCTAGGACCACTAGCATTTGGTATGTCTGAAGGCTTATATACAACTGCAGAATTACGCGCATCATCAAGACTCCAGGTACTGTCCTCTTCCTTGCTCGGTGCCCTTTTGCCAAGAATGGCATTCTTGAAACCAGCTTTCTCAAAAGCTACTTGCCAATCATTCACACCTTGAATCAAATAAGGAATCCATTTTTCTGGAGTAGCTGGATCGATGTAGAAAATAATTGGCTTTGCAGGCTCTACCAGTTCACCCTTTTTGTATTTCTCAAGATCGGCAGGCTTAGGCTCCAATCTCCAGCGCTTAACGAGTGAAATATTTTTTACTCCTTGTGGGTTAGCATCGAAATCAGTGTATCCAACTGCAAAAAATCCTACACGAGGATCAAAATAACGAGCCTGCATAGGTGTTTTAGGAAGAATGACAATTGAACTATTTAGTTCCATTGTCATGTTTCCTCCTCCTCCAGCCATCATTCCTCCACCAGGACCTGATGGCAGGGCTGGGCCTCTACCATACGTTTTTATGGCTTTGATCTCAACATTGATTGGGTAGGCCTTGACGGCTACTACATAGGATTTATCAGCTTGGAGTGCAGCAATTCGTAAAGAAGATTTTAAGGACGAACTAAAATGCAAAACATCATTATCGCCACTGATGAAATCAGTAATATCAATTACTGAACTGATTGAATCTTTACCAAATGCTTTTATGTCAAAAGACTGAACAATTGGTTGAACATTTGATTTTGAAACCGTCGTAAACATTGGGGAAGTAGAATCTTTCGCATATTCTGCATAAGAAATAGTACGAATGAAAATACGATTCTTAGGCCCTTTTTCGAAACGCACAACATTCTGTCCAATTTGGTCACCTGCGTAACCAAAAAAACTACCACCACTACGTAAACCCGCAGGAGCTTGTGAAATCCGATTTACTACTAGCATATCGCGTTGAAGTAAAGAATCAGGAATCTCAAAATAGAATCGATCTTCTACTTTGTGCACCCAGAAAATTCCTTTGCTGGTCTCAGCTTTAGCTGTGATAACTTCCTTATATGGTTTAGGAGCCGTTGAGGCGGCTGGAGGCAATCCTGGTCCACGGCGTGTGGTATCAGGACGCTGTGCATTTGCCGGCGAAGGAGCTGGTTGCTGCGCTTGTACTGTAAGAAGTAAAAAGCTGCAGAAACAAAGCAAAAAATTTGCCTTTAGGTTTTGCATATGGGGTTGATTTTATTTTATTTTTTCTTGCCTTTTGGAGCAAACATCGCTAGCATACGACGTCCTTCCATTTTTGGCATATTTTCTAATACGCCCGTTTCGGCTAATCGCTCTGCAAATTTTAATAAGAGAAGTTGCCCACGATCCTGAAACTGTATAGAACGACCTTTAAACTGAACGTAGGCTTTAACTTTATTTCCTTCTTTTAGAAACTCAATGGCATGTTTTGCCTTGAAATCAAAGTCGTGATCATCTGTATTAGGCGTAAAACGAATTTCTTTTACCTCAGAGGCCTTACTCTTGGCCTTCATTTCTTTTTCCTTTTTCTTTTTATCGTAGAGGAATTTATTGTAGTCAATAATTTTGCAGACTGGTGGATCCACATTAGGAGAAATTTCCACCAAATCCAAGCCTTGTTCCTGTGCTTGTTTTAATGCATCCTGTACTGAATAAATACCTACTTCAACATTGTCGCCGACAAGTCTTACCTGTTGTGCTCTTATAAAATGATTAATTCTATGTTCTGCTTCTTTTCTGGGAGGCATTTTACCTCTGAATCGATTTCCTCCCGGTCCTTGAAAAGGTCTTGGACCGCTTCCGGGTGGGCGATTAAATCCGCCTCCGGGTTTCTGTGGTGCTGTCATTGAAGGGTTTTAGGTGACTAAATTATAATTTTTAACCTTTCCGGGACTGAATTTCGTCCCTAATTTGATTTTTAAATGTATCGAAGGATTGCATTCCTTGATCCCCTAATCCTTGTCTACGAACTGAAACACTGTTTTCCTGCATTTCTTTTTCTCCCACAACTAACATAAAGGGAGTTCTAGAAAGCTCCGTATCCCTAATTTTTTTACCAATCTTCTCGTTTCTGTCGTCAATTTCTACCCGTATTCCACTTTCTAATAAAGCCTGTTCAACCTGTTTTGCATAGGGCAAGAATTTGTCGCTAATGGGAAGTACTTTAACTTGAAGCGGAGATAGCCAAAGAGGGAATCGACCGGCATAATGCTCCAGCAAAAAGCCAATAAAACGTTCGTGGGTTCCTAATGGGGCTCTATGGATGATCAAAGGGACTTCTGATTCATTACTGCTGTTTGTATATGAAAGCTTGAATTTGAGACCCGAATTGAAATCTACCTGGTTAGTAGCCAGCGTAAACTCACGTCCAATCGTGCTCCAAATTTGCACATCAATTTTGGGTCCATAGAATGCAGCTTCATCCTGAACTTCAATAAAAGGAGTACCCGTGTCTATTAGCACTTTTCTCACCATCGCCTCGGTCTCTATCCAAAGTGCAGGCTCATTTACATATTTCTGACCCAATTTAGCAGGATCATGTAAGCTCAGACGCATCACATACTTCTCAATACCAAAAATCTGAAAGTACTTGAGATACATTTCATTCACTGCTCGGAATTCTTCAAAGAATTGTTCGCGGCTGCAGTAAATATGCGCATCATTCATGTGTAAACAACGAACACGCATCAAGCCAAATAACTCCCCACTTTGTTCATAGCGATAGCAAGTACCATACTCTGCAATTCGAAATGGAAGATCCTTATAGCTTTTTGGCTCCGCATCAAAAATCTTATGGTGATGCGGGCAGTTCATCGCCTTTAAATAATATTTTTCACCATCCATTTCCATTGGGGGAAACATACTATCTGCGTAATACGGAAGATGGCCACTGGTTAGGTACATGCTTTCTTTGGCGATATGGGGAGTGACTACCCTTTTGTAACCAGCTGCTTGTTCAGTTTCCTTTGCCAATTTTTCCAATTCCTCAATGATAATAGTACCATTGGGAAGCCATAAAGGCAATCCGGGGCCTACATCATCATCCATTGTATAAATCCCTAATTCCTTCCCTAACTTACGATGATCCCTTTTTTTAGCTTCCTCCAACATAGTTAGATATTCATCTAACTCCTTTTGTGAAGGGAATGTAACACCGTAAACACGGGTGAGCATTTTGTTCTTCTCACTTCCCTTCCAATACGCACCCGCAATGCTAGTTAGCTTAATAGCTTTTATAAAAGAGGTATTGGGAATATGTGGTCCTCTGCACAAATCGGTAAAATCCCCCTGTGTGTAAAAAGTAATTTCTCCATCTTGCAACCCCTCTAGCAAATCCAACTTATACTCATCTCCTTTTTCACTGAAATATTGGATGGCGTCAGTCTTAGATATTTTTTTTCGGATGAATGCACTATTCTTTTTTGCCAATTCATTCATCTTCTTCTCCAGGGAAAGTAGGTCCTCCTCAGACATTTTTCGGTCTCCTAGATCCATGTCATAGTAAAACCCATTTTCAACAGCGGGCCCAACCCAAAATTTGACACCTGGAAATATGGATTCAACCGCCTCAGCCATTAAGTGAGCAGAAGAATGCCAAAAAGTTGATTTTCCTGCAGTATCATTCCAAGTTAATAATTGCAAGGATGCATCACCCTCAATAGGATGGTTTGCGTCTGTGACCAGGCCATTTACATTGGCGGCCAATACTTTTTTAGAAAGGCCCTCCGCAATACTGCGGGCAACCTCAAAAGGAGTAACTCCTTTGTCATAAGACCTAACGGCCCCATCTGGGAAAGTTATTTTTATCATTGTTTGATTCAGAAAAAAGAAAACAAAAATAGCATTTTTTAGGGGTAAAACACCAGGTAAAATGGGATGTTAAAATTACCCCTTGCTGGGGTGTCATAGCAAAGACTAGCCGTGAAATTTTATATTTGCAACAGCCTATGTTTCTCAAAACCTCTACAATTCTAATTCTTTCCACTTTTTTACTATCAGCAACTATAGCTGGGCAGGATCTGACCGGTATCTGGAAAGGCTATTTTATCACCAAGGATCTTAGCCAGTATAAAGTTGAATTTCAATTAAAACAAACCGGCTCTTCAATTACGGGCGTCTCCTATTCCTATTTAAATACCGTGTACTATGGAAAAGTGACCATGAGTGGCCGATCCGAAGAGGAAGGCAAGTCCTTAAACATTCAAGAACTCAAAACAGTTGAGATCAAAGCTTCAGAAGGCTCAATCATTTGCTTAATGAACTACAAGCTTGGATATTCCAAGTCGGGCCGTGAAGAGTATTTGGAAGGTTCATTTTCCAGTAAATATGAGTATAACTCTGAAGGCATAAAAAAGGGAGATGACTGTGGCGGTGGAAAGGTTTATCTCCGACGCGTAAGTTCCTCCGATTTTTACCCAGAACCTTTTTTACAAAAATCAGCAACTAAAAAAATTATTGTAAATGAGGCGCCACTTGCGCGGAAAGCACAAACAAATTCTACAGAAACCGACTCTAAACTTACCGCCACGAAAATAGAATCAGCGATTCTTTCTACTCCAAAAAATGATACAGCTACATTCCGAAAAAATACAAATAACGCTGCACAAAAAACGCAATTTGTGCCTGCTGTGAATAACAATCGTTTCAATGATCTTATTCAGGTCATTACCGTAAAAAATCCGTTGGTACAGGTTTTTCTTTATGATAATGGCGAAATTGATGGCGATACCATCACCGTCTTTCTAAATAACAAACTTGCTTTATCGAAAAGAAGGTTATCCACTACTCCCCTAACGCTTACGCTAGAAATGGATGATCAAAATGAAATTCAGGAATTGACAATGGTTGCAGAAAATTTAGGGAAAATACCTCCTAATACTGCTTTAATGATTGTTGAGTCGGGAAGCCAACGCTTTCGAGTTCAACTAACCTCCACTGAGCAAAAGAACGCAGTGGTTCGATTCCGATATGAATAAAAAAGGGCATTTTATTAAGCCTTACCTTCGGACTCACATGATTTCACGTGTTTTAATAGCACTATTGTTCCCAACACTAGTTTTTAGCCAAGATTTGAAGGGGAAATGGGCTGGCCGACTTGTAATGGCTCCCAGTGGTTGTTTTCCAATCTATAATATTCAGTTTGATCTTGCCGATTCACTTGGAATAATCTCGGGTACTGCATTACATTTTTCGGATTCAATCAACTATGTAAAAAAAAGTATTACAGGAAAGTTTTTTAAAGACAGTAATCAATTAATTCTTGAAGAAGGCGCTATTCTTGAATTTAAGATTAATCAAGATTGTGTGCCCTGTAGAAAAAAGTATGTACTGACTTATCACCGAGGAGGAACAGCAATCGCAGATGAGCAAATACGGGGCACTTGGTCATCCCCTTCTGATAGAGCAACGGATGGAAGAACTACTTGTGATCCAGGTACAATAGTTCTAAATCGGATATCCAATATCACTAATTCAAAACCTGCTCCATCCATAACTCAACGTAAAACCAATGTGTTAGTTCGCGAAATTAAACTGGACAGCTGTGTGGCTGAAATTGAGTTTTTTGACAACGGACAAATTGATGGTGATACTATTTCTGTTTATGTCAATAATCGTCCAATCGTATACAGACAAATGCTAAGGGCCCAATCAATTCCTATCCGCCTTTCAATTGATTCAAAAAGAAAGGTTCAAGAAGTTGTGATGGTAGGAGAAAACTTAGGCACTATACCACCCAATACGGCTTTAATGATCATCAAAGCAGGAAAAGAACGATATCAATTATACCTCACGGCAGATGATAAACAAAATGCAATGGTTCGGTTTATTTATGAACCTCAGAAAACATTATAGTTTGTAATTCCAAGTTACGGATGGTATTACAGGGAAAAGTGATACTTGTTTTGCGGTGATTCGAAGATTACTGCTTTGCAAACTCCCCTCTTGATCGTAATAAATAAAATAAGGATTAAGACGGCTGTATAAATTATAAATACTAAACACCCATTGACTCTTTAATTTTTTACCCGCTTTTTCAGCAGGCTGATAAGTGAGCGAAAGATCTAGCCGATGATAGGAACGCATGCGATACTGATTGATTCGGCTAAACTCCTGCGTCAATACTCCATTCATAACATAGAAACGCTCAGGCAGTGTTAATGCATTGCCAGTTCCATAGACAAAGACCGTTCCTAATTGCCATTTTTTTGAAAGGCTTCGATTTAAAACTAAAGACAAATCATGTCGCCGATCAAAGCGTGCCGGGTATCGTAATCCTTGATTGATTTCAGGAAATTTTCTCCACGTCCATGAAAGCGTATATCCGAGCCAACCACTAGTAAGCCCTCTTACTTTATTGATAAAAAATTCAGCTCCGTAACTCCAGCCACGACCAAATACAAATTCAGTTTCGGGATCAGACAAGGAAGGCGTGTATCCTTCCCTGTATTCAATTTGTTGTTGCATATCCTTATAATACAATTCAATCGAAGTCTCGAATTGATTATCGGAAAAGTTTCGGAACAAACCCATGGTTGCAAGCCAACTAATTTGAGGTTTAACCAAATAAGTGCTAGGTACCCAAAGATCAGTTGGCAAAGTAGACCCCGCATTTGAAACAAGATGGATATACTGGATATTTCTAGAGATTGAGCTTTTAAAGGAAAATTGATCAGAAAATAAATACCGGGCCGAGAAACGCGGCTCAAATCCCTGATAGGAAATAACTTTTCTGTTTTTCTGATATCGAATGCTATCAATTCGATTGCCATTAAAATCAGTGGTGTACTTGGTAAAAGGGCCTAACTGAGTAAACTGACTCCAGCGAATACCTAAATTAATTTGCAATTTTTCAGTTGCTTGCCAATCATCTTGAAAATAAATTGCTTTTTCTAGTGCATATTTTTCATTCTGTCCATTAGGTTTGAACTGAACCGAATCCTGACTGCCAGAAAAAACATTGGGTAAAAAACGATGATGCGTTACTAACACTCCAGTTTTGATACGATGTTTTGCGTTTGGGTAAAAATCAAAATCTGATTTTATTCCAACATCTCTGATTCCTGATCGAAGAGAGATATTAAACCGTTCCTGTGTTGCATTAAATTGAAATCGATAGTCATTTACAACTATTGTTGTGTTCGAGAAAAGGCGAGGACCAAATACATGATTCCATCGAATGGATCCCGTTGCATTACCCCAAGGCACCGAGGTACTGAATGATCGCTTGGAGTTTGCAAAATCAAATACGTCCCTGCCAAAATAACTGCTTACAAACAACCGATCCTTCTTTGAAAACCGATGATTGAACTTTGCATTTAAATCATAAAAATAGTAGCCAGAACCATAGAAACTGCTCTCTTTTGAAACAAAAGGTTTCAATAAGGCATCAATATAGGTTCGTCTTCCCGATATCATGAAAGAAGAAATACCCTTTTCTATTGGACCCTCCGCTGAGAAACGGGATGCAATTAAACCAATACCGCCTTCAAATTGGTTCTTATATAAATTCCCTTCTTTCATGCTTATATCAAGCACCGAAGAAAGCCTTCCTCCATATTGAGCAGGCATACCTCCTTTTATCAGTGTTGCATTTCGTATGGCATCTCCATTAAAAACAGAAAAAAAACCAAATAAATGGCCAGGATTATAGACTATCGCATCATCCAAGAGAATCAAGTTTTGATCAGGCCCGCCTCCCCTAACGTAAAATCCGGTATTCCCTTCACCAGCATTTCGAACACCAGGCATTAATTGAAAAGTTTTTAAAATATCAACTTCCCCAAAAATTGCAGGCACTTTTTTTATTTGTTGAATAGATAGGTCCATTCTTCCGGATTGGCTTGACCGAACATTCTGATCTCTACGTTTACTGAATACCACCACTTCCTGCATCCCCGCACTGCGTGGAGAAAGGGAAAAATTAAAAGATGCCTCCTGGTTTAATAAAATGGAATAAGTACTGGATAAATAGGATACGTGTGAAATATAGAATTCATATTGCCCTGCTGGCAAGGTAATGGAGTAAAACCCATATGCATTGCTAATCGTAGCGGAGGATCCGCCATTTACTTTTATACTAACCCCACTAATTGATTCTCCGGTTATAGAGTCCCGGACATACCCATTTAAAGTAAATCGTGATTGAGAAAATCCAAAATGGGATAAACAAAGAATAAAAAAAGGTAGAAAGGCGCGTAACATATATTAAAAAACAAAATTAGTTTAAAATAGTTGCCTCCTTTTCTTTAATCATACATTTGCGCGGATTTATGCTAGCAGGACTCCAACAAGTAACATTCGAATTTGGCGCTCGATTGATAGTAGCCGATGCCACCTGGCATATACAACCAGGAGAAAGAATAGGTTTAATTGGATACAATGGAACTGGCAAATCCACGCTGCTTAAGCTTTTTGTGGGGGACTTTCAACCCTCTGCAGGTAGCGTTGAGCGAAGCCGGGAAACCAGCATCGGGTATTTACATCAAGACTTGCTGAGTTTTAATACTGCAGACAGCATTTTGAAGGTTGCGCTTCAGGCTTTCAGCTCTATACTGAAATTAGAAGAAGAAATTGAACAAATTGGGAAAGAATTAGAACAAACTGGAGATGAAAAGCTATTAGAGATCTATACCGATAAACTTTATCAACTAGAAACAGCTGACGGATACACCATTCATCATCGTACGGCAGAAGTATTGCAAGGATTAGGATTTTCACCCACTGACCTGGATCGTCCATATCAAGAATTTAGCGGTGGCTGGAGAATGCGGGTGTTGTTGGCAAAAATGATTCTCGCAAAGCCGGACCTGTTACTTTTGGACGAACCCACCAACCACCTTGACCTCCCTTCCATTGAGTGGTTAGAAAAATATTTACTTCATTACGCTGGTGCAGTTGTTATCGTAAGCCATGATAAGTACTTTCTAAATCGGATGGTGACTAAAATTGTAGAGTTATACCAAGAGCAACTACACTTTTATACTGGCAATTATGATTTTTATGAAAAAGAAAAAGCAGTTCGTATGGAACTGCAACAGAAAGCATACGAAAACCAACAAGATTATATTCGTCAGCAAGAAAGATTAGTGGAACGTTTTCGGGCTAAGGCTAGTAAAGCAGCGATGGCTCAGAGTGTACTTAAAAAGCTGGATAAGCTGGAAAGAGTCGATGCAGCACAGTTAATTCGCCCAAACCTTAAAATCAATTTTAGCCTAGATAAAATACCTGGAAAGATAATTGCCACGCTAAAAAATGTTAAGAAATCTTTTGGAGAACTAGCAGTAATTCAGGAAGCCACTGCAGAAATAAATCGTGGTGATAAAATTGCCCTCATCGGTGCCAATGGAAAAGGGAAATCAACTTTGTTACGCATATTGGCGGGAACAGAACCCTATGAACAGGGAGAAAGAATTGATGGGCATAATGTAGTTCAAAGTTTTTACGCCCAGCATCAACTTGAATCACTAACGCTTACCCATACCTTATTGGAGGAGATGTCTACCAGTGGATCTCAACTTTCAGATCTTGAAATCAGATCATTACTTGGCTGTTTTTTGTTTAGCGGAGATGATGTTGATAAAAAAATAAAAGTACTTAGTGGGGGCGAAAAAGCAAGGGTTGCATTAGCCAAGGTAATTACCAGTCGTGCAAATTTTTTATTGCTGGACGAACCCACCAACCACCTGGATTTACATAGTTGTGAGTTATTAATTGAGGCGTTGCATAAATATGAGGGTACAATTATCTTAGTGAGTCATGATCGCTATTTTATTTCAAAAACTGCGAACAAAATTTGGGAAATTGAAAACGGAGTAGTCAAAGAATTCAAGGGAGGGTATGACGAATGGGTCAGCTGGAAAGAACGAATGGAGAAGCAACGAACTACGGCTGCGAAAAAGTCAGTCCAACCCGAAAAATCCGTTACTACTGTCACTCAAACTGCCCCGACGCAACAGGTTACAAAAGAAAAAAAGAAGGAGGTGCAGCGTACCCAAAAACTATTTCAACAGGCTGAGAAAGAATTGGCAGATGCTACTGCAATACAAAAGGAGTTGGAGAAAAAATTAGCAGATCCCAGCCTCTATTCCAACAAAGAGGAATTCCTAAAACTTGAAGCTGCTTATCAAGATTGCCTAAAAAATATAAAAATCCTTACTGCGAATTATGAAAAGTTATTCGAGGAGATGATGCAGTTAGGTGAATAATGCTGCCTACTTAATTTTACTATTTACGATTTGTAAGATCTCCTGCTCAACCTTTATTGCCGCATCTTCAATCTGATGCCCCTCTCCTATTATTTGATTAACAAAATTGGCATCTTCATAACTAGCACAATTAATTTTTACATTCAAGAAAGCACCCATTACGGCACTTCTTGCACAAAGTGCCCCAACGCCCGCATCAGAAACGGAATTAGGATTGCCGGTATTTGCCATTGACTTGATCAAGCTCAAACTTTCCAAACTTAATTTCATGACCTCTAAAGGGATCTCTATTGCCTTTCGGGTTGCATCCTGAATAGCGTTACTTCTAATCGTCTTCTCCTCTGTTGTTGACTTGGGAAGCGAAAAAGCAATCATAATTGCATTGAATGAGTCGGTATCAGCATCAACCAGCTTTAGCAATTTATCCTTGAGCTGCTGCCCAAGTTCAGCCTGATCTCCAAATTCCTTCCACCGTTCGTCCCACCCTTTTTTATGCGAAGAAAGGTTTGCCACCATAGTTGCTAAAGACACACCTAAAACTCCCAAGTAAGCTGAAACTGAACCCCCGCCGGGTGCAGGAGACTCGCTAGCAGTAATATCAGCAAAATCCCCTAAAGACTTATTTATCAATTTATTATTACTCGTTTCTTCAAGCATATATTCAATTATTCTTTCTTTGGGCTTAAAGGGAGATAATTCACTTAAACCCATTGATTTTATTGCAATATCTATTAATTCTTTTTCAGAAACTCCGGTTGATCTTTGTTGCTTAAGTAAAAAGTACTTCCCTGCATCCAACATTGATTTCAAAGGAATCAGACCAACTAATTCGCTCCCTGTTACACGCAAACCACGATCTGCAGCCTTTTTACATGTCTCATCAAAAGCAATGTGAAGAGGGGTTATGTTAATATTAGTCAGATTCATTGAAATCTGAGCAATACCATATTCCTCTATAAACCATCCAATAGCTTTTACTGCCTTTAACGACCCTGGTATAGAAATTGGATTTCCTGCATCATCTAGCACCTTCTTTCCGTTTTCCATCTTAACCCGTCCGGCCTCTCTGATATCAAATGCTACCGCATTTGCACGTCGCGTGGATGTGGTATTAAGATTTACATTATAGGCAATTAGAAAATCTCTTGCTCCTATAACAGTGGCTCCACGCTTTAAATCAAATTCACAGGGGCCAAAATCTGGTTTCCAAAACGGTTCTTTAATTTTTTTAAAGAACCCTTCATATTCACCTGCGCGAATTACAGATAAGTTGCTTCTTGTTTTGTCTGACTGCGCAGCTTCGTAGCAATAAACAGGAATAGACAATTCTTCACCTACTCGCTTAGCCAGTTGCCTTGCATAAAGCGCAGTTTCTTCAAGAGAGATACCAGCAATTGGAATCAAAGGGCAAACATCAGTAGCCCCCATTCTAGGATGCTCTCCTTTGTGATTACGCATATCAATCAATTCCCCAGCTTTTGCAATGGCTCTAAAGGCTGCTTCTACAACTGCGGAAGGTTCACCTACAAAGGTTACCACTGTTCTGTTTGTTGCTTTACCCGGATCTACATTTAACAGCCGAACTCCTTCTACCGTTTGAATTGCTGCAGTGATTTGATCGATAATAGCTAAATCCCTACCCTCACTAAAATTAGGAACACATTCGACAAGTTGTTTGTTGGTATGCATGATATCAGAATGTAGATGAATTAATTTCTTCGCCTTTTAATACTACTTTTTTGATCAGATTTGAGCCAAACGCATAGGGATAATAAGAAAAAGAAGGAATAGGTTTAGTTATAAAAAAATTGGCAATTTTACCGGCCTGTATTGAACCGCATTGACTTTCCAACTCCAATGCATTAGCACCATTAATTGTGGCAGCATTAAAAGCTTCCTCGGGCAGCATCCTCATTCGAATACAAGCTTGCGACACAACTCCGTTCATATTACCAGAGGGTGCAGATCCGGGATTAAAATCTGATGCTAAGGCAACAATGGCACCCGCTTCAATCAGTTTTCTTGCTGGCGCATCTTGCATTCGAAGAAAAAAGGAGGCATTAGGCAATAGGGTTCCTATTGTATTAGAGTTACTCAACACTTGAATGGCCTCTTCATCCATCGATTCTAAATGATCTACACTCACTGCACCGAGCGATACACCCACTTGAACGCCACCAGAAACAGCAAGTTGATTTGCATGAATTCGAGGGCGTAAGCCAGCATCTAAACCCGCCTTACAAATTTGGATGGTTTGCTCAGGACTAAAAAAACCAGTGTCGCAAAATACATCGATGTATTCAGCTAATCCCTCTTCTGCAACAGCAGGAATCATTTCGGATATGACTTGGCGTATGTAGCCTTCAGGATTATTTTTAAAATTACTTGGGATAGCATGTGCGCCTAGAAATGTTGATCGAATTAAAACAGGCGAAGACTCTTTTAATTTCTTTATAACCCTCAACATTTTTAGCTCAGCCTCAAGCGTTAGACCATAGCCACTTTTAATTTCAATAGCTCCTGTCCCTAGCTGTACTAGTTCACGAAGCCGATCTAGGGCAGCATTAAATAAATATTCCTCTTGGGTTTGTTGAAGCTTTTGGGCTGAGTTTAGTATACCACCCCCCTTTGCTGCAATTTCTGCATAGCTAACTCCTTTTATTTTATCAACAAACTCACTTTCACGACTGCCCGCAAATACTAAGTGCGTATGACTGTCACACCAGGAGGGAAAAAGGGCTCCACCAGCCACATCAATACGCTTTGTGAATTGAAAATTTTCTTCTACTAGATTTTGCATACTTCCAAAATCCACAATTCGTTCGTCCTGCGTAATTAAATATGCATTTGATATTGAGGGAAAATTAGCAAGCTCTTTACCACGCAGAGGACCATTGGTTTGATGTACCCCTCCTAATAAACCAATATTATAATATAAGCAAGTCATTTAGCTTAAATAAACTGCTCAATAACCATTGCACTGGCGCCTCCACCCCCATTACAAATACCAGCAGCACCATAACGTGCATTTCGTTGGGATAGAACATGTGCTAACGTTACTATGATCCGAGCTCCAGAGCAACCCAGCGGATGCCCCAATGAAACGGCCCCTCCATTCACATTTAAAATTGACGAATCAATCACCATTCTTTTTGCATTCTCAATACCTACTACTGAGAAAGCTTCGTTGAGTTCCCAAAAGTTAATATCTTCTTTTTTTAGTCCTGCTTTTTTCAAAGCGACTGGTAAGGCTACAGAAGGACTGGTAGTGAACCACAAAGGAGCTTGTTCAGCATCTGCATAACCACGTATATATGCAAGAGGTTTTAAACCTAGTGATAAAGCCTTATCCTTTGTCATGAGTAAAACTGCCGCCGCACCATCATTCATAGTAGAAGCATTGGCAGCTGTTACGGTGCCATCCTTTTTAAAGGCAGGAGCAAGATTAGGAATCTTATCAAATTTTACTGCAAATGGCTCTTCGTCTGTTGAAATAAATAGTGGATCACCTTTCCGTTGTGGAATTTCGACGGGTACCACTTCCTCCTTAAAAAGACCACTATTCCATGCCTGTTGGGAACGCTTGTAACTCTCTATCGCAAACGCATCTTGCATTTCCCTTGATATACCACATTCACTTGCGCAGTGTTCAGCTGCCACTCCCATAGCCTTACCGTCATAAACATCGGTTAGCCCATCTTTGGCGAGGCCATCAATCAATGTTGAGTTTCCATATTTATTACCCCAACGCATTGAATCGATATAGAAAGGAATATTACTCATACTTTCCATTCCTCCCGCAACAACAACCTCTGCATCGCCTAATAAAATATGCTGTACACCCATCGAAATTGCTTTCATTCCACTTGCACAAACTTTATTTATTGTTGTGCAATTCACCTCATCTGCCAAACCAGCAAGTTTAGCAGCTTGTCTGGCAGGTGCCTGTCCAAGATTGGCCTGTAACACACATCCCATAAACACATCTGTTACCAAAGAAGGCTCCAAATTTGTTTTGGATAGTAGCCCCTTTATTGCAACGGCTCCCAACTGAGGTGCTGTCATGCTTTTTAACGCTCCCCCAAAACTCCCAAGGGGAGTTCTTACAGCAGCAACAATTACAACTTCTTTCATAGTAAACGATTATTGTCAAAGATACTATTGTTTTTACCAGGCAATGCCATAGTCCTCTCCATGGTTACTACTTCCGCCCCAAAGGGTTCTATAGCGTTTGTCAAATAAAATTGCATTGATAGGCCCACTGGTTCTTTCCTCCGTTTTTATTTGATACCCTTTATTTTGCAAAACTTGAATGGTGGAAGCTGGAATGCTTTTATTTAGTAATAGTTGTCCCGGGCGAGGTTTTCGATCATTTATAGCTGAACCTCCTAATGATAACCATAATTGATTGGTATTAAAATTGGGCGCCTCTGCTGCCTGTTGCACAGTCATCCCAAATTCAACTATATTAAGGAAGAATTGAACTAGATTTTGGTCTTGTGTGTCTCCTCCCTGAACGCCAAATGCAAGAAAGGGTTCTCCTTCTTTTAATGCTATTGTAGGCGTCAAGGTAACCCGGGGTCTTTTCCCTGGCTCAACAATATTGAAGGGATTTAATGTACTATCTAAAACAAAGCTTTGCATACGCTGACTAAGGCCTACCCCTGTATTTCCTGCGATAACAGCAGGAATCCATCCTCCACTTGGAGTAATAGAAATAAACCAACCCTCTTTATCAGCCGCCTCTATTGTAGTAGTGCCTCTCCATAACCGATCTTGATATGCTTGGTCTAATAAATTATCAGAAATAGTTTTCAATGCTAAAGTTTGATCATGTACAGGAGTTACTTGGCGGAAAATAGTAGAATCCCTAGATTCTCTTAATTGCTGAATCAAATGCTTATAGGGATTTACGCTGCCTTGATAAGGATATGGATCGCCGGGACCTATCGCAGGATCATTCTTAAGCGAGTCCAATTGCGTAAGTCTGCTTTTGGCATACGCTTTACTAAGCAATCCCTCCATGGGTTCAGCAGGCAGCTTATAGGGATCCCCATAGTAAAAGTCTCGATCAGCAAATGAAAGATTCAAAACTTGATATAGCGTATGAATATATTGTGGACTGTTATACCCTAATTTCTTTAAATCGATTTCCTCCAGCATTCGAAGCACCTGCAATAAAGAGGGTCCTTGTGTCCACTGCGATAACTTATACACTTCAATACCTTTGTAATTAATCTTCAAAGGCTCCTCTTCGATTGGTCGCCAATTTGCCAAATCATTCATTGTTATTAATCCCCCTTGCTCCTGCACCCCTTTTACAAATTCAATAGCAATATCACCTTTATAAAACCGATCGTAGGCAGCCATTATTGCTTCTTTTCGATTTTTCCCAGCACGCAACGCCAATGTTTCTGCCTCTACCATTTTAGTTAATGTTTTTAAGAGATCAAGTTGCTTAAAAATCTCTCCTGGATAAGGCGCTTCTCTTTTTTCACCAAAATGAGGCAATAAAACAGCACTACTATATTTCCATTGCTTAATTCTCTCTTTTGCTCTCTCGATACTATTGGCTGTTTGTGCCTCAACAGGATAACCAGCCGCTAGCTCCATGGCAGGGGCAAGCACCTCTTTAAGGCTCTTTGTTCCAAAATTTGCCAATAAATAACATAGTCCCCCAGGTGTCCCAGGCGTAGTTGCGGACAACGGTCCATATTCTGGGGGAAAAGCATATCCTTGCTCTTTAAAAAAAGAAACTGTAGCTCCCGAGGGAGCCACTCCCATGGCATTGATGGCGATCACTTTTTTTAGCTTGGGATGATAAAGCAGTGCTTGCGTTTCTCCGCCCCAACTCAATACATCCCACATCGTACAGGTAGCAGCTAGCATAGCACATGCAGCATCCACTGCATTTCCTCCCTGCTCAAACAACATGGATCCGGCCGTAGCAGCCAATGGCTTACCCGTAATAGCCATCCAATGTTTTCCATGCAAAGGCGGTTTCTGTGTTGGAGCATACTGTGCAGATAGTTCAATTGAGAAAAGAGCAATCCCCAAAAGAAAAATCAAAAAATAACGTCTCATAACTATGTTTTATGAATAGTGATTAAAATCATTGCAAGAAAAAGAAGGGTTTCAAATCTTTACAAAAAAATGACACCAACAGGTATTGCAATATCCTAATTTTACTAATCCTATAACCCGCTTTATGAAATTATTTGTAGCTGGTCTTCCAGCCGACATGGATGAGGCTGAACTTGAAGAGTTTTTCGAGAAATATGGTCCAGTAAAAACAGTTAGTATTGCAAGAGATCGTGCAACAAAAAGAACTAAAGGGTTTGGTTTTGTAGAGATGGAAAACTCACTCCATGCCAAAACAGCCATCCAAACCTTAAATGGTCTTGGGATCGGTAGAAAAAATCTCTTGGTAAAAGAAGCCCAGTAGTTATCGCGACTTAACCAAAATTAGCGTTTGATGCGGGGCTAGTTCCACAGCAGAAAGATTACTGATCCTCTTTATTTTTTTCAAGAAAATATGGTCAGCCATCAACAATTTCCATCCTTTTTCTTTCCAATACTCAGGTCGATCTACTTTAATATGCTGCGAAGAAGTATTAAACCATACATGAATTTGCTCATACACATCACTGGTAGCTCGCGCATCTAAAAAATATCCTACTATTTTTTGAGTACTGTCAACATTGAATCGTACTTGTTTAGACGGATCTGAAAGTTGAAAAGCAGGATGTGTCTTTTTAAAGTCAATTAGGTTCTTTACAAAGTAGTATACTTCCCTGTGATGAAATTTTAAATCCCAATCAATAGCATTAATACTATCAGGGGACTCAAATGAATTTTCTACTCCATTCTTTGTACGAAGAAACTCTGTACCAGCCTGTAAAAAAGAAGGACTTTGCGAGAGTATTACAGCTGTTAAAGCTTGCTTATGCATGTTGATACGAATAGATTCAGGCAGATTAGCATGCGTCTGGCTTAGTCTATCCCATAAAGTGTGATTGTCATGACAATCTGCATAAGCAATTAACTGACGAGGTTCTATCGATAGTGGGCCTTTAGAATAATTCACTTGTTGGTAATCTATGTTAGGATGTTTTATACCTCCCACTAGACCAAATAGCACGGAGTTTAATTGTTGAGTATTCCCCCCAAGCCAACCTACTGCAGAAAGATCAAAAACACTACCCTTCAACCCATCTCTGAATTCGTCACCAAAAACCGCTATTCCTGAAAGCTTAGTAACATTTTGTTTAAGCGCGCGTGTACTATCCGGCAAAGGAGAGGATCCAGCCGTCCATCCTTCCCCATACAGCAAAATTCCTGGATTTATTTTTCTCAATGAATCTGCCAAGAAATTCATAGTGCTGATATCATGAATTCCCATTAAATCAAACCGAAAGCCATCGATGTGATACTCCTTAACCCAATGCAGCAACGACTGCAACATAAATTGCCTGAACATGGGACGTTCACTAGCGGTTTCATTCCCACAAGCAGAAGCATTAGAGAATTCACCCTTACTGTTTTTACGGTAATAATAACCAGGAACAATTTGCTCAAAGGCTGCATTTTCGGTTTGTGCCGTGTGATTATAAACCACATCCATGACAACACGAATCCCGCGCTGATGTAAAGCCTGAATTAATTGCCTAAATTCTTTGATACGATTGGCGGGATCCTGATTATGGGTGGCAAAAGATCCTTCTGGAGTATTATAGTGATAGGGATCATAACCCCAATTATAGGGAGGAATACTATCTACTTCATTACTTGACTTAAAATCAAAAACTGGCAAAAGATGTACATGTGTTATTCCTAAATCAAGCAGATGGTCAAGACCTGTAGATTGTCCAAAAGAATTAACAGTTCCCCTCTCAGTCAGTCCAATATACTTTCGCTTATTTGCAATCCCAGCACTTGCATGTGAAGAAACGTCTCTTATATGTAACTCATATATAACAGCAGCCGCATGATTCATGGGAGGCAGCGGCCGATCCATTTCCCATCCAATTGGTATCTCTCGGCTTAAATTAATAATGGCTGCATGAGTTCCATTTGGCGACACCGCTATTGCATAGGGATCTGTTATAGGATTACTCCAAGTTGAAAAAAGTCCAATTTTATTTTTAACCAAGTAGCGATAATAACGAGCTCCCCAATTAGGATCGATCTTGGTATTCCAAATCCCTGAATTACCTTTTTCAAGGGCTTTAACATGAATGGGAATAGTAAGATCATGACCAAAATATTCCACCAAAACGCTGTCAGCGAGTGGTGCCCAAATCTTTAACGTAGCTATTTCATTACTCCAACTAATACCAAGGTCATTGTTGGTATAAACTGGGAAAGATGTGTTTTGTTGAGCCATTCCCGAAGTTGACCAGAGGAAAAATGTAGCCAGAAAAATCTTTATAAAATTTGCCATTGTCAAATATACATTTGAAGTATCTTGAAGCCATCAATTTAAATCCATGTCCGATTTTCAGATCAAAAAAAGTACTAAAGTATACGATGCAGTAATTGTAGGTTCTGGTGCGGGGGGAGGAATGGCGGCTTATGTGCTTGCTAAAGCTGGACTAAAGGTTTGCCTGCTGGAAGCTGGACACCATTATGACCCTCAAAAAAATATTACACAATTAAAAAACCCATGGGATTCACCCAGACGGGGAGCTAGTACAAACTATCGACCTTTTGGAGATTTTGATGCCTGTTATGCTGGCTGGTCAGTAGAAGGAGAGCCCTTCAGCAAGGAAGATGGCACTGAGTTTATGTGGTGGCGCGCTAGAATGTTGGGAGGACGAACTAATCACTGGGGACGCATTTCACTTCGGTTTGGTCCAAAAGATTTTAAAAGAAGAAGTATTGATGGCTTAGGAGATGATTGGCCGATTGGGTATGAGGATATAAAACCCTATTACGATAAAATAGACCAGCTCATAGGAGTTTTTGGGACAAATGAAGGTTTAGAAAATGATCCTGATGGTTACTTTTTACCTCCACCCAAGCCAAGATTGCATGAGTTAATGATTCGAAAAGGTGCAGAACATAGTGGGGTTAAGGTTATCCCATCCAGACTTTCCATCTTAACAAAAGCAATTAAAAATGATGCAGGGCGAGGAGTCTGTTTTTACTGCGGTCAGTGTAACAGAAATTGTAGCTACGCAAAAGCTGACTTTTCATCCACAAATGTTTTGATTTTTCCTGCATTAGCCACCGGAAATGTTGACTTGATTACTAACGCAATGGTAAGGGAAGTTTTGACCAATAAAGAAGGATTGGCAACAGGGGTATCCTATGTCAATAAATTAGAATTGACAGAACACCAGGTACAAGGCCGTGTTGTTATTTTAGGCGCCAGTGCCTGCGAGAGTGCAAGGCTTCTTTTAAATTCAACTTCGACAAGACATCCGAACGGATTGGCAAACAGTAGTAATGTGGTAGGTAAATATTTACATGATTCAACAGGTGCTGCCATGGGTGGCATCTTACCGTCCTTGTTTGGAAGAAAAAGATATAATGAGGATGGCGTTGGAGGGGCTCACATATACTCACCCTGGTGGTTAGACAATAAGAAATTAGATTTCCCAAGAGGTTATCATATAGAATATTGGGGAGGCATGAGTCAGCCCTCTTATGGTTTTAACTGGGGAATCGAAAGTCTAAATGGAAAGTACCTTGTAAAAGGAGTTAAAAAAGAAGCTGGAGGCTACGGTTCGTCCTTAAAAGAGGATTACCGCTATTTCTATGGAAGTGGAGTTGGCATGGCTGGCCGTGGAGAGGCTATCCCACTCTCATCAAATTATTGCGCCATTGACAATCAAAAAGTGGATCGCTTTGGAATACCAGTCTTAAAATTTCATGTAAAATGGAGTGAGCACGAAATCAATCAAGCGAAACACATGAAAGAAACTTTTAAGGAGATCATGCACAATATGGGAGCCATAGTAACCTGGGGAGGAGATGATGGTCCGCACAATAATTGGGGATTAAGCAAACCCGGTGAAATAATTCATGAGGCCGGTACTGTTCGAATGGGGAATGACCCCAAACATTCAGTATTGAATAAATGGAGCCAGGCGCACGATTGTAAAAATTTGTTCTGTGTGGATGGCGGACAATTTGTTTCGCAAGCAGACAAGAATATAACTTGGACAATTCTAGCTCTATCTATGCGCGCTTCAGAGTACATTATTGATCAACTTAAAAAAAATGAACTATAATGGATCGCAGAAAATCACTAAAACTACTTGCTACAGGTGCCGTCGCTTCTCCCCTATTGCTGGATAGTTGTAAAACTCCAACTGAATCAAAAATTGATAGCACTGCAACAGATTTTAACTTAGACAGAAGTCCAGACGAATTACTGCTTGAAAAGAAAATCATAGAACAAGGGAATTTTTTTTCAGCTCATGAAATGAAAACTTTGACGCTACTTGTAGATATTATTATTCCAGCCGATGATGTAAGCGAAAGTGCCAGTAAAGCAGGAGTTCCCGCATTTTTAGATTTCATTGTTCGAGATATGCCCAGCCATCAAATTCCAATGCGAGGAGGATTGCGGTGGCTAGATATGCAATGCATGAAAATATTTAACCATTCATTTATTGACGCTACCCCTTCAGAACAACTTTCCATCGTTGATCAAATAGCTTATCCAGAAAAAGCGCCGCAATCACTACAGCAGGGCGTTAGTTTCTTCACCTTATTACGCAATTTAACTGCCACAGGCTTTTATACATCTGCCATGGGTGTAAAAGACCTTGGTTATGCAGGAAATCAACCAAATCAATGGAATGGCGTTCCAGATGAGGTTTTAAACGCGTATGGAATTGCGTATACCGATAAAGACCAGAAAGATTGTATACGGTATGATAGTCCAGCGTAGTGCTGCGACATAATTTCTTTAACTTGCCCCCTATGATTTCCCCTGCCACCATACAACAGATTATGGCTCGCGCTGATATCACTGACGTGGTAGGAAGTTTCGTAAAACTAAAAAAGCGTGGAACCAATTTATTGGGACTCTGCCCTTTTCACAACGAAAAAACTCCCTCATTTACCGTGTCTCCCTCCAAAGAAATCTATAAATGTTTTGGATGTGGCAAAAGTGGAAATCTGGTGAGTTTTGTGATGGAGCACGAAAAATATAATTACCCTGAAACACTAAAGTGGCTAGCACAGCGCTACCAAATTGAAATAGAAGAAACGCAGCTTAACGATGACCAAAAACAAGCACTTCAAACTGCTGATAGTTTATTTGCCTTAAATCAATATGCGCAACAGTTCTTTTCTCAACAGCTATTAGAAACAGAGGAAGGCAAAGCAATTGGCTTAAGTTACTTTGAAGAACGAGGGTTCAGCAACAATACCATTCAAAAATTTCAACTAGGATACAGCCCAGAGGCAAAGGATGTTTTTACCCAAGCAGCACTACAGCATCAATTCAATCCTGAACTACTTCTGAAAGCAGGATTAGTTTCCAACCGTTACGACCAATTGCAGGATAATTACCGGGGGCGTGTAATTTTCCCAATCCACAACCACAGCGGTAAGGTGGTAGGATTCGGAGCACGTATCTTAAAGACTTCCGAAAAGGCACCTAAATATATCAATAGCCCAGAGAATGAGATTTATGTAAAAAGTAAAATTTTATATGGATCCTATTTTGCAAAACAGTCAATTGATAAATTAAATGAGTGTCTATTAGTGGAAGGCTACACCGATGTTCTTTCTTTACATCAAGCTGGAATTGAGAACGTGGTAGCATCTGGCGGTACTGCACTTACTATTGATCAATTGCGGTCAATAAAAAAATATACCAAGAATCTTACTATTGTTTATGACGGCGACCAAGCAGGTATAAAAGCTGCTTTACGAGGTCTTGATCTAGCCCTTGAAGAAGGGATGGCCGTTAAACTTGTTTTAATTCCCGATGGAGACGACCCTGATAGTTATGTAAATAAACTGGGGGCCGCTGCATTTCGAGAATTTGTGAACAAAAACAAGAAAGATGTTATTCTTTTTCAACTGGAAGTTGCCTTAAAAGAGGCAGGCACTGATTCAGCCCAAAAAGCTGCAGTAGTCAACAGAATTGCTGAGTCAATATCTAAAATCAACAAAGCAGAGGATTTCACAAAACAGCAAGACTATATAAAAGACTGTGCCGCCATTCTTAAAATTGAAGAAGCGGGGCTCCATCATTTAGTGAATAAGTTTATCCGTGATCGGATTTCACAACAAGAGAAAAAACTCTCATTTGAAGAAGCTAAACTATTTGAAGAGAACGCCAAGCAATCTGCCGCAACCGATTTTGATGATGCTACCTACTCTCTACTTTTTAAAGACGATCTACAGGAAAAAGAGGTAGCAAGAATTTTACTTGAATTTGGAAATAGAAGATGGATAAATGATAGCACGGTGGCCGATTTTATTTTTGAGGAGATTGATGAGTCCCTCTTAGAAAATGAACAAGTAAAAGGCTTGTTTCAGGCTTATCGGAATGAAGTTCAAATGGGAAATCCACCTAAGGGTCCACAATCATTCATTCACTATCCTGATCAGCTAATTAGCACATTTGCCGTTTCACTCTTACAATTTCCTCATGAAGAAAGTAGCCGCTGGAGGCAAGATTTTAGCCAAACACAAGGATATCAATCCAGTCTTTTTGAAAAAGAATACGAAGACTTTATCACCACATTAAGTCCCGAAAAGAAAGAAGAACTACTCGATTTTCTGCAGTCAGAGGAAGATAAATCTCCGGAAGCAATTCGTTCAGCTATTCATTATCTAAAGCTTAGGAAAATAAAAAGAATGCTGCTTGAAAATCAAAAAGACCTGGAGAACGAGAGAAATGAAAATGAAATAAATATAATGCTGCAAACACACGAGCACCTCAAAAAAGTTGAAAGAAGTTTAGCAGCTACGGTGGGCTCAGTAATTATCCGTTAGCGACAACGGCTTCCACTTCACAACGTGTGAAACGGAGTGCACTCCAAACGTGGTCTAATTCAATCCTGTCAATACTCTCATAACCACCCCCAGTAAGTTGATTCCAACTGGACTCACGGTTTAAATCTGTTACAATCTTAGATGTTGTTTTTGGATATGCGACCCAAAATTTAGAATTTTCCTTTAAGGAAGGCATCACATCTCTCAGAATACCATTAAGTTGCACCTCATTGACAGCAAATATTAATGCAAAATCAATTTTTCGGCTTTTTAGCAAAGGAGTTACATTCTTTGCAAAAGAAAGCTTGCTGAACTGCTTTTCAATGGAAGAAGGTAAACCCTGAACTAATAAGTTTTTCTCGTCGTTCAGCTGTAATTTGTCAAAAAGGGACTGGGACATAGGTAAACTTTAAGAGGGCTGTAAAGTTACCAAAAAATGACGGATTGAAAAGGGAATTTGAACTGGGGTGAGTCAAAAAAAGGATATGCTTTTTCAAAAAACTGGAATCCAATTAGTTATAGACTTTCTGCTACGCCGCCTTTTTTTTATCCAAGCGCTTCTGCTTTCTGCGATCTCTACCTTTTAAAATGGAGGCTTTTGCTTCTTCCCCTCTTATAAGTCTGCCAATATTTTTTTGATGGGTAAGTACAACCATAAAAGCCACTGCTATCGCAAAAATCCTGTATAAAGGGTTTTCTACGTTAAATACTACCAAAATAAAGATGGGAAAAGCAATACTTGCCAAAATCGAACTGAGGGATACAAAGCGCGTTAAATACAATACCAACATAAAAACACCTGCGCAACTGACTGCTGTAATCGGAGAAATTCCAAGTACCATCCCAAAAACAGTTGCGACCCCTTTACCACCTTTGAATTCTGCCCATACTGGGAAAATATGGCCCAATACTGCTGCCATCCCAAGAACAGTCTGTAAATTTTGAAATTGGTTTTCTGAGTCAATATACTCAGGAAGCAACCAAGCTAATTGAACAGCTAATCCACCCTTTAACATATCAATCAGCATCACAAAAGTGCCCCACCTAGACCCCAATATCCGATACACGTTAGTAGCACCAGCACTGCCGCTACCATAATCACGAATATCTATATTAAAAAAACGCTTACTTACCCAAACAGCAGTTGGAATACTACCAATGAGGTAGGCTATCAATATGAGAAGCAGCTCATTCATGCATTAAGAGGTATTCAAAAATATAATAATTTCTTAACACCCTCAAAAATCAACTAACCTATTGAGAGCCACTCTTAAACAAAAGAGAAACCCACCCATCCTTGCTCAAACGATTCGCAAAAAAAAGATCAGTTGAGTCGACAGCCTGTGTTAATAATTCATCGTCCTCCTCAAGTATTCCACTTAAAAGTAAATACCCGGAGGGTGCTAATAAATTGGATAAAGCAGGTATAAATTTCAGTAAAACAGAACGATTTATATTAGCCAGTATCAAATCAAAATGTTGCTTTTCAGGGGGATGTTCTGCGGATACCAATTTAATATGCATCCCCTTATTTAAGCGAATATTCTCATTAGCATTTTCAATACTCCAAGGGTCATTATCAATAGCAACTATATCAGTTGCCCCCATTTTCTCAGCCAAGATGGCAAGCACTCCTGTTCCCGTTCCAAAATCAAAAACTCTTTTTTCGAATAAATTCATCCCTTGCATTTGCTGAATCATCAGGTATGTAGTGGCATGATGACCTGTGCCAAAACTCATCTTGGGATTGATGAGGATTTCATGAATCACATCACTTACAGGCGCATGAAAAGTAGCCCTCACCGCCGCAAAATTTCCAACTTGTACCGGGCTGAAAGAAGACTCCCATTTTTCATTCCAGTTCATGGGCGCAATCTCTTTAAAAGAAAAAGCACAGTTTTCTTTCTTGCAAATAGCTGTTACCTGTTCCTCACAAAAATTGCTTGAAGGTATATAGGCTTTAAGTCCATGCTGCTCTTCAAGAAAACCCGTAAAGCCACAGGCTGTAAAAGCAGCAATTAGCAAAGATGCTTGCTCTTGCTCAACATTTTCTATTGTAACCTCGATATATGCTTCCATAAAAAATGACCCTCACGGGTCATTTAGTTTATTCATTGGCGTCTCCAGCTTCACTAGCGTTTCGCTCCGGCATAGGAAGTAAAGCTTTTCGGGATAATTTGAATTTACCCGATTTAGGATCAGTTCCAATTAGTTTTACTTTCATGGGATCCCCTTCCTTCACAAGGCCTTCCAATGTTTCAAGTCTCTTCCAACTAACCTCGCTAATATGTACCAATCCCTGTTTACCAGGTAAAAACTCTACAAAGGCGCCGAATGGCATAATTGATTTCACCACGGCATCATACGTATCGCCAATCTGCGGTACAGCAACAATGCCTTTGATCCAGGCAACAGCCTTATCGACACTTTCTTTATTGGTACTAAAAATACTGACCTCTCCACGATTGTTAACCTCCTCAAGATTGATCGTAGTTCCTGTTTCACGCTGGATTTCTTGGATCACCTTTCCACCAGGCCCGATAACAGCACCAATGAATTCTTTATCAATAAATAATTTAACCATTCTTGGTGCATGAGGTTTTACATCAGCTCTTGCAGCAGGAATACAAGCATACATGGCATCCAAAATATGAAGACGTCCACGCTTGGCTTGATCGAGTGCCTGACGCATGACTTCCATTTTTAAACCATCCACTTTGATATCCATTTGTACGCCACAAATTCCGTCTCTGGTTCCGGTAACTTTAAAATCCATGTCCCCCAAATGATCTTCATCTCCGAGTATATCGGTTAAAATTGCATACTTATCACCTTTTGTGATCAGTCCCATTGCTACACCCGATACGTGCTTGGGAACTCCAATACCAGCATCCATCAATGCTAGTGAACCAGCACATACTGTGGCCATTGAAGAGGATCCATTAGACTCTAGGATATCACTTACCACACGAACTGTGTAGGGGAAATCACCAGAAGGCATCATTTGCTTCAAAGAACGTTGTGCCAAGTTTCCATGTCCCACCTCACGACGGCTCTGTCCACGCATCATTTTTACCTCACCAGTTGAAAATGGAGGAAAGTTATAGTGCAAATAAAACTTAGAATCCACTGATTTTGCAGCACTCTCAACTAATAATTCATCAAGTGGAGTACCCAAAGTAACAGTTGTCAAAGATTGTGTTTCTCCTCGTGTAAAAAGAGAAGACCCATGTGGAGAGGGTAATACATCCACCTCCATGTCCAATGGACGAACTGTTTCCAAATCTCTTCCATCTAATCGTACCCGCTCATCGAGAATCATATCCCTAACCACATCATATTGCAAATCGCCATAGTAGGTGGAAGCTAGTTTTTTTGTTAAATCAGGTAAGCCATCTTCTTCTGCAAGCCCCGCTTCCTTTTTCAAATAGGACATCAGCTCCTGCTTAATCGTATCAAAGCGCTCACTTCTTTCATGTTTGCTAAATGACCCTTTTGCAACTTCGTACACCTTGGGCTGCGCAAACGCATAAATCTTATCGCGCAAGTTAGAATCAGATGCCGGCTTAGTATAAGATCTTTTTTCAGTCACTCCAGCTAATTTCCCAAGTTCCTGTTGTGCTTTAATTTGAATACGAATAGCCTCATGAGCTAATTCCAAGACTTTACATAAGTCCTCTTCACTACACTCCTGCGCCTCTCCCTCCACCATCATCAAATTCTTTTCAGTAGCCGCAATGATAAAATCCATATTTGAACTTTCCATTTGAGTGCGGGTAGGATTGATAATGAATTCACCATTCACTCTGGATACTCTGACCTCAGAGATAACCTCCTTGATAGGAATATCAGAAACTGCCAAGGCAGCTGAAGCAGCCAAACATGCTAACGCATCAGGCATCACCTCTGGATCACTTGAAACAAGTGTAACCAAAACCTGCACATCACAGAAATAATCCTCAGGAAATAGCGGGCGTAGTGCACGATCAATTAATCTGCTCGTTAAAACTTCGTAATCATTTAATTTGGCTTCGCGCTTAAAGAAAGAACCAGGAATACGACCAGCGGCTGCAAATTTTTCCTGGTAATCTACAGTCAACGGAAAGAAACTTTGGCCTTCTTTGGGCTCCTTATTAGCCACGGCAGTGGCAAGTATCACACAGTTTCCCGTGCTTACTGTTACAGCTCCATCAGCTTGACGAGCCAATCGTCCTGTTTCCAGGGTTACTTCGCGTCCCTCACTTAATTTGAAAGTGGTACGAATAGGTTGTTTTAACATATAAATTTTTTTAGGCTAGTAGGAGTCATTTTTACTGAATCAGTAAAACGGGATATCCTTAAATGGATTTGCCAATACCGAGCGGATATTGGCAAAAACAAAAACTAACCAGTGAATGATTTATTTACGGATTCCCAATTTCTCAATCAATTGGCGGTAGCCAGTCAAATTGTGCTTTTGCAAATAGTTCAGTAGACGTTTACGTTTACCTACTAATTGCATAAGTCCACGATGGGTAGAGAAGTCCTTTTTGTTGGCCTGCAAATGACCACTAATGTGTGTAATACGTTCAGTGAGGAGCGCAATTTGGCCCTCAATAGAGCCTGTGTTTTTAGCAGATCCTGCAAATTGAGTAACAATGCTTGCTTTCTTTTCTTTTGTAAGAGGCATCTTTAAAGTTTTTATTTTTTCATCCGATTAGCCGATTCATCCGACATCAGGGGCGCAAAGTTAGAGATATTCCGTTGAAGTGCAATGGAATAGATATGATTTTTTTAGCCCCAAAAACTTCATTTTGCCTTGATTTTCAATCAAATGTTTAGTTTTGGAGATGGAAATATCGGCTGACACGAAAAGTATTCTTGGGCTAGAGCTGCCCACAGATCCGCGTTGGGTGGATCTGGCAGCAATTTCAATAGAAGAGATATTGACAGATCATGCTTTTTGCGAACAAAAAGCAGCTTTAACCTGTATCAGCATTATTCAACGTTATGCTGAACATGAAAAATTAGTGCAATTACTGGCGCCAATTGTGACTGAGGAATGGGGGCATTTTAGACTGGTGCTTGCTGAAATTAAAAAAAGGGGACTTAAACTGGGAAGACAAAGAAAAGATCTTTATGTAAATGCCTTGTTGAGTTTTCAGCAAAAAGGCGGAGATCCAGAAGGACGCCTATTAGACCAATTACTGACTATGGCTTTAATCGAAGCCAGGAGTTGCGAGCGTTTTAAAAGATTGAGTGAGGGATTAGCAGATCCGATACTCCGGAGATTTTATAGGAGATTTATGGAAAGTGAAGCTGGACATTATACGCTATTTCTTGAACTCTCAGAAACCTATATTGACAAAAAAAGAGTTCGGAAACGTTGGCGTGAATGGTTGGCCTTTGAAAAAGAAACCATGAAAACGCTTGAGCTAAGAGGCGAAAGAATTCATTAAAATGAACCCTGCCATACCCACATCGCTGGAAAAGGAGTTGCAGCTTGCCTCCGAGGAAGGTTCTGTTCAACTGCTATCGAATGGTTTGATTAACCATACCTGGATTTGTTGTTCATCACGCTTTTCATTTCCAATAGTGCTTCAGCAAATCAATAAGCAGGTATTTAAAAATCCACAAGCGTTGGTTAACAACCATCAGCAAATACACCAAATTTGGCAACAACAACAATCCCTATACCCGTTCAAAATAGCAGCTCCACTCCCCTTTTCAAATAATTCATTGTTGTTTTATGACCAGAAGGGATATCCTTGGCGTATACAAGAATATATCGCAGAAACTATAAGTATAACCAAGCCAGCTGCTGCAAATCAATTATACGAAGCTGCGCGTTCATTTGGGGAGTTTGCCCGAATGACCCAACTAATCCCTCCCCACTCCATTCAAACTACAATAGAAAACTTCCACAACCTACGTTACCGTTTTGAGCAATTTCAAACGGCAAAAAATAAGGGGAATGCAGACCGAATAAAAGAAGCGTTTCAACTGATTAAAAATCTAGAAAATAGATTTCATTACATTAACAGATTTGATGCCATTACAAATTCTCCCGTACAATTTCCAACACGCATCAGGCATCATGACGCTAAAATAGCCAACCTTCTTTTTGATAATTCAACGAATAAGGTAATTGCCATCGTAGATCTTGACACAACTATGCCTGGCTTTTTTTTCTCTGACTTAGGAGATATGATTCGTTCAATGGCTGGCAAGACTGACGAAAATCATACACAGCTAGACCAAATTGTAATAGATGAAGACTACTACGATGCGTTAGTTACAGGCTATCAATCAACTTTAGCTGCCTACAGCACTCCAGAGGAGAACAAATGGATACATTGGTCTGGTATCTGGATCATTTATATGCAATGTCTTCGATTTATCACTGATTATTTTTTAAATGACCAGTACTATAGAATAGAATACCCCCTGCATAACCTTGATCGAGCCTGGAACCAATACCAACTACTAGTCGCGTTAGAGCAACACCTCAAAAGAAAATTTAATTTTGAACCAGGGAGCTTCTAATACTTGTTTTCAAAATGCTTAAGCTCGGCTTCAAAATTTAGAAATGGAAAATTCTGTTGAAGCTGCAATGTTTTTTCTAAAAATTGAGCCAGAAATTGTTGATGCGCATGGCTAGTAGAATGTTGTGGTTTGTGTTTATAGGCAATCTTAATCTTTCTGATTTGTTGCGCTAACTCCTGCGCAGCTGGCGTTAAACATGAAGACAAAAAATGATTGACAACAAACTCAGTTGCGGCATAATTCGGATGCACAAGATCAATATCATAAAAGCGGTAATCGCGCAATACATCTACTACTAATTCATAAGCAGGAAAATAATAGAGAGAGGAATCGGCTTCCTCTAGTTGCTGGATAGTTTCAAACAATCGGGCTTTACTACGATTGTTATCTTGTACACCATCGCGAATATGCCGAACAGGACTGATGGTGAAAAAAATAGAGATAGTTGGATTAAGCTTTTTGAGCTCCCGTATGGCATTTCCTAAGCGTTCTACCAATTGATCAACAGGCATCATCTCCTTTCTAAACCAATTTGCAGGAGCACGATGGCAGTTAGAAACAGGATCATTTACCTTTTTAGAAGCCAGTTGAGCTAGATTGGTTAATCGATATGAAAATGCAGAACCCAAGGTTATAATTAAGAAGTTGGTGTGCTTTAAAAAATCATGGGCCGCCTGAATTGACGCATTAATTCGTTGAAGTACCAATTCAGGTTTAGGATCCGAGAAACGAGAATGATGATTCCAGCTATACCAGATACCTTCTAACTGAAATAAATCCTCCAAAGAATATTGCCGACAAGTAACATAATCAGATAAAGCCTGTGTGATTGCATCGGGTGCAAATAAAATTCCATGCGGATTTTGCAATACATCAAATTTCAAATCGGACAAACCTGCGCCAATATGCTCAGAAAAACATGAGCCTACTAGTAAAAGTTTGCTTGGATAATCCACTAATTGATGTGGCGGTTTAATATGGATGGGTAATGACCACTGCATATTATGCAAAAAGTTGAGTTGCCATTTTTGCGCAATTCAAAATATGAGACTTATTTATGCCTGTTTCCAAATGCTGCTGATCAAACCATGAAAAAAGATCAAAAGTGTCAAGGTTCCCCACTCGTTCACTCCCTGTAAAGGGACAACCCCCAAATCCCCCCAATGCCCCATCAAATCGATTACATCCTGCTTCATATCCAGCCTTCACTTTTTCTTGCCAATTGCTTTTTTCCCCATGTAAATGCAGACCAAATTGCGCCTCTGGAAATGTCTGAATGACAGATGAAGTTAATTCGTAGACCTGTTTGGGAGTCGCATGCCCAACGGTATCTGCCAAAGCAATAATTTTTATTCCTAGTCTAAGCTGTGATTCAATTTGATCTAATACAATCTTTCTATTGTATTCGTCTCCATATGGGTTGCCAAAAGACATTGACAGATATACCACTAGATCCTTCTGCGCATCGTGACAAGCTTCTTTAATTTGACTTACGGTATCAAGGGAATCAGCTAATGTTTGACGGGTATTTTTTAATTGAAAGGTAGGCGATACAGAAAACGGGTATCCTAATACATCAACTGGTTGATAGGATACTGCCTCTAACGCCCCTTTGACCGCTGCTACGATCACCAGCAACTTTGTATTACTCTCTCCTCGATGTAGTCCAGTCAATACTTCAGCAGTATCAGCCAGCTGAGGAACGGCTTTCTTGGAAACAAAACTCCCAAAATCAAGGGTATGAAATCCTACCTGAAGCAGTGCATTAAAATAATCTATTTTTTTTTGCGTGGGAATAAGGAATGGCAACCCTTGCATCGCATCACGTGGACATTCAACTAGCTGTAAGGAGTGCTTGCTCATTTTTTTGCCATACGTTGATTCATCGCTTCGAACAAGATAATACCCGTTGAAACCGACACATTGAGTGAGTCAAAATCTCCCTGCATTGGTATATACACTGTGGCATCAGCTCCTTTAAGTAAAGCAGGATAAATTCCCTTATCCTCACTCCCAAGTATAATACAACAGGGTTCTACAAAATTTGCATCTTTCAAAGATGTGCCTCCTTTCATTTGAGTTGCATATACCTGCACTCCATTTAAATGTAGAGTGTCAACAGCTTTAAACAACGAATCTACCCGGCAAATAGCAATCTTCTCCAAGGCACCTGCAGAGGTCAGCATAGCATCTTCTTGAAGCGCCCCCACTCCTTTATCCGGAATAATAATCGCATCCACACCAGTACAGTATGCAGTACGTGCAATACCCCCAATGTTTCTAACATCCGTAATCCCATCAAGCATTAAAAATAAAGGCGATCTTCCAGCGCCAACCACCCAGTCAATTACTTCCTGTAAAGACTGATACGTGATACGGGATTTTAACGCTATACAACCATCATGAACACCAGCATTGAACGTATCTAATTTAACATTAGGCACTACCTGAACTGGAACAGTTGCTAAACCAGCTGCCTTCTTTAACTGCACCAACAATGTATGCGAGAGGGATGAACTAATATAGATACGATCCAGCGATTCACCCTGCTCAAGCGCTTGAAGAACAGCAATAGGACTCAGTATGAGTTTGTTTTTTTTGGGTCGAGCTTGTTTATTTCGAAATGTTTTCACTTGGCAAAGAAAGGAAAAAAAAGGCCCGCTGTAAAATCAGCGGGCCTGTCTTGTAAATAGTTAAATTACTTAAGCTGGAATGCTTTTTTCACCTTTCCAACATAATCTAGTTTTTCCCAGGTGAATAGCTCAACTTTTCTTTTAATCTGCTTTCCATTAGGTCCCTGAAATACCTTCTCTACAACAGCAGGCACACGTCCCATATGACCATAGGCGGCAGTTTCAGAGTACATAGGATTACGCAATTTTAGTCGTTGCTCGATAAAATATGGACGCATGTCAAATACCTGTTCCACTATTTTACCAATTTGACCATCCGTTAAATTTACCTTAGCTGTACCATAGGTATTCACATTGATACTGGTTGGCTTAGCCACACCAATGGCATAAGAAACTTGCACAAGTACCTCCTCAGCTACTCCAGCAGCAACTAGATTCTTGGCAATATGTCTTGTTGCATAGGCAGCAGAACGGTCCACTTTGGAGGGGTCTTTACCACTAAAAGCACCACCACCATGTGCACCTTTTCCTCCATATGTGTCCACAATGATTTTACGACCAGTAAGACCCGTGTCACCATGAGGGCCTCCAATAACAAATTTACCAGTTGGGTTGATGTGGTACTTGATATCATCGTTAAACAACTTGGCGTATTTCTTGTACTTACTCTTTATACGTGGAATAAGAATATTGATAACATCTTTTTTAATACGTGCCAACATCTTTGGTTCTGCATCAAAGTCATCATGTTGCGTTGAAATAACTATGGCATCTATGCGAATAGGCCTGTTATTATCATCATACTCCAACGTAACTTGACTTTTAGCATCAGGACGGAGATAAGGCATTTTAGAATTTTTCTCCCTGCGAATTGCCGCTAATTCAATCAACAAGTTATGCGCAAGGTCAAGGGCCAAAGGCATATAGTGCTCCGTCTCATTGGTAGCATAGCCAAACATCATACCCTGATCACCCGCTCCTTGTTCTTCTTTCTTTTTGCGATCTACACCTTGATTAATGTCGGCAGATTGCTCATGAATAGCAGATAAAATCCCACAGCTATTGGCCTCAAACATGTACTCACTTTTGGTGTATCCGATTTTCCGAATTACACCACGTGCTATTTCCTGCACATCTAAATAAGCTTTTGATTTTACTTCACCAGCTAAAACAACTTGACCTGTCGTAACCAGTGTTTCACAAGCAACTTTGGATTGAGGATCGAAGGCAAGAAAATTATCAATTAAAGCATCAGAAATTTGGTCCGCCACTTTATCAGGATGTCCTTCACTGACAGACTCAGAAGTAAAAAGATAGGGCATGGATTATGGGTTTAGGCCCACAAAGATAAGAGGAGTAAAGATTGAAAAACTAAGGCTTTGAATAAATTATACGCAACCTTAATCGTTTACTGGGATTAAGGTAATTACCGCCTGCAAATACAGCTCTACCATAGGCAACCAGATCATTTACATAGACAGCTCCCCAGTATCTGTACAGGGGCGAGAAGAGGTTAGTTCTGCCTGGAGCGTATACCCTTAGTTTAAAGTTGGAAGAGTCGTTAGTTACAATTTTTTGCACATAACGAGTAATATCAAAACGATAAGTACTATCACGTAAAATATTACCACCGAATCGACCATTATCGTATGCGAAAGTGCCATAATTGTCCCTGATACCCATATCCAAATCAAAGGTCAATGCGGTATCCCCGCGCGCATTAATACGATCTAGTAAAAGCCGTTGTGGAAAGACAAAAGAACTTTGTTGGGGTGTAGCCAAAGGAGTCAATATCAATTCTGCCTTATGAACCACCACATTACTAAGTGTATCCAGACCAGGAATATTAATGGTTGCGTAAGAACCAGGGGTGGAAGCTATAAAGACCTTGTCGTCACGTGTCTGGTTGTTGGCCAAATAAGTGGCCCACTCTCCTCCAGGAGTTCGTTTTACCAAGTTTGCTAGCGTGCTTTTACTTTGGAAGAACTCTGTAAAAGTAGTATCAAGGCTACCATTCTTTCTGACCCGGTAATACACGATTAATTTGGTATTTGCGTCCGTAGGGTTAATATAAGTCAACCCATTACCTGTAGCATCCGACTTAATTGCAAAGCCTCGAAAAAGTTTTTTAAAAATTGAATCGCTACGATAACCCCCATTGGCAGTTGCACTGGTATCATAGTTAGTCAATCGGACTCCAAATGAATTATTTAGTGGGATTCTCAATACATTAACCAACTTGGTTGTATCACGTCTGCGGATGACGGTCACTGTATCTTTTAGCCGTTTTAATGTATAGGTTTTGCTACCCAATTCAAGTGGATTCACTACAAAATCAGGGTGATCATAACGATATAACGTTGTATCATTAAAGCCAGCCTGTTGCGAAATTTCAAAAACACGAAGACGGGAAACAGAGTTAGTGTCACCGTATACTCCCTGGTAGGATAAAGACAGAATTACCGAGTCCACTGCTACTAATGAATCCTTCTGATAAAAAGGATAGATCATAATATTAGGCGGAAGAACAGAGAAATAACCGTCAGCCTTGAGTTGCCCAAATGCATCGTCTTGACTGATATATCCCAATGCCATCAAATCAGTGGAAAGAACGCGCGTGGAATCAGGTAATAAAAAATTGTCAGTTTCTGTTGACAATAGAGTTTCAAAAGTGGAAATATTATCTACGGGTGGAATGAGTCCGCTGCCCAGTGAGGTGGAATCATTGATTTTAGTACATCCCTGTAAAAGAGAACCAGACAACAGAAGAAGTAAAAGAGATAAGGAGAATAAATTTCTAGAACGCATTAGTAATGGATATTCAGATTTACTTGGATGCAAGGTCGGTGTAGAGTTGTAAATACTCTGTTAAATCCCCATCCTCACTATATGGAAGTGTTTTTTTGCCTCTCACCTTGGTGAATTCTTCAGTAAGTTTTTTCTCAATCTTTTCAGCACCAAACGTAATGGCATCTGCAAAGCTGGCGCCACCTCTTTGTAAGGCTGTATTAGTGCCTTCTTTGAAAACCTCTAGATCTTTCTCCTTTAAAGAAGGATGAATCAAAGCTTTTTTTAAGAATCCAGCACCTAGTTTTTCCTTGAAGGTATTCTGACCAATTGTATAGACGACTTTGCTATGAGCAAAGACAGGTTCCTTTTTATAAAGGGTTTTGAGGTAGGCAGGAATTAAACCTGTCATCCAACCACTGCAATGAATTACGTCAGGAGGCCATCCAAACTTTTTAACGGTTTCCATGGCACCTTTACAAAAGAAAATAGTTCGCAGGTCGTTATCATCAAACCATTTCTCATTCTCATCATGAAAAACGAACTTGCGTCTGAAAAGCTCCTCATTATCCAAAAAATAAACTTGTAAACGGGCACTTGGTAGGGAGGCAACCTTGATCTGTAGCGGAAGATCATCGTTATCCACAGAAACATTGATACCAGATAAACGTACAACTTCATGCAAACGATGCCTTCTTTCATTAATTACACCAAACCGAGGCATTATGCAGCGAACCTCAAACTGACTATCATTAGCCTTGATAGCCAACTTGTTGACCATTTCCGCAAACTCGGTCAGCTCCAGGTAAGGAGACATCTCATTTGCAATGAACAGGATTCGTTTTTTTGCAGTCATAAGGTTTGCGAAGTTAACAAATTAATCGGTCAACCACACTAATTTGCATTCTGAAATGTCTAAACGTCTCATTACCACTAGCCTACAATACATCCTTTTCCTAGGAATAGGGTTGGTCTTTGCCTGGTTATCCCTAAGGGAATTAGACCATGAAAAATGGACTCAACTCAAAGCTTCCTTTAAGGACGCAAAATTGTGGTTGATTGTACCGGTGTCGCTATTATTGTTATTTAGTCACTATTTGAGGGGATTAAGATGGAAACTTCTGGTTGATCCTATGGGATATAATGTTAAGGCTTTAAATACATTCTTGACCGTTCTGATTGGATACCTGGTCAATCTGGGGGTACCCCGCTTAGGAGAATTTATTCGTTGCACTGCATTATCACGCTATGAAAAAGTAGAAGTAGAAAAACTGGTTGGTACAGTAATCGTGGAACGCCTGTTCGATGCAGTATGTCTACTTATTGTATTTGGACTTACCATTGGGCTTCAACCGGAATTATATGAGAATATAACCGTAGCATTTGAAAAAACAACAACCTCCTCCCCTGTCGTTGAAAAAAACAATCAAAGCTGGATCATTATTTTGATCTTACTGGCAGGGATCGGTTGGTTAGTTTGGAAAAATAAAAAACGTAGTGAGCTTGGTCAACAATTAATTGGTATAGGCAAGCGTATTTTGAATGGCTTATTATCCGTAAAAAAAATAAACTACCCGCAACGTTTTTTAGGATTAACCCTTGCCATTTGGATTTTATATCTATCTGCAGGTTATATGGGGTTTATGGCATTCGATACAACGAAAAACTATGGAATCACTGAAGCACTCACGATTCTTTCCGTAGGCAGTGTTGGGATGATTGTTTCACCAGGCGGAATAGGCGTATATGCTTACCTTGTATTACACACAATGCAACTTTACGGCTTAGATTATACAAGTGCCTTAGCTTTTGGATGGATATTATGGCTAGTGCAAACTGCGGTGATCCTTTTCGGAGGAGTCATTAGCTTTGGCGTTCTTCCCTTGATTAATTCGAACAAAAAAAATAATCAATAAACTGATTGCAATGAATTTTTCAACTTGGTTCTCATCAACTTCACCGCATCCTGGCGTCAGTACTGGTCTTAATTGGGCAAGTTCTTCAGCTGAACCCATTACATCCATCTCACCTGTGAATGGTGAAGTAATTGGATCTATTTTACCTGCCACTAAACAGGATTATGAAAAAGCTATTCAAACTGCAGTCGATGCTTTCAAAATTTGGCGCTTAGTGCCTGCCCCTAAAAGGGGAGAAATTGTACGGCAAATTGGGGAAGCTTTAAGAATGCATAAACAACTGTTGGGCGAACTGGTATCTTTTGAAATGGGAAAAAGCTTACAAGAGGGCTTAGGAGAAGTACAAGAGATGATAGATATCTGTGATTTTGCAGTGGGACTCTCAAGACAATTACACGGGTTAACCATGCAAAGCGAACGTCCCGGACACCGTATGTACGAACAATATCACCCACTTGGAGTTGTTGGGATTATTTCTGCTTTTAACTTTCCAGTTGCTGTATGGAGTTGGAACAGTATGCTCTCCTGGGTCTGCGGTGATGTTTGTGTTTGGAAACCCTCAGAAAAAACACCGCTTTGTTCTATTGCCTGTCAAAAAATCGTTTCAGAAGTTTTTAAAAGAAATGAATTACCTGAGGGCCTCAGTGTTATCATAAATGGTGGCCGTGAAGTGGGCGAATGGCTTGCTGCAGACCAACGAATTCCACTGATTTCAGCTACGGGTTCTACACGAATGGGAAAACAAGTAGCCGCTGTAGTGGGAGCTCGCTTAGGCAGAACCTTATTAGAACTGGGTGGAAACAATGCCATCATTATAACTGCAGGTGCTGATCTGGATATAGCAGTACGCGGAGCATTATTTGGGGCTGTAGGGACTGCAGGCCAACGTTGTACCACCACTCGTAGATTGATTATTCACAAAAGCGTTTATAATCAGGTAAAAGAAAAACTCATTGCCGCTTACAAACAGATTCGAATTGGAAATCCGCTGGACATTCAAAATCTAATGGGTCCATTGATTGACAAATCTGCAGTTGAACAATACTTACAAGCTATTGAAGCTTGTAAAAATGAAGGGGGGCAATTCATTGTAGAAGGCGGATTACTGCAAGGTGAATCATTTAATAGCGGGTGCTATGTCAAACCATGCATTGCAGAAGTGGCACATGATTTACCAATTGTCCATCATGAAACCTTTGCTCCCATTCTTTACTTGATCAGTTACGAAACGCTGGAAGAAGCCATAGCGATTCAAAATGAGGTACCGCAAGGACTTTCTTCCGCAATCATGACCCTTGACATTAGAGAAGCAGAACAATTTTTAAGTGTAGCCGGGAGCGACTGTGGAATTGCCAATGTAAACATAGGAACAAGTGGTGCAGAAATCGGAGGAGCGTTTGGTGGAGAAAAAGAAACGGGAGGTGGTCGTGAAAGCGGAAGCGATGCTTGGAAAATCTACATGAGAAGACAAACTAATACCATTAACTACAGCAAACAACTACCCCTTGCACAAGGAATTAAATTTGATATTTAAAATTATACCATGAAAAGAATTACAATTGTTAGACTACTGGTTCTACTCTCGATCACGAGTGGAATTCATGCGCAGAATACGCCAGGTACTGAAGTGCCAAAAGAGATTCCCAAAGGCTGGCATTTGATGGATCGTTCTTCAACGGGATTATGGGGAATCAGCGTAGAAAAGGCCTATTCATTTTTAAAAGAAACCAACAAGAAAAGTAGTCCAGTAATTGTCGCGGTCATTGATTCTGGCATTGACACGCTGCATGAAGATTTAAAATCAGTGCTTTGGAAAAACCCAAAAGAAATTGTAGGCAACGGAAAAGATGATGATAAAAACGGATATATAGATGACATCTATGGATGGAATTTTTTAGGAGGAAAAAATGGAGAAAATGTAACCAAGGACTCCTATGAAGCTGCTCGAGTTTACCATCGTTTTAAGGAAGCATTTGACAGTATTGACCCAACCGTAGTAAAATTTAACGCCGAAGGTTTTGCGCGTTACGATATGTGGCGTAGAGCAAAACAAGAAATAGCGCAGAACAGCGAGAGTGCCGCTGAGTTAATTATGTTAAAAAGAATTTATGCCAATCTTATTAAGAGCGACAGTATTCTACGCAAAAGCTTTGGAAAAGATACTTTTTTAGGAAAGGAATTGGCTACACTTACCGTAACTGAGCCCGAACAGAAAAAAGCAAAAAATGCTCTTTACAGCCTCATGTCTAACAATGATGCCTTAGAAACAACCAATTTTAGTTTTATAGGAGACTTGCGTGCCTACTTGGATGGACTGGAATCCAAATCAAAAGCAGCAGAGAAGGCCCCCTTTCCTTTTCGTGCAACCATTGTAAAAGACACCTATGATGATTTTAATGATCGTTTTTACGGAAATAACAACGTGATGGCTAGTCCGGAAGCTGCCGTGCATGGAACACACGTAAGTGGTATAATTGGTGCGGTTCGTGCGAATGAAAAAGGCGGAGATGGAGTTGCAGATAATGTGCGTATTATGACCATCCGTGCTGTACCAGATGGTGATGAACATGATAAGGATATTGCGCTGGCTATTCGTTATGCCGTAGACAATGGTGCGCAAATTATAAATATGAGTTTTGGAAAAAGTTTCTCTCCAGAAAAAAAATGGGTAGATGAGGCCGTAGCGTATGCGGCTTCTCGTGATGTTTTACTTGTCCATGCAGCCGGTAATGATGGGCGAAATCTCGATACCAGTTACAATTTTCCCACTTCAAGATTTATTGACGATAAACGTGCCGGAAATTGGATCACTGTAGGAGCCAGTGGCGACCCTCTAGCCGGAGGTATCACAGCTGGATTTTCCAATTACGGAAAAGAAGAGGTGGATGTTTTTGCTCCCGGTGTCAAAATTTATTCAACCGTACCGGGTGGGAATACTTACCAATTTTTACAGGGAACAAGCATGGCATCACCAGTAGTCGCAGGGCTTGCAGCACTTTTATTGGAGTATTATCCCTCACTAAGTGCAAGACAAATAAAAGAGGTCATTGAACGTTCTTCCCTGTCAATAAGTGATTCAGTTCGTACGCCGGGTACCGGTCAATTAACCACTTTAAGCAACCTTTCAAAAACAGGAGGCCTTGTCAATGCCTATGAAGCAGTAAAACTAGCAGCCTCCATTAAAGGCGAAAGAAAACTTTCGGTGACCAAGATGCCTGAAAAAGCTGCTACCCTCCCCATGGTGCCTAAAAAAACAAAAGGATTTTAAGGGGAAAGACGGGAAAATAGCGTTTCTTATATTTGCAAATCAACCAGCCCCATGGGAAAGAAAATTGAAGATGTAGATGCTAATTTAACTGGCGACGGGATTAAGTTTGAAGAAGTCAAGTCCAGTTGGTTTCGTCGAATTAAAAAAGGGATTGATACAAAAACTTCTGAAAAAAAGGAGACGCCGGAAGGTCTTTGGAATAAATGCCCTGAATGTGGCCTTATTACGGTTGCATTGGAATTACAGGAAAATTTGCATGTGTGTCCAAAATGTGACCATCACTTTAGAATTGGAAGTGAGGATTACTTTCAATTGCTTTTTGACGAGGGCGAGTACACTGAATTATTTACTTCCATTCGAAGCAAAGACAAGTTGGGCTTTACCGACTTGAAACCTTATCAAAAAAGGCTCGAAGATATCTGGAGTAAAACAGACCTTAAGGATTCCATGCGCGTGGCAACTGGTCAAGTACAAGGAAAAGGCTTGGTGGTGGCCTGTATGGATTTTGAATTTATTGGTGGCTCCTTAGGTAGTGTAATGGGTGAAAAATTTTCTCGCGCTGTTGACTACTGTATAGCTAACAAACTACCCTACATGGTAATTTCTAAAAGTGGAGGCGCCCGTATGATGGAAAGTGCATTTTCACTGATGCAACTTGCTAAAACCAGCGGAAAACTTTCACAATTAAGTGACGCACAACTACCTTATATATCTTTGTTGACTGATCCAACTTTTGGCGGAATTTCAGCATCTTTTGGAATGCTAGGAGACCTTAATATTGCAGAACCTGGCGCTTTAATTGGCTTTGCAGGACCTCGCGTCATCAAAGAAACTATTAAAAGAGATTTACCGGAAGGTTTTCAACGGAGTGAATTTATTCTGGAGCATGGCTTCTTGGATTTTATTGTTCATCGTAAACACCTGAAGGAACGAATAGCCACGCTGATTTCACTATTCCAATCCTAATGGTTTCTTTATTAAACCGCCAAGCCTCCTATTCCTACTTTATAGAGGACAAATTTGAAGCAGGACTTCAGCTTTTGGGAACTGAGGTAAAATCGCTTCGAGAAGGAAAAGCAAGCTTCAATGACGCTTATTGCCTATTAGATGAGGGAGAAATTTGGATCAAATCTCTTCATATTGCTCCTTATAGCCATGGTACACACAGTAACCATGATCCAATTCGAACAAGAAAACTACTCTTGCAGAAACGTGAAATAAAAAAGATTGAATCAAAACTGAAAGAAAAAGGATTCACGCTGATCCCACTGAAAATATTTTTTAACTCGAAAGGATTTGCCAAGATAGAAATTGGACTAGCCAAAGGAAAACAACAAGCAGACAAACGTGAATCCTTGAAAAAGAAACAGGCCGAACGAGAGATGAATAGGGATCGAAATGCAGATTAACATCAACTAAATAACTCTGGCTGCGCGTCGTCCGTCGACTTTGTCTTCACCCACTCCATTTCTGTAGATTTACTATAATCGGCCAATTTTGTACCGACAGTTTTCCAACCGGTGACCTCAGCAATCTTGTTGATCTTTAATTTAGCTTTTCTCAGTTGTGCACCCCTACCTTGCTGCATAGCTAAAACTGGCTCCATTTCAGTGGTAACCGCTTCGACATAATTTTCAGGTCCTTCCTTTATAAATAAGAACTTAGTTCGAAGTGTGCTAGTCTCAATTTGAAATCTTTTTATTAGATACTGCTTCTTCTCAAGATCGGCATAGACCGCGGAAACATAGGCCGACGGATTGAACTTTTCAATTAATAGTACTTTTTCGGGATCAAACTTTTGGGATAATTCTTGATCACAGATTTCATAGACACCTTCCCTATAAATAACTAGAATTTTCTCATCCGGTTCAAAGGCGCCAACATAAACTCCTTTGTTTTCAGTATTTAAACGGCCAAATTTGTCATCAAACCATATCTTTTTAGAAGTGGAAATACTAGCCTTACCCGCTTCTTTAAATTTTACAGAACGAATCGGGTATTTGGTAACCTGATTCCCCAAACTACTTCTTCCCTTAATGGCTAATTCCTCAAAATAGAAATCAAATTCTTTGATACGAGCTGAACAGCCTGCTGAGAGCAGAATTTTAACTACCTCTGCCTCTCCATTTAGGTTTACAGTTAGGTAATGAACTTTACTTTTATCATCTCCTTTGGTTAAATCATATTCCTTATCTCGAGTAACTCCCGTTACATTAAACCGCTTGGCATAACTTACGCCTGCTTTACCATCGGCATAAATCAAATTATAAGTAGTCCGCTCATCATTTTTATGAAAGATCGCAACATGTAGAATGTCTTTTCCAATAAAAGACTTTTCGCTAACCTTCACCACTTTTAAGATTCCTCTTCGAGTAATGGCAATAATATCATCTAAATCAGAGCAATCAAACAAATACTCGTCTTTTCGAAGCCCCGTCCCAATAAAACCCTCTTCTCGATTCACATAGAGTTTTGCGTTTACTATTGCGACCTGTTTTGCCTGAATAACCTCAAATTGCTTGAGCTCGGTTTTTCGCTCACGTCCTTTTCCGTATTTCTTCTGAAGATTCTCATAATAAGCAACGGTATAATCAACCAGATTGTCCAGATCATGTTTCACCTGCTTGAGCTCAGCCTCCAACTGCTTTATTTGAGCATCTAACTCAGCAATATCCAATCGGTATATACGTCGTACTGGTTTTTCTGTCAGTTTGAGAATATCCTCCCGCGTAATTGCTCTTTTTAATTTCTTCTTAAATGGATCGAATGCAGAATCAATAGCTTTGATTACTTTCTCCCAATCTTCATGCTTCTTTTCCAATTCCTTGTAAATCTTCTCCTCAAAAAATATTTTTTCTAAGGAAGAATAATGCCATTTTTCCAACAGTTCAGCTTGCCGAATCCGCAACTCATTGTCGAGTAAATCCTTCGTATGATCAACTGATTGCTTTAATAGTTCCTGTACACTTAGAAATTGAGGACGCTGTTCTACGATTACACAGGCATTAGGAGAGAGAGAAACTTCGCAATCTGTAAATTTATAAAGTGCATCAATAGTAATGTCTGAAGAAACTCCTGTTGCTAAGTCAACTTGAACCTCTACAGCGGCGGCTGTATTATCAGTAACTTTTTTAATCTTTATTTTACCTTGATCATTCGCTTTCACAATCGACTCCATCAGCTGGGTGGTGGTAACACCATACGGTACACTCCGAATTACCAATGTCTTTTTGTCCAACTCTTCTATATGTGCACGGACTTTAACGCGACCTCCACGTTTACCTTGCTCATAGTCTGTGCTATCAAGCATGCCGCCGGTCTGAAAATCCGGGTACAGTTCAAAACGTTTTCCGCGTAGATACTTCACTGCAGCATCAATCAGTTCATTGAAATTATGAGGCAGTATTTTTGTTGAAAGCCCAACAGCAATTCCCTCCGCCCCTTGCGCTAGTAGCAAAGGGAACTTCATAGGAAGAGTTACAGGTTCATTTTTACGTCCATCATAACTTAATTGCCATTCTGTAGTCTTAGGATTAAAGGCAACATCTAGGGCAAATTTACTGGGACGTGCTTCAATATAACGTGAAGCGGCCGCATCATCTCCTGTTCGCACATCCCCCCAATTTCCTTGTGTGTCGATTAATAAATCTTTTTGGCCAAGATTAACCAATGCATCACCAATACTAGCATCACCATGAGGATGATACTGCATTGCTTGACCAATAATATTAGCCACCTTATTAAAACGCCCATCATCCATCTCCTTCATCGCATGAAGAATCCTTCGCTGAACTGGCTTTAGTCCATCTTCGATTGCAGGAACAGCGCGTTCCAAAATAACATAGGAAGCATATTCCAAAAACCAACTCTTATACTGCCCAAGTATAGTGTTCTCCTTGGCAGCATCCACTGATACTATTTTATTTTTAGCTCCAGACATGTATTACAAATTTAATGATCCAGCTCCGCTGATGCACTATTATCTCCACTCCATAATCGTATATCCAACTCTTTCCACCCTTTTTCCCATTTACCATTAGCCTCAATAGCCCCTTCTTCAATAAGCTGAGACAATCGATACTGGATAAAAACATCTCCTGTTTTTACCTTCATTTTAGATTGCATCAGCGTTATTACTCGCAAGGCACGCTGCCACTCTTTGGTTAGTAATCGTTTCAATTCAAGATCAAAATAATTAAAGTCTTTCCCCAATAATTTTTTACCACCCTCCAAAATTCTCACCCCCGCATTTTCAGTCATTAAACGGCTCCATTCGTCAGGATCAATCTCAAATTCGCTGGCGGTAACAGGCCGGGCAAGCTTTTTAGCTTTCAAAAATTCACGAGGGGGTATTTCCTCAAGCCAGGTAGGATAAAACAGTTGGCCTTTTTCATTAATGAACGGAAGGTTATTGAAATAAAGAATCTGAATTCGACCTTGCCAATTTTTAAGCTGTGAAATCAACCAATAATAACCGGATACATCATGTTGATTCTGTGCCATCCAGATCCAACATTCAGCTTCAGGGTTGACGTCAAGCCATTCCTGAATAGCTGCCACAACTTTTGGATCGTCGACCAGGGGTGAAGCTGGTATACTACCATAAGCAGTTTTCTTGAAACAAGATTTCCACCAATTTAAACGCCCTTCCTGACCATCCAGGGTATCCAAAGCTTGTATGGGGCCTACAGCATAGTCATCTCTGATCAATTGAATTGGTCCCTCGAGTGTAGCATCCAATTGCTGCACTTCTTTCAAGCGCTCAATATCGGGTTCGTTAAACAAAATATGTAGCATGAATAAATTATTTATGGGGCTGAATTAAATAATAAACACAAGTAGTAAAATAATTACGCAACCATGGAATTTTGGATAGCCAAGTAAATTGTTTACGAACCTTCCAACCAAACTTCCATTGGTAAATGGGGTTTATTAAAAAATGTAATTGGTGAAGAATTTGGTATCCCGTATCGTAGCAAATTGACTCAAATTTTTCAATTGAAATACGTGTTTGCCTTATCTCTAGCAATTCATCAACAGGTTCGTTATTGAGCTTCAACAATCCTTTGTACAGTGGGCGAGGAAGCAAGTGAATATAAGGTAGCCGCGAAAGAAAAGAATGTGCAATCTGCTGATGGCCGCCAAATGGCATTTGCCAAGGAGGAAAACCAAAAAAGATTACCCCTCCAGGATTAAGCAATGTATGTAGTAACCTAAAAAGCTTAGGTTGATCATGAATATGTTCAATTACGTCTTTTAAAAGAATGATATCAAAACCTCCTTTCAATTCATTGATGAGGTCCGTTTTATAAATATCCTTTTCAACATAAAATAATTGGCCACGGCCAATTTCTTCCCAAAGAAAACCACAGGCCCATTCTACGCGCAATGGATCTAATTCAACGCCAACTGCCTTACAGCCTCTTTCAGTAAAAGCCCGCAACACGCCTCCCTCTCCCGCACCGATTTCAAGAACCCGCATTTGACTTTTGATCAAAAACGAATGCTCAATAAAAGGCAAAACATGCGCAACGGCATTCTCATATTGAATTTGGAAATAACGCTTTCGGTCCTGATGGAAGTCAAACATGAATTATGAGTTAATAACGTCCTCAACTTTATCGAGCTCGAACCGAAGATTCTGAATTATAAATTCTTGTCGGTCAGGCGTATTCTTTCCCATATAATACTCCAGCAAATGCTGTATATGATCCCCTTGTTCCAATCGCATTAACTGCTTTCTCATTCCGACACCGATAAACTGCGCAAACTCATCAGGACTAATTTCACCAAGCCCCTTAAACCGAGTCACTTCTGGTTTTGTCCCCAATTTTTTCATGGCCGCTTGCTTCTCAGATTCACTATAACAATAAATAGTCTCTTGTTTATTTCGAACGCGGAAGAGAGGTGTCTCGAGGACATATACTTTTTCATGCTTTACAAGATCTGGGAAAAACTGAAGGAAAAATGTCATCAATAACAAACGTATATGCATGCCATCCACATCCGCATCCGTGGCAATTACAATATTGTTATATCGAAGTCCCTCTAAACCCTCCTCAATATTGAGGGCATGCTGTAATAAATTAAACTCTTCATTTTCGTACACTACTTTCTTAGTAAGCCCATAGCAGTTAAGCGGCTTTCCCCGCAAACTAAAAACAGCCTGTGTTTCGACACTTCTTGCTTTTGTAATCGAACCGCTAGCACTATCCCCTTCGGTAATAAAAATGGTGGTTTCCTGTTGTTTAGCCAAAAACTCCTCCTTACCACGAGAAGGGGGTTCTTCATTTAAATGGAATCGGCAGTCCCTTAATTTTCGATTGTGAAGATTAGCTTTTTTAGCTCGTTCGTTGGCTAATTTTTTGATACCTGCTAACTCTTTACGCTCCCGTTCACTCTGTTCAATCCTTTTCTTCATCGCCTCAGCAATTGCAGGATGCTTGTGTAAAAAGTTATCTAACTCTTTCGCCAGAAAATCACCAACAAACTGACGCATTGTTGGCCCTTCGATATCTACATTTATCGACCCAAGCTTTGTTTTAGTTTGGGATTCAAAAACTGGCTCCACCACTCGGACAGAAATAGCGGCTACAATTCCGGTCCGGATATCAGATGCGTCGTAATCCTTTTTATAGAAATCACGAATAGTTTTTACATACGCCTCTCGAAATGCCTGTTGATGGGTGCCTCCTTGGGTCGTGTGCTGACCATTTACAAAACTGTAAATATCCTCTCCATAATCGTTGGTATGAGAAATCGCTACCTCGATGTCGTCGCCAGTCAAATGAATAATTGGATAACGAATTTCGTCCTCATTCGTTTTACGTTGTAGTAAGTCCAATAACCCGTTTTTACTTAAAAAGGACTTGCCATTAAAATTAATTTTTAACCCGGCATTTAAGAATGCATAATTCCAAAGTTGATTCTCAATAAAATCATAAATAAACCGATACCCCTTGAATACGGATTCATCGGGGGTAAAACTTACCAAGGTTCCATTTGGCTGCTCAGTTTTAGACTCTTTATATTCTTTAACTAACTCGCCTCTTGAAAAATCAGCTGTCTTTTCCTTCCCCTCACGAAAAGCCGAAACCTTAAAAGAAGCACTTAATGCATTTACAGCTTTTGTTCCGACCCCATTCAATCCAACTGCTTTTTGGAAAGCTTTGCTATCATACTTAGCCCCCGTATTTATCTTGCTGACTACATCAACTACTTTACCTAAGGGGATTCCACGGCCATAATCACGGACTGTCACAACCTTGTCCTCAATAGATAAATCAACTGATTTACCATAACCCATCGTATACTCATCAATTGCATTGTCAATAACTTCTTTAATTAGCACATAGATGCCATCATCTGGCGAAGAACCATCCCCTAATTTGCCGATGTACATACCCGGACGTAACCGGATGTGTTGTTTCCAATCAAGGGATTGTATACTATCCTCGGTATACGCTACTTGTTTTTTTTCTTTTTCTGTTGCCATGGGTAAGTGTGGGCAAATATAATGAATCAGCGGACCCTATTTATTGGAAAAGCGGGATCAATTCAGCAACATGTATTTTTCGCTTGTGCTCCGGATCAAAAAAGCGATAGGTGATCGTATAGTCCTTCCCAATCACATAAAGGGATGGAACTGGTAAAGCAGTTGGATTAGGATGATTAATCTTCATCAAGTCAATTGCTCCACTTCTATAGCGCGCTACCTGGTTATCAGATAGAAAATAATTTACATCGTAAAGCTGGGAGATTAAAAGTGCGGAATCCTGAACAAGCGAAAACCCTGCTTTCGTTTTCTCCAGCGTTTTTAATTGACTTTCTTTTGACTCCGGAGAAATAGCAACCACGGTTACCCCTTTTTCAGTAAAATAGGAAAGCGAATCTTGCAATCTGGTAAGTAATCGAGTACAATGTGGGCACCAATAGCCACGGTAAAACAAAAGTAACACAGGCTTTTTTTTAGCAAGCTCGCGCAAATGCAAAGGCCTATCAAACTGATCAACTGTTTTGAAGTCCGGAGCTTTTGAACCTAGAAACAAACCTTCCGGTTGTCCCTGTGCTACGCTATAAAAAGAATAGCAAGAAAAAAAGACAAAAAGGAGTCCTTTTTGAAGCATAAAAATGGCAAAATATTACTGCAAGTTCCTAAAATCAACAGTAACCAATTTACTTACGCCAGGCTCTTGCATCGTTACTCCATAAATAACATCCACTGTACTCATGGTTGTTTTATTGTGTGTAACAATAATAAACTGGGAGTTTTCACTGAACTGACGAATCATATTGGTAAACTTTCCAACATTGGCATCATCCAATGGAGCATCCACCTCATCAAGTATGCAAAAGGGAGCTGGTTTAATCAGGTAAATGGCAAATAATAGAGCTGTTGCAGTAAGCGTCCTTTCTCCACCGCTTAACTGTGTAAGCGAAGTAGGCCGTTTGCCTTTGGGCTTTGCCACTACATCAATTCCACTTTCGGCTATATTAGAAGGATCCTCAAGTACAAGATCACAATGATCATCTTCCGTAAATAAGGTTTTGAAGACTTTCTGGAAATGGGCGCGAACCTGTTCAAACGTATCAAGGAATCTTTGATTTGCAGTAAGCTCAACTTCCTCTATCGTTTTTAACAAACTATCCTTAGCCGTTACCAAATCAGTTTTTTGTTCCAGAATAAAATCATAGCGCTTTTTCATTTCTGTAAAAGCTTCAATGGCAGTAGGATTTACTTCGCCCAAATTTTCGAGCCGTTTCTTCATACGATCAACAGATGCTTGCAATTCCTCCAAAGGAGTTTCAGTAGCACGCGATTCGCCTAAAATCGACTCGAGGTCCAATCGAAACTCAACATTCATCCGCTCTTTCATTCCGGCTAATTGGAGCTTTAGATCGTTAAGCTTATCCTTAATAGCTGCCAATAAAAATTCAACCTGTTCTTTTTCTTTGATCTGTAATCGGATGGTACTTTCTTTCTCGGATAATTGATTGCGAAGATTGTAGTACGATTGATCCGCAGTATTCAATAACTTCTCTTGTTGATCTTTTTCTCGAAGCAAATCCGCTAAAGCCTGCTCGATTGCAGTAAGGGCAAGCGTCGATTCTTCTTTCAATTGCAAGGTCTCTTTTACTTGCGCAGTGCTATCAGCAATTTGAACCAACAAATCAGTTAGCTGGCTATTCTTAAATTCAAATTCCTGCTGTAACGAAGCAATTTTACTTTGCTGCCTCGAAACACCAAGATTGAACTCATTAAACTGTCTTGAAGCTTGTTGATAAGCCAATTCTCCAGCACGAAAAGCTTCCTCAGCCACTAGTAAACGTTGTGAATTTTCCTGGAGCTGTGTAGTTAAATCAGATAATTCACCCCGAACAGTTGCCACAGACTGTAGCGTCTGATCTATTTGTTGCCGAATTTCATTTTGACGTTGCTTCCCGGTGAGTTGAGCTGCTGCAATATTCTCAAGCTTATTTTGAAGCGCAAAAACTTCATTAGTTAACTGCAAGATCTCTCGCTCGGTTTGGCGTAGTGCCGTTTCTCTTAAATCTTCATTAAAAGCAATAACCTCGTTGTGACGAACTTGGATGTCAGCACGTAAACGTTCTACTTTTTCACCTTGTGTTTGGACAATCTGAAGCAGCTTCTCTAAATTTTTGACACGCCCAATTTTATTTCCTTCAAAAACACCAACACTTCCCCCGGAAAGCGAAAACTTTCCTTTAACATACCGACCACTTTTCTCAATAATAATTTGCCCCTGACTGTTTTGTAATACATCTTGACTATCTGCGATAAAAACATTTCCCAACAAATGAGAAGCTAAATTTTTATAGCGTTCTTCAACTTCAATTACAGCAAGCGCAGCGGTTGCGCCCTCCAATGAAATAGAATCCGATGAAGCAAAAGCATTGATCTGATCCAACAAGAAGAAGTTTGCCTTCCCTTTTTTGTTAGCATCCAACAACTCGATGGCAGATAAGCCATCTGCTAAATTATCTACAACGTAATAACTTAAATAGGGTTCCAATACATTTTCAAGTGCTTGTCTATATTCCTCATTCACATAAATAACATCAGATAGAATGGGAACATTAGACTTCCAAGAAGGATTATTATGCAAGTATTTAACCGACTCTGGATAGCCCTCCATTGAGTCAATCATACTTTTAAGCAAATCGTATTCGTTTTTCTTCGCATCCAGCTTACGACTCTCTTCTGCAAGCTCACCCCTGAGCTGCTCAAGAATAGCTTGAGTTTGCAGTATTTGCTCCTTGGTGCGATCCTGATGCTGCTGAAGTTGATCTAAATCAGTCTTTTTAATTTCTAGCGACTTCTCTTTGTGCTCACGCTCAACAGATAGTTGGGAATTTTGAGACTCCCGGTGCTCTTGCTCAGACTCCAGTTGCTGCAGCGCCCTTTGTAAGTTTGCTACAGATGTATCTGCAACAGCAACCGTCTTCTCCGCATCAAACTGTTTTCGTTGTGTTTGTTGAAAGGCAAGTCTGGAAGATTCTACTTGCTGACGAGCCTGCTCTAATTGAGCATTATTTTCGTTAACAACTTGTTCAAGTTGATGATGCTCCTCCTGAAGGCGAGCAAGCACTTGTTCTTCCTCTTTAATTTGTTGTGTAGTAAAAGTCATGCTCTCCTGCATGCCCTTTTGCTGCCCATCTGCACGATCTAAAAATTGTTGTAGAGACAAGATTTTTTCTTTGAGATGCTCTATCCGTTGGGCAGACAGGTTCTTTTCATTTTCCTTGGATCGAAGCCCCTGTTGTAACTCGTTAAAAGCCTGCTGTTGCTGTTGAAGGTTTTTCTCCATTTCAAGAAAATGAAGCTTTTCCGTTTCAAGCGCAGCTTCCTGTGTTGCGATAGTGGCCTCCAGTTGATGCCTGCGATCAGTCTCTTTCTCCTGCTGTTCGTTTAGGTCCTTGTAAGAAAGATTAAAGCCTTCTAAAGATGCTTTTGCCAGCTCAATGCTTACTTCACGATATTCATTTTTGATTTCGTGATATTTCTCAGCTTTTTTCGCTTGACTCTCTAGCGACTTTAATTGATTATTTATTTCGAAAAGAAGATCCTCAATACGTGCCAAATCTTGCTCTGTAGCCTCTAGTTTAGACTTAGCTTCTTTTTTTCTTGTTTTGTAAATAGATATTCCTGCAGCTTGCTCCAACATTTTGCGTCGGCTGTTATCCTTATCCTTGATAAGATCGTCCACCATATCCAACGCAATGATGGCGTAGCTGTCTGTAGTGACACCAGTATCCATGAAGAGATTCTGAATATCTTTTAACCGACATTGTACATCATTTAAACGATACTCACTCTCCCCACTTTTATAAAACTTTCGCGTGATAGTAACAGTACTAAACTCAGTAGGAAGTAGGTTTCGTGTATTCTCAAAGGTTAAGCTGACTTCTGCAAGACCACTGGCAGAACGAGTTTTGGACCCATTAAAAACCAGGCTATCTAGATTTTCACTTCGTAAATGGCTAATTTTTTGTTCTCCAATAACCCAACGGATGCTGTCCACAATATTCGATTTTCCGCACCCATTTGGCCCAACAATACCTGTAACACTATCGTCGAAATTGATGACAGTCTTATCCGCAAAACTCTTGAATCCCTTGATTTCTAATGTCTTTAATCGCACAGTTCAAACTTTTTTTCTTATTGGCGAATTTAGCAGGAAATACCCAAACTGAGGGGGTCATACAGACCCCAGTTATTCACATGAACTCGAAAAATTGTGAGAAGTTTTAAACCGGTTCAATTGACGAGACCCAAACAGGCGTACCGGGCGCCCAAGGACTATTTAATGCTTGAACACAGATAATTTTTTCAAACACAACAACCTCTACTAGCCAAAATCCACCCATAAAAAAAGATTGATGTATCGTTCCCACTATACCCTTGTTCTTCTGGGCCGACAAGACTAACTTTTCAGGTCTTACAATAAGAGGAAATTTATCTGGAATATAATTCAAAAAAAGCTGCTTAAGTAAAGCAGAATCAGTCTCTTCAATCTGATTAAAAGGCCCTAGGAGACCTGCCACATAAGGGTTAGCAGGATTAAGATAGAGCTCGGCTGGGCTTCCAAATTGCACAATCTTTCCTCGGTGTAAAACTAGCAGGCTATCAGCCCAGGATAATAAATCTGACCCATCATGGGAAACTAGCACCATCGTTAGTGATAAATTAGTGGCAAGTTCATTCAATACCCCCTTCATTTGATTTTTATGGGCCGGATCCAGGTTGGAGAAAGGTTCATCCAACAAAAGCAGAGAGGGGTTTTTCACCAATGTTTTTGCCAAGACAATTCGTTGACGCTCCCCCCCAGAAAGTTCAGTCGTTTTTCGCTTTAACAAATGATCAATTCGACAAATTGAAAAAATATAAGCAGCTTTCTGATCATCAATGTTGCTAGCCATTTCAAGCTCCTCCTCTACCCGGTAATTATTCCTTAATTCAAAATGTTGGCTTACATACCCGATTGCGGGGTGACCTGGCAATAATTGATCCTCAGGTCCATTAACCTTAACTCCATCTAGCAGAACTTGTCCCCCATCTGCCTGTAACAGCCCGGCAATAATTTTTAATAGCGTTGTTTTGGCGGCTCCCGTCTCCCCTACGATACCCAACTTTATTCCTTGATTGATGGAAAAACTTAGCTGATCAATTACGCTTTCCCCCTTGTATATTTTTTCTAAATTTTGTACAGTTAGCCAAGACATCACTCGAAAATAAACTATAGTTATTGATATAACCTTTCTGTTTTTTTTATGTTATAGCTGACATGGAACAGCTATCAATAAACCAAATAAAAACCTGGGATCGGTTTTATCGAGGGAATTTTATTAATTCGTTGAGTGGCTTCAAAAGCGTGAGTTTGATTGGCACGGCTAGTCTATCTGGAATTCCAAATCTTGCCATTTTCAGCAATATTGTTCATTTAGGCGCTGACCCTGCCTTAATTGGCTTTGTGAACCGGCCAGTTGAAGCAGCCCCACATACGCTTGAAAACATTAGAGAAACAAAATCATACACAATCAACCATATTCACCCTGAAATATACCAACAAGCGCACCAGACCAGTGCAAAGTACCCAAAGGGTTGCAGTGAGTTTGAAAAAACCGGTCTAACTCCAGATTGGCAAATTGGTGTTAAAAGTCCGTTCGTAAAAGAAAGTAAGATTCGTTATGCATTAGAACTCGAGGAAATCGTTCCCATCCGACAAAACAGAACATTTCTTGTGATTGGCGCAATAACCTCCGTTTTTCTAGATAGTTTGCTGATAGATAAAGATGGATTTATCAATATTGATCAAGCAAACAGCATAACCTCGCTGGGGCTGGACGGATATTACAAAGTAGAAAAAATTGATCGATTACCCTATGCAAAAGTAGCGACCGATTAAAGCCTGGACTGGATGTCCAAATCTTTTTCTTTAGCCATTTGCTTAGCAGTTTCGTAACCGGCATCAGCATGCCTAATTACCCCCATTCCGGGGTCATTACGTAAAACCCTGGCTAAACGCTCGGAAGCTGCGGGTGTACCATCTGCAACTATAACCATTCCTGAATGTATACTGAATCCCATACCCACTCCTCCTCCATGGTGTAAGCTAACCCAACTTGCACCACCAGCTGTATTTACCAAAGCATTTAAAATTGGCCAATCTGCAACTGCATCACTACCATCCAACATTGCTTCAGTTTCCCTATTTGGGCTGGCTACACTTCCTGTATCAAGATGATCTCTGCCTATAACAATAGGCGCTTTAACCTTTCCTGTTCGAACCAATTCATTAAAAGCCTGGCCAGCCAATTCCCGTTCGCCCTGACCTAACCAACAGATGCGGGCTGGTAGGCCTTGAAAAGCAATTTTCTCTTTTGCCATACGCATCCAGCGAATTAACCCTTTGTTATTGGGAAAAAGAGAAAGAATAATTTCATCTGTTACTGCAATGTCGGCCGGATCCCCACTTAATGCTGCCCAACGAAACGGGCCTTTACCCTCGCAAAATAAAGGACGAATATAAGCTGGTACAAATCCGGGGAAAGCAAAACAATCTATCGTTGAAGTTTGATCAAATTGTTGTTGATATTCTTTAGCCCTGGCTCGAATATTATTTCCATAATCAAAGGTGATAGCACCTTTTTTTTGTAATTGCACCATCAGGGTTACATGATGATACATAGTTTGATAAGAAAGAGTTGTGTATTGATCCGGATTGGTATCCCGAAGAATCTTTGCTTGCTCAGGGGTTAAATTCTCAGGCCAGTACCCAATGAGAGGATCATGCGCACTAGTCTGATCAGTTAAGGTGTCTGGGATAATATTTCTTTCTATCAATCGCTCTAACAATTCAACGGCGTTACAAAGCACTCCAATACTTTTCGCTTTCCCTTTTTTCTTGTACTCTAATGCCTGATCAATTGCTTGATCGATATCGGTAAATTTTTCATCCAGGTAACGGGTTTGAATCCGCTTGTCGATACGCCATTCCTCCACTTCTGCTATTAAAGCGACGCCTTCATTCATGGTAATTGCCAATGGTTGTGCTCCACCCATTCCTCCTAATCCAGCTGTCACGTTAAGTGTACCTTTTAACGATCCTCCAAAATGCTTTTCTGCTGCAGCAGCATAGGTTTCATAAGTTCCCTGCACAATACCCTGGGAGCCGATATAAATCCAACTTCCAGCAGTCATCTGACCATACATCATTAGTCCCTTTTTCTCCAGCTCCTCAAAATGTTGCCAATTGGCCCAATTTGGAACCAGCTGTGAGTTGCTAAGCAAAACCCGTGGTGCATCGACATGCGTCTTAAGTATAGCCACGGGCTTACCACTTTGTATCAAAAGAGATTCATCGTTTTCTAAAACCTCCAGCGCTCGAATAATATCCTGCAAAGCCTTTGGATTACGCGCTGCTTTCCCTCTTCCCCCGTACACAATTAATTGATCAGGACATTCAGCAACTTCAGGATCTAGATTATTCAGCAACATCCTAAGTGCCGCCTCCTGCACCCACCCTTTACATCGTAGTGAGTTTCCAGTTGGGGTTTTAGGAATTACAAAAGCTGAATCAATCAAGTTAGACATGTGAAAATATTTCTAGTCACAAAAATACATATCTTGAACTGCAACTAGGAAAAATGAGTATACATATCAATGCAAAAGTTGGAGAAATTGCTTCCACTGTTCTGATGCCCGGAGACCCATTACGCGCACAGTTCATAGCCAATAATTATCTAAAGGATGTAACAAAAGTGAGTCAGACCCGTAATGCACTTTATTTCACAGGAACTTATAAAAACACACGTATTACAGTAGGCGCCAGTGGAATGGGATGTCCTTCAATTGGCATTTATTCCTATGAGTTATATACTCAATTTGATGTCAAAACAATCATTCGAATTGGGACCTGCGGCTCTTATACCACCCAACTTCGCTTTTATGATTTAATTAATGTCCAAGCAGCAGCTAGTGAATCTACGTTTGCAAAACACGCCTGGGGATATGAAGAAGAATTACAGATTTGCCAAGGATCTGTCTTTGATAGTATTAATCAGGTAGCAGCAAGTTCAAATATCCCCTTGAAGACTGGAAATATTCATTCTTCTGACGTTTTCTATAGCAAAACCGAAGGCACGCCAGCTCTTGCTTTAAAGTACAATTGTGATGCCGTGGAAATGGAATCATTTGCTCTTTTTGCAAATGCCAGGCATTTAAATAAAAATGCCGCCTGTTTACTGACCGTTACAGACATTATCCCAACACATGAAAGATTGTCGGCTACTGAAAGAGAACAAGCATTGCTCCCGATGATGAATTTGGCCTTAGATACAGCTTGCTCCCTGTAAAATCAATACTGTGAAAAAGCGCTAAAACCCTGATTTAAATCAACTCCTTTCGATAAGGATTCTTGATTACATGTTGAAAGAAAAGAAGGATCACGGAACAACGCTACGGCCTTCCCTATATCATTTGCAAATACACGATCCTCAATTGCAAATTCAATTTTAGTTCTAATCAAGGAGTGCATACACTCAATCAAAGCAGAGCTTTTCAAAGGCCTACGGAATTCTATTGCCTGCGCAGCCAATAACATTTCAATCGATAAGATATATTCCAAATTATCAATTACCTGATTAAGTTTCCGGGCACTTATGCTCCCCATAGAAACATGATCCTCTTGCCCTAAAGAAGTAGGAATACTATCTGCACTAGCAGGAAAACAAAGTGTTTTATTCTCAGTGACTAAGGCAGCAGTGGTATACTGCGGAATCATAAAACCGCTGTCTAACCCAACTTTATCCATTAAAAGAGTGGGCAACCCCCATTTTCCATCAATTAACAGATAAGATCTTCGGTCACTAATGTTCCCTAATTCTGCAGCTGCAAAACAGGCATAATCTAAAGGCAGTGCTAACGGCTGGCCATGAAAGTTCCCACCACTGATGGTTTCTTTTTCACTAAAAACAATTGGATTATCTGTAACCGCATTTAGTTCAATTTCCACTAGCTCCTTTAAATGAAGCCACGCATTCCGACTGGCCCCGTGCACCTGCGGCATGCATCGAAGTGAATAAGGGTCTTGTACTCGATCACAGTCTTGGTGGCTTTTGAGAATCGATGAGCCCTGCACTAGTTTTTTCAAGCGCTGTGCTACCAACTGACAACCCCCAAAAGGCCTTAATTCATGAAGCCGTGCATCAAAAGGAGATGCAGAGCCCATCAGCGCTTCCAAACTCATGGCCCCAACCCAATCCGCCAACTCCAAACACCTGAAAAAACGATCCACACCCATTGTAGCATACGCAAGAATAAATTGGGTGCCATTAATTAAAGCAAGTCCTTCCTTAGGTCCTAATTGTAAGGACGAAAGATGATGCTCCTCAAAAATTGTTGTAGTGCTTACTTCGTTCCAAGAATCATTTTGCACTTTAGTCATAACAGTGCCTAACCCAATCAATGGTAAAAAAAGATGAGCAAGGGGCGCCAAATCTCCAGAGGCCCCAACGCTACCCTTTTCAGGAACAACTGGTATACAGTCATTATCAATATGCCAAATGATGCGAACCAAGGTAGATAGCTGAACACCACTATAACCACGAGAAAGCGCGTGCACCTTAGTAATCAACATCAATTTGGCAACCGCAGTTGGTATCGCGCTACCTACCCCAACACTGTGACTTTGGAGTATCTTTTCCTGAAGAAGTCTGGTATCTTCTTTTGATATGCGAGTATTGGCTAATATTCCGAAGCCTGTATTTATACCGTAAACAGTAGAGCCCTGATCTACAATTGCTCTAACATGCTGCTCCCCTTTCAATATCCTTTCTTTAGCGACCTCACTCAGGATTCCCTTCCTTCTTCCATTTACCAGGTCCAGCGCTGCTGAAACGGTAAGCTTATCCTCCCCAAACAAAAAATTTGACGCCATGCAATAGGTTTGTCCCGCAATTTAAAGAAATGTAAATTTGCACCGAATTGGCGGTCCGGTAGCTCAGTTGAATAGAGCAACTGCCTTCTAAGCAGTAGGTCATTGGTTTGAATCCAATCCGGATCACTAAGCCCCTTCAATTTTTGTTGGAGGGGCTTTTTTTGGGTGTTGAGCACTGGTTTTCTGCCAGTTTTCATAAGCAATCAAGAAACTATCAAAATCTGAATCACTCACTAAATTTAGTTTTTGAGCAATTCGAAGTTTATGAGTAGAAAGAGTGGATGGAGCCATTGAAAGACTTTGAGCCACTTCTTTCATTCGCTGGCCTTTGCGTAACTGTTTTAATACGGCTATTTCCTTTTGGCTTAATAAATTTATCAAGTCGGGCATGTCAAAAAATAAATGCCCTTCACAAATTAAGTTGATGATTATCGTGTGCGGCACATAAACTTCGCCGTTAAGTACTGTTTGAAAGGCAATTTTAATTGTATCAAGGGAATCTCCCCTAAAAAAACTACCGGAAATTCCTGCTCGATAAGCACTTAAAATTTCACGGGATAAACGCGCATAAATGAAAATAATCTTTATATGGGGCATTTGATTTTTAAGAACTCGAATCAAATCAATTGCCTGTTCCTTGTACGATTCAGTGTCCAACACAAAGAGATCAAAACTTTTTTCAGAGGCTAGTTGCAAGATTTCACCTTCCTTTTCATCCTGAGCAACTTTTAACGAAAGTTCATTGACCATTTTTGAGAGAAGCGTTGACAAACCCTCCACCAAAAGTGGTTCTTTAATTAAAAACAAGGATCTCATATGTTAAAAACACATATTGAAGTAGTTGAGAATTATATCAAGGTATGCTTATTGAGCACTGTATATCAATTTGTTGCGTATTTAATTATTTCTAATTTGATATCAGTATTTTTTGAATACATAGTTCGAATTTTAATAAGTATATACTTTTATAAAATAGATAAAAAGAAAAGAGGCAATAGGGTACATTTGTGCGCATGAGTAAATTGAATATCAAGGTAGAGGAATCATGGAAATTGGTACTAAAGGAAGAATTCAATAAGCCTTATTTTATACAATTAGTTAACCATATTAAAACCGAAAAAGAGCAGGGCAAATTAATTTATCCAAAAGGGAGTAATATTTTCAACGCTTTTAATAAAACTCCTCTCGACAAAGTCAAGGTTGTGATTTTAGGTCAAGATCCCTACCATGGACCTAATCAGGCGCATGGTCTAAGTTTTTCAGTACAAAAAGGTATTCCATTTCCTCCATCGCTTCAAAATATTTTTAAAGAACTACAACGTGACACCGGCACCCCCTATCCTTCGCATGGCGATCTCTCCAGTTGGGCTCAAGAGGGTGTCTTTTTGCTAAATGCTTCACTAACAGTTAGAGCAGCTGAGCCCATGAGTCATTCGCAAATTGGGTGGGCCATTTTTACTGATGCTGCCATTAGAACTATTTCCAAAGATTGCCCAAAGGTTGTATTTATGCTATGGGGAAAATTTGCGCAAGAAAAACAAACCCTAATTGATTCGTCAAAACACCTGATCTTAAAAGCTCCACACCCCTCCCCCCTGTCTGCCCATCAAGGTTTTGTGGGATGTGGACATTTTTCCGCTTGTAATCACTTCTTGGCAAAAAATGGAATAGACCCCATTAATTGGCATATTAACTAATTAAGAATGAAATTTCTAAAAAGTCTATTGGGTAGAATATGGGCCTTGTGGGCATTATTAACATTTGTAGTGAGCTTTTTGATCATTTTACTTCCCTCGCTATTAACCGGTCTGTTACCAGATCCCCAAGGGCAGGGCCTATATATCAAAATTGCTCGAAAATGGATTCGCCTATGGCTATTTATCATTGGTTGCAGATTAGTTATTAAAGGCGAACAGCATTTTGAAAGTGGGAAATCTTTTATAATTACTTGCAACCACAATTCTTTTATGGATCCTCCACTTTCATCCCCCTTTATACTTGGACCTAATAAAACAATTGCAAAATCAACATTCACCAAAGTCCCTTTCTTTGGCTGGTACTATAAAAGAGGAGGCGTAATGGTCAACAGAAAAAGTGAAGAAAGCAGACGAAAAAGTTACGAAGAGATGAGAAAAGTATTGCAAGCAGGCATGCATATGTGCATCTATCCTGAGGGTACAAGAAACAGAACTGAAGCCCCATTGAAACCATTTTATAACGGAGCGTTTAAATTAGCAGTCGAGACGGGACACCCCATCATGCCCGCAGTTCTTTTCAATACTAAAAGTGTGCTCCCTCCCGGAAAATTTCTATTTGGCTGGCCAGGTAAAATGGAAATCCATTTTTTGTCACCGATAGATCCAAAGGGATTCACCGCTGAAGATTTGAAAAAAAACGTTTTCAACTGTATGAGTAAGTATTACCTGGACAATAGTACTAGTACCCTGTAAAAAAGCGAGTTCGGTTGATACGAAGATCTTGCAGCAATCCTGCTTTTGGAGAAACAGTAAAATTAAATGACCGCGTAAAGCCTACTGGTATTACATTAATCGATAATTGCCAGCAATGAAGATCTCTGTTTACGGACAATGTCAAATATTGTATATCGAGCTTTTTAACATCCATACTGGCACTACCGGATAATTTCCACTTTGGAGTTAAGTTAAAACTCCCATTTAGGTTAAGCCCATTAGTAAACTCCGTTTCGTAGCCACTAAAATCAGGACGAAGTCTACTATAAAAGGAAAGTGAGTAGCTCAAGTTCAGTTGCCAATCGATATTAAAATCAACAAACTCATTTGGATTCTGCTGCATATATTCCAATAAACGTTGTTGATCTGCAGCCAACACCGGGTCTTGCATGCGCTCCTCTTGTTGTTTTCGTTTTAATTCCTCCTTCTTTGGATCCTTGGGCTTGCTTTGGAGGTTGGTACCGATGGAAACACTACCGGCTGTGAATCTTCCCAAGCTAAATTTACCTCCCTGCCATGCAAGTTTATTAATCTCATTACCGGTTGCATCTACCTGGTATGGATTCAGCGTTGCTGTAGCATTGATATTAACTTTATCAAATAATGTAGTACGTACATAGAGAGGAATATCTCTAGATAACCTCATAGAATCACGCATAAGATCGTAGGATGCGTTGAAACCAAAACCCTCTAATATCATTACTTTTTTTATCGCAGCCTTACCCGTGTCCTTTTTAGAACGAAACTTCATTTCGAGGTTATTATCAATTCCAAACTGAATGGCACCCGATTGCCTGGACGCTGCATTGAACAATACTTGGCCTCCCATCTCATTGTAATATACTCCACGACCTGAGGCATCAACTTGAGTGAACCGTATACGAGAACGATTTAAATCAGGTGTGTAGGATAAAGCAAGTTGCGGTCGCATCACATGTCTTATTGCAATAACACGAGATTTTTTAAAAGAATACATCCCATAAATTGCTGTGTTAAAACCCAAAGAAAAACTAGCACGTTGATCAATGAACATCCCTTTTTTATTGAATGTATCAACCTTGCTTAATGATTGATTCCATTGGTATTGAGTCAACCGCTGCAGCCATACTTGATTGTAACTAACACCGGGTGAAATAATCAACCTTCCGCCTAGTACAGGGGGCAAGGAGAGTGTGATGGGTATTGCATGATTGGCTCCCCACTCTGCTGTATCCAGTAAAAATTGAAGAAAGGGCTTCACTCCATTTTTTCCGTAAGACAACGTATCATAAAAACCAATATTATTATAAAAATTACCCGTGTAGCCAATTCCCAATTTTTCGTACCATCTCGCTGATCCCGCTCCTTCCTTGCGTTGAAAGGGGAAAATGGTATTAACCGTAAAGGCTCCGTTTGGTAAACTTAGATTGATCAATCCAAGATTGTTATTTTGAGAATGGGTTGCACTAAGAGAAAGGTTATACGGTTTATTCTTCCAAGTCTTAGAAAAATTAATGGAGGACCCCATGATATTTTGAAAAGGTAATATTGCATTACCAGGAATACTTTGATTGTATTTGGTTGAACCCGCATTTACATTAGCGGAAAAGCTAACACCTGGACGTGCACGACTGTCCACAGAGTGACTCCAGGAAACGTTAAAGACTTTACTAGAAGTAAAATCAGGATCACCTTTAAAATTTTGCTTAGAAGAACGGAAGTTAAAAGTAAGCCCACCATTGAAACGGTATCGGGTTCTATAAGAGGCACCTAAACTGGTTGCCCATTCACCGTATGAAAACAAATCAGCTCCCAATTTCATATCCCAATGATCATTAATCACCTTATAATATCCGATTTCTTGAAGCCCAATCCCCCGATTTTCGTCAGTAATAAAATTGGGCCTTAAAAGACCGGAATGCCTACCCTGGCTAAGGGGATAAAACCCAAAAGGAACATATACAGGAATTGGCACTCCTTCAAATTCAGGATGCGCAGGCCCAGAAACGGCAAGTTTCTGATTGATCACTTTCATTTTGCCTGCTACAAAAGAAAAATGAGGTTCATCGAGCAAGCAAGTGGTAAATCGTGCGGTGCTGATAAAAGTAGTGCTAGGATTAACCTTCTTTGCTTTTTCACCAATGACCAACATCTCCCCTTGCTGCGTATAAGTTTTGGAGGTGAGCCCAACCTGTGTCTTAAAATTATACCGAATGGTATCATTAGTCATTTCTGTGTCGCCAGTCTTGAATTTAGCCGCATCAAGCGTGTTACCAGCGCTATCTACCGAACGGGTAGCTAATACAATCTGTGTACGCTGATCAAGTTCTACCCTGGGAGCTTGTAAAACCATGTCCGCATATACAGTTTTTGTTTTTCCATACAACAGCACTTTTTTTTGTGGCACTAACACAACTGCTGAGTCTTCGGCTTCATATTTGACTGGCGCATCCAGCGTGTCAGTTGATTTTTTTATTTGGAACGAATCAACACGCTGCCGTAAAGTATCCGTGCGAGCGGGTAAGGTATCTGTTGGCTGGACTGTTAAGGATCTGCGAAATGTTGGAGTAGTTTGCGCAAATAAAGGAGTTATGCACGCATGGGCATAAAATAAAGCGACGAAACAGATCCGCCAGTAGCAGCATTTTGGCTTAAATTTGTACATCTTAAAAGTGCAGCGGAGCAAATGTAACCTTTTATAGAATCGCGATTTGTCCGCCTCACTAAACAAAATGTGAATTTTACTTACTCCCAATATGACGCAACGTATTCTTCTTTTCTTTTTGATAACTGGCGGACTCCTTACTATTTCATCCTTTGTACGACCAACTACTACAGAAACAAATCGCAAGAAAGTTATAGGAACGGTTATCATTGACCCTGGTCACGGAGGTAGTGATCATGGCGCCAAAGGTCGATTTAGTTATGAAAAAGATATTTGTCTAGCCGTTTCACTTAAACTGGGCGCTATAATTTCAAAAGAATTTCCTGAACTAAGGGTGTTATATACGCGCACCACCGACTCATATCCCGAGCTACATGACCGTGCAAAATTTGCGAATGAAAATAAGGGAGATCTGTATCTCTGTGTGCATGTTAATGCAGCCCGCGGTAAAAGAGTTGCTGAAGTGGTAGGCTACAAAACAGTCACCTATTACACAGGAAAAGGAGCCAGCAGAAAGAAACGAACAAAAAGAGTACCTCAGTACAAATACACAAATCTACCCAGTGAAGCAAAAGGTACTGAAACCTACATATGGGGAGCGCACAGAAGCGAAGACAAGGAATTAGCCATTATCGAAAATGCCCCCATGCTTCAAGAAGAAAATTTTGAGAAAAACTATGGAGGTGTTGACGTGAATTCACCCGAGTTCATCGCTATTTCATTATTAAAAACTAAACAGTATTTCAAGCGAAGCGCAACACTAGCTGGCTTTATACAGGATGAATTTGCAAAAGTGGGAAGAGTAGACAGAGATGTAAGGCAACGAGGAATTGGAATCTGGGTATTACAAGCCACGGCCATGCCAAGTGTTTTAGTGGAAACAGGGTTTATCTCTAACCCCGAGGAGGAAGATTATCTTAACAGCGAATCAGGCCAAGAGGAGCTTTCTGCATGCATGGTTAGAGGTTTAAGAAACTATTTAAGCTGGCTCGAGCAAAAGCAACAACCAGAGATATCCAGTACCAATACTCCCACTACAGCCAACACACGTTCATTTCTTGAAGCAGTAGAGGATAAACATAAATTGACCAAGAAATGAAAGTATCCAATGAAACAAAAGTTGGCGCCCTCACCATTATAGCATTGGCCTTGCTTTTTATTGGGTTTAATTATTTAAAGGGGAGAGATTTATTTGCTCCATCGAAAAAAATCTACGCTGTTTTTACAGACCTTGGCAGCCTAGAAAAATCGAATGAGGTTAAAATAAATGGACTTCCTGTTGGCACTGTTTATCAAAAACAAGAAAAAGATAAAAATGTAAGTGCCATTGTTGTTACAATCAATTTAACTCGAGACATAAATATTCCTAAAAATTCCGTGGCTTATATTGCTTCCAGCTTGGTTGGATCCTCTTTTATAGTAATTGAGAGAGGAAATGAATCAAACATGATGCAGGATGGCGATACAATTGAAACTCGAATGGAATCAGGTTTATTAGGTGATGTAAAAGCACAACTTGATCCTACCATAAGTAGTGTTCGGGGAATACTTGACTCACTCAAGAAAACACTAGGTAGTGTCAATGATGTATTAAACGCCAGTACCAGACAAAATCTTCGTGAGACCATATCCAATTTGAATTTAGTAAGCACTGCATTAAGCAATTATTTGCAGGAAAATGGACCAATAGACCAATCATTAGAAAGTCTGTCTGGCTTAACCAAGCGACTGAACAAGAGTGCTGAGGCAATCAATCAAACAGCAGACAATGCTTCCAAATTCACTTCAACCTTAGCCTCTCTCCCCTTAAAGAGCACAATAGACACACTAGCGATAGTTATAGAAAACCTAAGAGGAATAACAACGTCCTTACAAAAAGGAGAAGGCACGGCTGGAGCCCTGCTCAAAGACAGGCAATTGTACAGCCAACTTGAACAAACATTACTGAGTACCGAAATACTTTTGGATGATTTGAGAACACATCCGAAAAGATATGTGAGTTTTTCTGTTTTTGGAAAAAAGGATAAATCAACTCCATTGAATTCTCCTACCGTTAAGGATACGCTTCCAAGAAAATAATCATGCGCACGTATTTTTACCGTGTTATATTCATTTCCTGTTTGTTACTAGTTTCCGTTTTTTCATTGGAAGGACAGGAAAATAGAATCGCAACTGATTCAATTTCTATTCAACAAGACAGTAACAAAGTTGAAATATTGGGATCTGACCGACTTACCTTATTAAAGGTTGATGATACTACGAGTATTCAGATCTTAGCAGGACGTGTGCGTTTACGTCAAGGGAAAGCACTTTTTAACTGCGATAGCTGTGTGTTAAACAACAGCGAAAATATTTTTGAAGCTTGGCGTAACGTGCAAATAAAAGACGGCGATAGTATACAAGTCAACGCACGACACTTACTGTATAAGATTGACAAAAAAATTGCCTACTTAGATGGCGGAGTTACCCTCAGCGATCGAAAAGCCATACTCTCCACTCCTTCGCTAGAGTACAACCTGAATACTGATATTGGAATCTACACGAATGGCGGAAAGGTGGTAAATAAAAAAACTACCTTAACAAGCAAAGAAGGATATTATTACGCCTCACTTAAAGAGATTTATTTTAAAAACGATGTCAAACTGAATGACCCTGGATACAAGATTACCACAGACTCTTTACTATATAATACAGCTACGCAGACTAACCGGTTCATTGCAAAAACAACTATAATTGACAGCAGTGGCCGAAGAATAGAAACAAAAGACGGCTATTATAAAGGAGGAAAAGCAGAATTCAACCAACGACCAACCATCATTGATGGATCCACAACCATCACAGGAGATCGTATTGCTTTTGACGATAGTACAGGAACATCGCAGGCCATTGGAAATGTGGTAGTAGTTGACACCGCACAGGGAACTACCCTGGTAACCGGTCAACTTTTCCGACAGGATAATGAGGAAAGGATGCTGGCCACAGGAAAACCTCTTTTAATTTTCAAACAAGAGAAAGACTCTCTTTATTTAACTGCAGACACCATTTTTACAGCCATGCAACCAAACGCTGTGAAAAAAGATACTAGCCTTCTAAAAAACACAACTCGTATTTCTGTCTCAAAAAAGGATTCTACACTGCGATATGTGGAGGCCTTTCATCATGTGAAGATTTTTTCCGATTCACTCCAAGCTGTGTGTGATAGCTTGTATTATTCCGACAAAGACTCCATCTTCAGACTTTTCAGAGATCCGGTATTATGGTCTAAGGAAAATCAAATAACTGGGGATACTATTTGGTTATACACAAAGAATAAAAAATCAGACCGACTAACAGTTTTTGAAAACAGTATGATTATTAGCCAGGTCGATACGGGCATTTATAATCAAGTTGGTTCCATCAGGATGGAAGGAAGGTTCACTGATGGAAATTTGGACTCTCTTCGTGCCTTTGGTAATGCGGAAACCATCTATTTTTTGCAAGATGAGGACAGTACCTATACAGGCATCAACGAGTCAAAAAGTGATTTGATTGATATATATTTCTCAATACAAGCACTTGAACGCATAGTTCTTCGGGGAGCAGTGAGCGGAACTGTATGGCCAATTCAGCAAAAAAATCCTGCAGAAATGAAGCTTCCATTATTCAAATGGAATGACCTCAGACGTCCAAAATCTCGGTTAGATTTATTGCAATAGTTCGTCAGTAGAATAAAAATAAGTGATTACACTTATTTTTATTAACATGACATGTTCATAAGTGGAGGCCATCCAAGCTTATCAAGTATTAAAACGGAGCTAAAATTTCCATAAATTGCGATTTATATAACCAAACTTACAGCCATGAGAAAAATTCTCTATGTCCTTTTGGCGTTTGCTCTACTTACTGTTGTTGCTCCACAAACCGTGGAGGCTCAGGATAGAACGCTAACTGGTACAATTTTGGCAGAAGATTCTAAATCTCCTCTGCCTGGTGTAACGATTCGAGTAAAAGGAACTCGACGCCTTGCACAAACAGATGCTAACGGTAAATTCTCCATTCGTGTGAACACTGGAGAAGTGCTTCAAATTTCCAGTGTTGGCTACGAAACAACTGATATCAAAGTTGGATCCAGCGAAACAATCGGATTGAACTTAAAAACCGCAGATAATACCCTTGGAGAAGTGGTTGTAACTGCTATGGACATCAAGAGAAATCCTCGTTCCATGGGCTATTCTACGCAAACATTAAAAGGGGATGAAATCCAAGAAACACAACGCGAAAACTTCATCAATGGATTGCAAGGTCGTGTTGCTGGTTTAACGCTTGATCCAACATCGGGTATTGCCGGGGCCTCCTCCTCTGTAGTTTTGCGTGGTTTCAACTCTTTATCCTTGAGTAATCAACCGCTTTACGTTGTTGATGGTGTAGTGATGGATAACTCAACCATGAATGAAACTTCTTCAGGTGGTGCAACAATTGGACTTGCCTCTGACCGCCCTAACCGCTTTAACGACTATCAAAATCGTATTGCCGATATCAACCCTAACGATATTGAAAGCATTACCGTTCTGAAAGGTCCTGAAGCCACTGCACTTTACGGAAGCCAAGCGAGTTCTGGTGCGATTATTATCACTACTAAAAAAGCAAAGACGAACAAGTTTGCTTTTCAGTACGACAATAGCTTCCGCGTTCAAGAAGTAACTCGTTTTCCTGAAACACTCGATACCTACGGTCCTGGTACTAACGGTTTAGCTGGAACAAGCTTCCGTCGATTTGGCCCTGCTTATGCTCCAGGCACCCAGCTTTTTGACAACGTGGGAAATTTCTTCCGTACAGGGACCGCGCAAACGCACAATATCGGTGCAGATTTTGGTGTGGGAGAAAGTAAATTCCGTGTTTCTGGTAGTTACTTCAATCAACAAGGAGTTGTACCTAATAATGATTTCTTGCGATACAACTTCCGTATTTCTAACACAACTAAGCTCCTAAAAGGAAAAGTTGATATCACTCCTTCATTCGCTTATGTTCGTTCAACCAACAATAAAGTACTGAGAAGTGCAGGAGGTTTCCTATTGAGTTTATTAGTATGGCCTCGCACCAACGATATTAGATCGTTTGAAAATGATCAAACTGGCGATAAGCTAGACTTGTTTGACAACTCTTCCACTAACGGTGAATATGACAACCCACTTTGGAACGTTGAAAACAATTTTGGAAAGGATGAGGTAGAACGTAAAACATACACACTCGGAATTAACATTAATCCTTACAAATGGCTGACTATTGCGGGCCGTTTCGGATATGACCAATATAGCCAGGATGGATTTATGTTCCTTCATCCACAATCCTTTTACCTAGGTGCAGCACAAGGAGGTTCCTTGGATAATTACTGGAGACAATACACAGGTTACAACCATACAGTTACCGCAACTGCTAAAAAAGATTTAGGAAAAGGTTCTTCTATCCGCGTTATGGGTGGTACCATGTGGCAGGACTATACCACAAAAATGTTTGCCGTTTATGGATTGAATATTGTTGACTCTGTAGGAGGATTGAGCAACACCGCTGGCGGAAACGGAAAGATGTATAAGAATGGAAATTTTGTAACAGACAGAGACCTTGCTCAAATCATGGGCAACTATATGGATTCTAACGTTACACGCCAAAATACCCGCCTTCGTTTGAACAGAAATAAATTTGGCGAGTGGAATTATGTATCACTTCGTCAGTTGGCTTTCTTCGGAGAGGTTGCCTATAGCTACAAAAACTACTTTTTTGTAAACTATACACACCGTTTTGAACAAGCCTCTACCCTTCCTGTACAAAACAGAAATTACAATTATCCGGGTATGAGTGTGAGCTTGATCTTAAGTGACATGTTGCCTGAATTAAAAAAGAATGGTTTGGTTAGCTATTGGAAATTGCGTGCTTCACGCGCCAGCACTGCTCGCTTAAATAGCCCCTACTCTACACAGTCTGTATTTGTAGACAATCAGGCTAGTGGAGGCGGTTATTCATACGGCTTCTTCAACAATAATGCTGAACTGGAGCCAGAAAAACAGAATACCTATGAATTAGGAACTGAATTCCGTTTATTCAATAGCCGTTTAAGTGTTGACTTTACTTATTATAACACGTTGAACAAAGGTCAGATCATCGAGAACTTCCGTTTGAGTTATGGTACTGGCTTTGTATTGAACACACAAAACGCAGGTTCTACACGTAACAAAGGAATTGAAGTGGTACTTGATTATAACGTGAAAAAAGGCGCCAAATTCAGCTGGGATATGCGCTTCAACTTTAACCGTATGCGTAATAAGGTAGTCGAACTGCCAAAGAGTGTTTCTGAATACTATATCGCGGACACCTGGTTGTATACTGCACGTGGTGGTATCACCCTGGGAGGCCCTACTACATCCATTACTGGATCAAAGTATTTACGTAATAATGCAGGTCAAGTATTAATTAATCCTGCCAACGGATTGCCTATCACAGATGCCACTTACCGTGTAATTGGAGACAGAAATGCTGACTTCACCACCGGTTGGACCAACAATTTCAGAATGGGCAACTGGCGCATCAGTATGCTTTGGGACTTGAAAATGGGGGGCGACATATTCAATGGAACTAATCGTTTCATGACTGTAAACGGTCTCAGCAAATACACTGCGGATCGTTATGTGCCCCGTGTAGTTACAGGTGTATTAAGAGATGGTTTAGAGAACTCAGCTACGCCAACTACAAATACGATCAGCATTATACCTGCACTTAATGATGCTTATTACACGCTACCTGATGAAGAGTTCATTGAAAGAGATGTTAACTTCTTCCGATTAAGAGATATCACGGTTAGTTACACATTCAAAAAGAATGTAATTCGTGGTGTAAAAAATCTAAGCGCATTTGTTACGGGTAATGATTTGATACTTTTTACCAACTACAGCGGAGCCGATCCTGCTGTTAATGGTAACACTGCAGCCGGCAGAGGCGTGGGTGCCTTTGGTTTCGATTACGGAACCTTGGCCGCTCCTATGCAATTGAATGTTGGTATCAGAGCATCCTTTTAATAATTGAAAAACGTATTTATGAAACATACCTTCTTTAAATCGTTGATGATGCCTGCTCTTGCAGCCATCCTACTCGCAACGGGATGTACAAAAAAAATTGATGATGCTTTTGCTAATCCCAATGCACTAACAAAGCAGCCTGTTGAAGAGTTACTCCCTGGAGTAATTTCTAACATGGCGATTCAACACTCCGCAAATGGTACCTTGTATGGCCCGCAAAATGACGGACTATATTTTGGTCGTTATGTACAGTTTTGGGCTACCAATGGTACTGGAAACCAGTACGACCAAATGGGAGACAATTTTATCAACCGTAGTGACATCTTGGGTAGCATCTGGGCTATGCATTATTATGGAATGGGTGCAAATATCAGCCGGATCATTGAATGGGGAACGGAAGAAAAAAAATGGGATTATGTTGGTGTTGCACAGGCCGTTCGTGCATGGGGCTGGATGACCTTAACTGATACCCACGATGATGTTATTCTTAGAGAGGCTTTTCGTCCTGAACAATTAGTCTTTAAATACGATCCTCAGCCTGATGTATATGAGGAGGTAAAAAGACTTTGTCATGACGCGTTAGCCAATCTTTCAAAAACAGGAGATGGTGTTAATCCTGCCAGACTTGCCATCAGTGACCGTTACGGAAATGGTGGCGATATCAACCGTTGGAAAAGATTTACCTATGGGGTGCTAGCTAGAACGTTTAACCGAGTTACCAACAAAACCATTTATCAGCCGGATTCAGTTATTTTTTACGCTAATCTGGCCATGCAAGCCAATAGTGAAAACACTAATATTACCTGGTCTAACACAGGTGGTACAGGTACTTATAGCTTCTGGTCTCCTTTCCGTGGAAACGTTGGAGCACTTCGCCAATCTAAATTCATTGCTGATTTGATGTCAGGCTTGAATGGTCAATTCCCAACCGGAAATATTGACCCTCGTGCTCCATACATTATCAGAGAAAATCCAAATGGAACCTACAAGGGAATAAGACCAAATAAGGGTTCTGATCTATTGACTAGTGTTAGTGACAGACCTGACAATTTCTGGGGTGATGCCTTTTCGGTTACTGCTGCTCCTGGAAGCGATAATGGTGCACGTTATATTTTCAAAAACGCGCCTATATTTCCCATCATGACGGCAGCTGAAATACAATTTTTAAAGGCAGAGGCCATGCTACGTAAGGGCGATAAGCCAGGCGCTGTTGCAGCTTACAAAAAGGGAATTGAATTAAACTTCCAGGAATTACGGACCAACTACGAGGCTAGCGTTCCAACTGCTCGCAGGATGACTGATGCGCAACGTGATGCTTACCTTAACAATCCCTTGGTGGTACCTGCAGCTGCAGACTTAACGCTCTCCCACATCATGATGCAGAAATATATTTCAATGTATGGTTGGGGAGTTACAGAAGTATGGGTAGATATGCGCCGCTTTCATTATACAGATCTTGACCCAGTTACTGGGCAGCAGGTGTACCGAGAGTTTGCTCCTCCCACTGGTATCGATCTTTATACCAACAATTTGAATAAATGGATTTATCGCGTAAGACCTCGTTACAACTCAGAATATCTCTACAACGTGGACGAGCTAAACCGTTTGGGAGCCTTTGCACCTGATTATATCACAAAAGAATGCTGGTTCTCCAAACCTTAATCTAACTGCTAAACTGCAACCTATATGCAATTAAATATCTTTTCTAAACTAATCATTACTGCTTTATCTGGCGTAGTGTTACTTAGCTCTTGTCAAAAGTCCTTTGATAAAAAGCTAGCAGCAGACTACTATACGGGTAGCGGGTCGACAATTCAAGCGTTTATTGGTACCGTAGGTGCCAGCCGTAATTATGTATATGTTGACGGAAAACCTGTAAATGGTTCTGCCCTGACAACCGGAAACGTATTTCCTGCTACAGGATATGGTTATGGAGTAACCAGCGGACTTCGCAATATGATGGTAAGAGATACCCTTTCTACTACCACTCAACCGCAACTGTCCTTTGCTCAGAATTTTGAAATTGGAGGTAATTACACGGTTTTCACTTACGACACCATTACCGCTCCAAAGCAAAAAACAGTTACAACAAAGGTTGTTATACCTACAGACACTACTTGCCGTGTACGCTTTGCAAATTTTGCTTACAATGGCTTAGCAGTAACGCCTGCTGTTGATATTGTTTCCCTCGGTAAAAATGAGGTGGTTGCCACCAATTTGCAGTATACTGATGTTACAGAGTTTGTTGTACACCCTACCCGGATAGGTACAGAGGCTTTCCAAGTTAGATTAGCCGGTACAAGCACTGTACTAGCTACCTCAACAATTTCTACCCTGATTCCACAAAGAAGCTATACGGTTGTATATCGCGGTTCTCATCGCGCTACAAGTGGAACTAGTATACGCGCAGTAAGTGTGTTTTTGAATTATTAATCAAGTTACTCTTCCATGATAAAAAAAGCCGTACAATTTGTACGGCTTTTTTGTTGCTTTATGATAGTAAAAAAGTTCAACCAAAAAACGCATAGCTGAGTAGAATGGCAGTAATAACACCCACTAAATCGGCCAACAACATCGACCCAATTGCATATCGTGTATTTCGAATATTCACTGAGCCAAAGTAAACGGCAACCACATAGAAAGTAGTATCAGAAGAACCCTGAAGAACGGAAGCCAGGCGTCCTGCAAAAGAATCAGAGCCATATGTTTTCATCGTATCTAGCATCATCCCACGCGCTCCACTCCCACTCAATGGCTTGATTATGGCAGTAGGTAAGCCATCTACAAAACGCGTATCTAAACCAGTCAGCGAGAACAGAAATTTAATACCGTTTATCAAATAATCAAAGCTTCCACTAGAACGAAGCAAACTGATGGCCACCAACATACCTACGATATAAGGGATAATTCGAATGGCCGTTTCAAAACCTCCTTTAGCCCCCTCTACGAATGCATCAAACACATCAATTTTTTTATATAACCCTCCTAGTACAATGGCCACAAAAATGAATAATATAATTCCGTTACTTAATTGAGAAGAGAAAAGTTGAGAGGCTGTTGCATCCAAACGCATCACATAGCTAACCAGCAAAGCAATCAGCGCAGTTATACCTCCCACCCAACCTATGATGACCGGTTGAAAAAGATTGATTTTTTGTCTCCAGGAAACAATAAAAAGTGCAGCCATGGTTGCTGCAAAAGTGGCAATCATACAGGGTATGAATATGTCGGTGGGATCTGCTGCGCCCAGACCAGAACGATATGCGATAATTGTTACAGGGATCAAGGTCAGGCCAGAAGCATGCAATGCTAAAAACATTAACTGTGCATTGCTGGCTACATTTTTATTAGGATTAAGCTCCTGCAGGCTCTCCATGGCTTTAAGACCAAAAGGGGTGGCAGCATTGTCTAGATTGAGCAGGTTTGCAGAAAAATTCATCATCATATGTCCTGTGGCCGGGTGTCCTTTGGGAACTTCAGGGAATATCCTGGAAAAGAAAGGCCAAATCAATCTTGAAAGAAGCCGAACGCCCCCAGCCTTTTCAGCAATGGACAGAAATCCCATAAACAAGGCCAATATTCCAACTAGGGGTAAAATAATATCTAAGAATGCATTCTTGGCGGTTTCAATTACTCCATCCACTTTACGTACCAGTCGCGATTGAATTCCGCTAAAACTAAGCACTTCTAAATGTGAATATTGTCTTTTGAAATTAGCTATTGAATCAGGCTGTCGAAGATCATGTAATAATACCGTAGCTTTTGCAGGCTCAGTAGTTGGATAGTAGCCATATTCAGCTAAAAAAGTAGGATAGCTTGAGGATAAACCCAGATGAGTTGGACTACCCACTGATACGTAATAGGTAGAATCGTACCGATCGGAAGATTTACCTGTAATCATACGCACAAAGATCTTTTGATCACCATTCAGCAAGCGGGTCCCCCCTACTAAAAAGGCAATAAGGACAAAAGCTGCCCAAATTCTGGCTAAAGTCATAGTTACAATTGTTCCGTTGAAGATAGGAAAATCAAGTTGCTGGTTCCAAATAGAAGAGTGATTTCCTTTACTTTTGCAACCGCTCAAATAAACGGCAGCACAACTTCTATTATGGCACTACAAGCTGGAATTGTTGGTTTACCCAATGTCGGGAAAAGTACCCTCTTCAATGCTGTTAGCAACAGCGCAAAAGCACAGGCCAGTAATTACCGGTTTTGCACTATTGACCCCAACGTGGGGTTGGTAGATGTACCAGATAATCGTCTTAATCAATTAGCGGCGCTGGTACAACCCCAAAAAGTAATCCCTACCCAAATTGAAATTGTAGACATTGCCGGACTTGTTCGCGGTGCCAGCAAAGGAGAAGGATTAGGAAATAAATTCTTGGGGAACATACGGGAGGTGGATGCAATCATTCATGTGATACGTTGTTTTGAGGACGAGAACATCTTAAGAGATGAAGGAGCCATCAACCCAGTGGGCGATAAAGACATTATTGATACTGAATTACAATTAAAGGATCTGGAGAGTGTAGAAAAAAAGATTCAAAAGACAGAAAAGCTGGTACGCGTAGATCCGAAGTTAAAGGGCGAACTGGATGTATTATTACGCTGTAAAGATCAATTAGAACAAGGAAAAAGTATAAGAGGGCTTCAGTTAAGCAAGGAGGAAAAAGTAGCAATTGCAGATCTTTTTTTGCTTACAGAGAAACCAGTTTTATACGTAGCCAATGTGGACGAAGCTTCCATGCATACGGGCAATCGATTTTCAAAAGCCCTTCAAGAAGCGATTCAGCATGAAAACGCAGAAATGATTATCATGAATAACTCCATTGAAGCGCAGATTGCAGAAATGGAAGAGTTGGCTGACAAGCAACTATTCATGGAAGAATATTCAATGAAGGAGCC
>Ga0192647_100029_pt1 | contig 78724 bp, 73 predicted proteins | sample LauGreFa1BDMLBSN_2_FD_133046 | JGI IMG/M metagenome (GOLD analysis project Ga0192647, IMG submission 133046) | Freshwater lake microbial communities from Lake Michigan, USA - Fa13.BD.MLB.SN - reassembly | ecosystem: Environmental > Aquatic > Freshwater > Lake | place: Lake Michigan, USA... | reverse complement strand
TGGCACCCGCCCTGCTCATTGCCGCCCAGCATGCCAACCCGTCGATTTCCCAGTTGGTCATGACCTACCGACTGAACGGCCTGGGGGGTGATCGGGCCTGCCGCAAGTTAATCCACCGCCTGCATCGCCTCAATCTACTGCACGTTGATCGGGGTGGGCGGGATGACCGGCGGGAGAAGTCGATCCGATTGACGGACGAGGCCCGCGAGTTGCTGCGCGAGCTGCGCGACCATCTGCACTCGCTCGGCATTTAGTCCGCGGGCTTAATCCCGTCAGGGTTCATCGACCGTAAAGCCCCGCGAGCGCATCTGCGCGAGCACCCCGTTGCGTTTGTAAAGCTCGTCGATCGGCACGATGGCGAGCGTGACCGCGTGGGTACCCAGAGCCTTCACGGCGAGGTTCAACCAGGCATCATCGAACCGCTTACGGATGTCCGCCAACTTCGGCGCCATTGTCAGCGCGCTCCAGCAGGCATCCTGCTGCTCTGCCGAGGCTGCTGATCGCCATGCCTCGATGTCGCCAACGGCCCAGGCCTCGGCGCGGCTGCGGGCCGTGGCCAAATCGGATTCCAGCCGATCGAGCGTCGAGCGCATGCAGGCGATCTCGGCCTCACGTGGGATCTGCGCTACATCCGCCAGTGCCCCCTGCGGGTCATCGATGCGCACTTGGGGTTCGACGATGGGTACCTTGCGGGATTTGGCCAGCTTGCTCACTGCCTTGCTGATGTCGTTACGGTTGGTGAGGCCGCTGCGCGAGATGGCCTCGCTCCATAGTTCGCCAGCGGCGAGGGCCGGTCGGCGCTTGAGCATGTCGCGCTTGCTCGGTGCGTACTTTTGTCGCAGGGAGTCGAAGCGCGCGTACAGCGGCGGCGGCAGCACCTCCTGCAGCGTTTGTCGCTCCTCGTTGCCGCGCAACTTGCGGAATTGCATGTAAAGCCGAACTGCCTTGATGGGGCCGATGTCCGCCGAGACTTCGAAGCCTGCCGGGATGAATTGCTGGGCGCGGGCCAGGACGTTTTCGACCTCGCGTGAGCGCCAGGTCATTTTCTTGGGCAGAGGGCTCAAGGTGCCGAGAATGTAGAGGGTGTTGTCGCCGTTGCGGATCTTCCAGAGGCCGGGGCCCGCCCGCTCGCCGATGATCGTGACTTCTTCGATGACTTCCTCGGCGACGGTGGCCGTGGTTGTGGCCGCGGCTGGGGCAGGGTCGACGGCGGCCTGCAGCGCACCGCCTGCCAGAGCTGCCGCGAGCACCCACATCGCAATGAATCTGCAACGTGAGGCTTGGAACTTTGCGGCTGGGATCATGTCGTGTTGCTCCGTAACGGCTTGCTCCCTTATCTTACGGTACCAATGTCGATCCGCGATCCTGACGATTTCCATGTCGTGGCTGAGCCCGCCGAGGGTGTTTCGCTGCAGCAGCCGGTGCTGCGCACCGACGTCGCCGGCATGCCCCTCGAATGGATCGACTATCGCGAGGCGGCGCGGCTCTATCATCAGCAGCAGATCGCCTACACCTGCGGTACGTCAATCTTCCGGCTTTACGGCGGGACCAATGCCTTGACGGGCGAGCGTACGGTGCTCGAGGTCAACTCCATCGTGGCGACGGTGGGGCAGAGCGGTAACCCGGGTCATCTGCGGCAGGACTATGTGCCGCCGCTCAACAACCAGACCCTATTTCGGCGCGACGCATTTCTTTGTCTCTACTGCGGCCAGCGATTTGCCAGTCGCGACCTGTCACGCGATCACGTGCGTCCGTTCAGTCAGGGTGGTCGGGACGTGTGGACCAACGTGGTCACGGCCTGTCGCCGCTGCAACAACTACAAGGCCTGGCGCACCCCCGAACAGGCAAAGATGCAACTGCTCGCGGTGCCCTTCACGCCCACTTATGCCGAGTACATCTTCCTCAAGGGACGACGGGTGCTCATCGACCAGATGGAATACCTGCTTGCACACTTCCCGCGCAGTAGTCCCCTGCACGGGCGCATTCGCCAATTGATGTCTTGACTGCGCGAGCGGGCGCAGGCTCGCTCCAGCGCATCGCATGCACCTCGGTGCCTTGCTGCCATGCGACCTCCACGCTGCCGTCGCTACGCCCGGCAATCACCGGCAACTGCAGCGCCGTGCCCGCTGGCCCGGTGATTTCGTGGATCGGCCCGTAGCTCGCGCCGAGATCGTGCGATGCACGCGTGAACACTCGACGAACGCCGTCAGCCAGCTTGGCATGCCAGAACAGGTGGACGGTCTTCCCGGCCACGGCGACCACCGGTGCATCGGCGACCACCGCATCCGGGTGGGTGGGCACCGGCGTCGACCAACTGCGTCCGCCGTCGGTGGATCGGGCGACATACGCCCCGGGCTTTGTCTCGCCGCCACTGAAGAACGTTGCGAGCACCACGCCCTCTGCCGCGGCGACGCTGGTCGCCTTGAGCGGGCAGCCTTCGATCTCCCAACGCTGGGTCGTGATGCGCTGGCGCGGCGAGAAGGTCCGTCCGCCGTCCGAGGAGACCATGAGGACGCTGTCGCGGAATTTGCCTTCGACCTGGCGTGAGCCGACGTACAGCCGGCCGTCGCCGGCGGCGAACGCCGTCAACTGGCAGCAGGGGCAGACATCGGCCGGAAGGATTTCGCGATCCGTTTCGAAACTCTGCCCGTCGTTACGCGAGACCGCCATGAAGACCTTGCCCGAGTCGCCCTCCTTGGCCATGTCGCGAGTGTCGATCCACAGTGCGTAGACGTTGCCGCGGCCGTCCGTCGTCAGGGTGCCGAACACGTGTGCGTGGGTGAGCCCGCCGTGCACGAAGTCGCTCGCGTCGGTCTTCGCCATGGTGTTCAGTCGCTGCGGAGTCGAGAAACTGCGCCCACCATCGCCCGATCTTGTGTACATCGCCACCGCTTCGGGCTTGCCGTTGACCGGGTTCACGTCGTTGCCCGCGTAGAACACATGCACCGTGCCGTTGCCGCCGACCACGATGCGTGGCTTGCTGACCGAGAAGCCCCACACATCGCCCAGCGTCGAGTTGAGCCGTACCGGCGTCGAGTAAGTCTTGCCGCCGTCGCTCGAGCGGGCATACAACAAATTGGTGGCCGCCACGTGCGAGTGGCCGTACTTCGAGTGATCGTGTGCGGGCGCTGCCGTGTTCTCGTCGATCCACACGATGTGCACGATCCCATCGGGGCCGAGTGCAATTTCCGGGCTCTGCGCCTTGTGGTCGGCTTCGCTCACGCGCACCGCCGTGTCGGCCGATGCCGGCAGCGACCCAGACAACAGGAGCGATCCCCACAGCAGGGGCAAGAGACCGAGCGGCACGCCTAAAAACTTGTGTTTCATGGCAGGACTCCGTGGCTACAATCGTCGTGTGCTGTACCTCATCGACGCCTCAGTCTATGTATTCCGCGCCTACTATTCGATGCCACCCGACATGCTTGACCGCGAGGGAAACGCTGCCCATGCGCTGTTCGGCTTCGCGCGGTTTCTCGGCGATCTGATCGAGCGCGCTAAGCCCCGCTACCTCGCCGTCGCCTTCGACGAGAGTCTCGAAACATCGTTCCGCAACCGCATCGACCCGACCTATAAAGCCAATCGGGAGCCGGCGCCGGCGGATCTCAAACTGCAGTTCGGTCGGTGCCGCGAGTTTTGCGAACATCTGGGCGTTGCGCATTTTGGCAGCGGTGAGTACGAAGCTGACGACATCATTGGCACGCTGCACGCGCGGTTCCGACGCGAGGGTTTGCCGGCCACGCTCGTCACGCGCGACAAGGATCTGGCTCAGCTCGTGCGCGAGGGCGATGTGTACTGGAACTACACCGAGAACCTGCGTCTGCAGCATCACGAAATCGAAGGCCACTTCGGCGTTGCGCCGGAGCGCTATGCCGATTATCTGGCGCTGACCGGCGATGCGGTCGACAACATCAAGGGAGTGCCCGGCGTCGGACCCAAGACGGCCGCGGTGCTGCTCAAGGAATTCGCCTCGCTCGAGGAGCTGTACGACAACCTCAAGGAGGTCGCCCGCTTGCCGATTCGCGGCGCGGCGAAGCTGCCTCAGCGCCTCGAGACCCACAAGGATCAGGCTTTCCTCGCCCGGCGACTGACCGAGATCGCGCGCGACATGCCGCTTGCGGCCGAGCGGGACAGTCTTCGGCCGCGCAAGCCCGATCTCACCTCGCTCGAGGCGTTCTTCGATCGGCACAACTTCGGGCCGATGCTGCGACGACAGAGCTTGCGCCTCGCGGAGCTCGCGGCCTCGATGGAGCGCCCCGCTGCATGAATTGGCGACATGTGATGCCGAAGTATTGGCCGATCTGGGCGGCGCTAGTGCTGCTGCGCAGTTTTGCGCGGCGCGATTTCCCGACCTTGCTTCGGTGGGGGCGTGCGCTTGGCCGATTCGCACGGCGTCTGCCGTTGCCGCAGCATCGCGTAGTGCGACGCAACTTCGAGCTGTGCCTGCCCGAACTCGACGCCGCGGCTCGCGAGCGGCTGCTACGCGAGCACTTCGAGGAGGCGGGCATCAGCGTGACCGAGACCGCGCTCGCCTGGTTCGCCTCGCCCGAGCGCTTGTTGCAACTCGTACGCTTCGAGGGTCTCGAGGAGGTGGATCGTCTGGTTGCGAGCGGACGCGGCGTGATCCTGCTCGCCGCCCACTTCACCACGCTCGAAATCGGTGCGCGCTTCGCTACGGCGGCGCGCCAGGTCCACGCCGTGTATAAACCCTCGCGCAACTCGCTCGTCAGCGAGTTCTTCCGTCGCTATCGCGGTGCCGTCTCCGCGGGGATGATCGCAAGCGACGACATCCGCACGATGGTTCGCGTGCTCAAGGCGGGCGGCGTGGTGTGGTACGCGCCCGATCAGGCGTTTCGCGGCAAGGGTGCGGAGATGGTGCCGATGTTCGGCATTCCGGTGGCGACAAATACCGCGACCTCGCGCCTTGCGCGGTTGACGGGTGCCGCGGTGTTACCGTACTTCGTCGAGCGTTTGTCGGGTGATGCGGGATATGTGGTGCGCATCGGGCCCGCACTCGAGGGTTTCCCCGGGCCGGATAGCGTGACCGATACGACGAGATACCATGCGCTCATCGAGCGCGAGGCCCGACGCCTTCCTGCGCAATATCTTTGGTTGCACAAGCGTCTGAAAAATATCGACATGAGTGCGCCGGATTACTACAAGTGAAATCGCCATTATCGAGCTGGGCATCATGAGCAATGAGAGCACTACTTCGTCACAAACCATCTCCTCGGTTCTAAACGAGCAACGACTGTTTCCGCCACCGCGGAAGTTCACCGAGGCGGCCCGTATCAAGGCGGCTGATCTCGCCGCTCTGCAGCGCCGAGCCGATGCTGACCCGGTGGGCTACTGGGCCGATCTCGCGCGTGCGGAGATCGCCTGGCGGAAGCTCTTCACCCAAACGCTCGATGATTCGGCAGCGCCGAATTACCGCTGGTTTGCTGATGGCGAGCTGAACGTATCGTGGAACTGTCTCGACGTTCATCTGGCCGAGCATGGCCATCGCACCGCCATCATTTTCGAAGGCGAGCCCGGCGACGTGCGCGAGCTGAGCTATCGGCAGCTGCACGCCGAGGTCTGCCGCTTTGCCAACGCTCTTAAGGCGCGCGGCGTCCGTCGGGGCGATCGCGTGGTGATCTACATGCCGCTCGTGCCTGAGGCGGTCGTAGCGATGCAGGCCTGCGCGCGCATCGGTGCCATTCATTCGGTGGTGTTCGGCGGATTCTCTGCGCTTTCGCTCAAGGATCGCATCGAGGACGCGGGCGCTCGCTGCGTGATCACTGCGGACGGGGGTCGGCGAGGCGGCAACATCGTCGAGCTGAAGACCGCTACCGACAAGGCGCTTGCCGAGGGCTGTCCGAGTGTCGAGACCGTCTTCGTGCTGCGCCGCACCGGTGAAGCCGTGGCAATGCAGGCTGGGCGCGATGTCTGGTGGCATGACGCGATCGCCGATCAGCCGGCGGCCTGCGAGCCGGAGTGGGTGGATGCCGAGCATCCGCTGTTCCTGCTGTACACATCGGGCTCGACCGGTCGGCCGAAGGGGATCCAGCACGCCAGTGCGGGTTATCTGCTCAACGCCAAGCTGACCAACCGCTGGGTGTTCGATCTGCATCATGATGATGTGTTCTGGTGCACGGCGGATGTGGGCTGGATCACAGGGCACAGCTACGTGGCCTATGGTCCGCTGGCCGCCGGCGCCACCATCGTGATGTACGAGGGTGCGCCCACCTATCCCGACGGCGCGCGTTTCTGGCGGATGTGCGAGCAGCACGGAGTCACGATCTTCTACACCGCACCGACTGCCATCCGGGCACTGATGAAACTCGGCGAGGAACTGCCGGCGCGGCACGACCTGTCGAAGCTGCGGCTGCTCGGCAGTGTCGGTGAGCCGATCAATCCAGAAGCCTGGATGTGGTACCACCGAGTCATCGGCAAAGAGCGCTGCCCCATCGTCGATACGTGGTGGCAAACCGAAACCGGCGCCATCCTCATCTCGCCGATCCCGGGCGTCACCGCCACCAAGCCCGGCTCGTGTACGCGGCCATTGCCCGGAATCTTTGCCGACATCGTCGATGACGAGGGGCGCAGCGTCACCACGCCCGGTGCGGGCGGTTATCTCGTCATTCGCAAGCCGTGGCCATCGATGTTGCGCACGATCTGGGGAGACAACGAGCGCTACGTGAAGACGTACTGGGAGAAATTCCACAACCGCTTCTACGTGGCGGGCGACAGTGCGCATCGTGATGCCGACGGATACTTCTGGATCATGGGTCGGATCGACGACGTGTTGAACGTCGCCGGCCATCGACTCGGCACGATGGAAATCGAGTCCGCACTTGTCGCACATCCGCGCATCGCGGAAGCCGCGGTCGTCGGACGACAGCACGAGATCAAGGGCGAGTCGGTGTTTGCTTTCGTGGTGTGCCGCGGCGCCCGTCCGGCCGGCGACACTCGCGACTTCGAGCGCGAACTTCGCGAGTGGGTGGCCGAGCAATTGGGTGCCATCGCCAAGCCTGATGACATCCGCTTCGCCGACAATCTGCCAAAGACGCGGTCAGGCAAGATCATGCGTCGTTTGCTGCGTGCGATCGCGCGTGGCGAGTCGATCACGCAGGATGTGTCGACCCTCGAGAATCCGGCCATCATCGAGCAGCTGCGCGGTCAATCCTGACGTCGCACGGAGTTCCACGCCGCTGCGTGTTGCGCATCGGCAACACGCAGCGGCGTGCACGTATTTTTTTTGCGGAACTTGGTCTACGATGTTGCAACGCGTGGCGAATACGCCCACAGCAACGGAGGTTGAAAGATGATCAGAAGGACTGCGCCGAGCGCGCTACTCGTTTCCGTGGCGGTAGCTACGGCTCTTGGCGGACATACCGCTTTCGCCCAATCCGCATCGGCCAACGCCGACAGCGGTCCCTCGCTGCAGGAAGTGGTGGTCACCGCCCGCAAGCGTGAAGAGTCGCTGCAGGAAGTACCCCTCGCGGTCACGGCGTTCTCCGCCGAGGACATCAGCAACCGTCAGGTGAATTCCCTCGATGACATCGCGAAGTTCGCGCCGGGTCTCGTATTCTCGAAGTCCTTCGGTCGCTCGAACGAGCGTCCGGTGGTTCGCGGCCTCGCCAGCGTGCTCGCGGGCACCAATGCCACCGTCGAAACCGGCGTCGCGTACTTTGTCGACGGTGTGTACTACCCGGGCGACATCCAGACGCTCGACATGGGCGAGGTGCAGCGGGTCGAAGTGATCCGCGGCCCGCAGAGCGCGCTCTACGGTCGCAACACCTACTCCGGCGCCATCAACTTCGTCACTCGTCGGCCGGACGATCAAGTGAAGACCAACGTCAGCGGCTCTTTCGATGCCGACGAACGTGCTGTCTCCGGTCGCGTCAGTGGCCGCATGTCCGACTGGGTGTCCGGCAGCCTCTCGGCCCGTTACAACGATTTTGACGGGCAGTGGAAGAACGAACTGACGGGCAAGACCATTGGCGGTGAGAGCAGCGTGTCGTTCAACGGCACGTTGAATGTGACGCCGAGCGAGAACGTGGAGTTCAATCTGCGGGTGGCTCACAATCGCGACCGCGACGCCACGCGACCCCTCTTCTTCATCTCGGGCGGCGACAACAATTGCTTCCCGGGCACGCGCTCTCTCGGCTCGTACAACAGCACCTCGACCGACAACCGCAACCAGTACTACTGCGGCGAAGTCACGGCGCGTCCCATTTATTTGAACGACGCACCGGTGACTCAGCCGATCACCCTCGTCAGCGGTATTCCGACGTCGCTCAAGGTGTCGAGCACCGGAGGCGTGTATGACACTCGGCAAGGCGTTGCCTTCTCGGGCGTGAACCGTGATCTCGAGTTGGTGCTGGCCTCGTTGAGCTGGGATCTGATGGGTTCGGGCTACGTGTTCAAAATCAACGGTGGCAATCGCTCCGATGATCGCAAGACGGGTGCTGACTCCGATCACTCATCCGTCAACATCATCGGCGCCAACGTCAACGGTGTGCAGCCGGTGGCTACCGGCGCGAGCTCAGCCGTCGACGAGTATCGCGACTGGTCCTTGGAAGCGAAGATCGAATCCCCGCAGGATCAACGCTTCCGCTGGTCCGTCGGTGCCTATCACTTCGATTGGGAGCAGAAGCAGTACCGCATCGATTTCGTCAGCCTCAATGGTCAGGACAACCCGGGCGCGGTGTACACCATCGAGAACGACGCCGTGTTCGGCGCGGCCGAGTTCGATTTCACCGATCGTCTGTCGGCCTCGGTTGAAGTCCGCCGCGCCACTGAAAAGAAAGGCCAGATCGACTACGTGGCGGCACCCAACGTGCAGGCGGGTCCCACCGCCATCAGCTACAACTCGCGGCTGCGCGGTAACGACACCTGGAAGGCCACCACGCCCCGCGTGACGGTGGACTTCAAGGCGACTGACGACATCACGCTCTATGCGAACTACGCCAAGGGCTACAAGCCGGGTGGCTTCAATGGCGCGGTGGCGCTCGCCAACGGGCGGCCGTTGGATGAGAAGTTCGAGCAGGAAGAGTCTGTGAACTACGAGCTCGGCATGAAGTCCACGTGGATGGATCGTCGCCTCGTGCTCAACCTCGCGGCCTTCAAGATGGACGTGAAGCAGATCCAGCTTACGACGCCGATCCAGAACAGCACGACGGGTGCGGTCACCTCGATCTCCACCAACCAGGGCGATGGCAAGGTGCAGGGCTTCGAGATCGAGGCGCGTTTTGCCGCCACCGACGAACTCACGCTCGGCTTCAACTATGCGTTGGCGGATACGGAGTTCACCAAGGGTTGCGACGACTTCCAATTCCAGTTGACGAGCGGCGGCGGCATCTTCAATCCCGCCAACCCGACCGACCCGGCTCGTAACCTCAACGGCAAGGGTGATTGCTCCATCGCCGGGAAGGAGTTCCCGTTGGCAGCCAAGCACACCGGCTCGGTGACGGCCGACTACGTGAAGCCGGTTTTCGGTGGCGATTACCGGCTCTACGTCAACACGGACCTCTCCTACACCAGCAAGAAGTGGGTGCAGGTGCATAACGCCGCTTACACGGGCGCGGCGAAATTGCTCGGTGCACGTGTCGGCATCGAGACCGACAACTGGCGTGTGGGTCTCTATGGTCGCAATCTCACCAACGAGGATTCCTCGCCGGGTGCCACCCGCTGGCTGCACTCTTACCTGATCGGCATCGCTTCGACGGCGGGTCCTGCGGCGACGCTGGATCCGGGTCTGCCTTCGACTGCCGTGGCGGCGTACTCGCTGCCGCGCGGCATCTTCGGCATCCTGCGTCGTGAGCGTCAGGTGGGTATCGACTTCAGCTACAACTTCTGAGTACGCACTGACTAGAAGCGGCGTCAGACCGCGCTGGGCAAGGCCCGGTAGGCAACTACCGGGCCTTTTTCTTGTACACGCTGACGGCCGTGTCCGGATGGTCACTGAATACGGCGTCGACACCGAGGGCCGCAAACGCGGCGTACTCGGCGCGCGGGTCACCCGCGTAATCAGCGGCCAGGTGCATCGGCTCATCGCGGAAGGTCCAGGGGTGGACCTGCAGTCCCGCTTTGTGTGCAAGCTCGACGAAGCGGGTGGGCGGCGTCAGACGACGTGTGCGCTCGGTCGAGTCGCTCGAATCCGTTTCACGACTGCCGACGAGCAGACGTTTCCACGGACCGACGGCATCGGCATACTCGGCGATCTGGGCGAACGAGGCAGGATCGGTGAAGTCGGTCGGCAGCGAGCCCTGCGGGTAGAGGCGACAACCACCTTGTGACTGCCAGGGCGGCATCGGTTGCAGCATACCATCGCGCTGTAGTTCACCGCCCTCGAGCAACTGCACGAGCGGCACGCTCGTGCGGGATTGCAACCAGCGCAGATTGCCCGACTCGAACGATTGGATGAACACCGGCGAGTCGCGGCCTGTCCAGCCAACGATCTCCAGCATCGCGAGCAGCACGGGTTCGAGCGGCAGGCCCTGCTCGCAGTGCCAGCTCGGGTGCTTGGTCTCAGGATAAATGCCGATGCGACGCCCCGTACGCGAGGATTCGCTGCGGGCGAGCTCGATGATCTCGGCGAAGGTCGGGATGGTGAACAGACCGTTGAACGCCTGCGAGCGATCGGCGCGGGGTTGCACGACGCGCAAGCTGCGCAGTTCTTGCAAGGTGAAATCGGTGGTGAACCAGCCTGTGACCAGAGCCCCGTCGATCTGCGCCGTGCGCCGCCGCGCGGCGAACTCGCTGCGCTGCGCGACGTCTGTGGTGGCACTGATGTCGGGCTCATGCCGTGCAACGAGATGCCCGTCACGAGTCGAAACCAGATCGGGCTCAATGAAATCAGCACCCATCTCGATGGCGAGTCGATAAGACTCGAGGGTATGCTCGGGGCGGTAGCCGGAGGCACCGCGGTGCGCGATAACGAGCGGTGCCGAATGATTCTCCAAGTCGTCTTTGCTCACGCGGTCAGTTCCTTGCGTAACACCACGAAACGCAGATCGGGTCGCTTCGGTTCGCCGAAACGCTCATCGCCGTAGGGGAAGGGTGCTGTCTGGCCGGTGCGGTGGTAGCCGCGCCGTTCATACCAGGCAATGAGTTCATTGCGCTGCTCGATCACCGTCATGCTCACAGCTCGCGCGCCCCAGACCTCGCGGGCATACCGCTCCGCCGCCTCGAGCAAGCCCCGACCGCGCCCCGACCCCTGATCCAGCGGACGTACGGTCAACATGCCGAGATAAGCCTCCTCGCCGCGCCGCTCGAGCTGCACGCAGCAGGCGGGTCCGGCGACATCCTCGTGCAAGAGCATGGCATTCGAGCCTTGGCTTTCGCTACCGCGAATGAAGGCTTGCAGCGCCGCCACGTCGGTGCGCTGACCGCCGAGCAGGTCGGCTTCGGTCGTCCAGCCGCAACGACTGCTGTCACCGCGGTAGGCTGAGTTCACCAGCGCACAGAGTGCCGCCGCATCGCTCGCGGTGGCTACGCGCACCGCGAGGGGTTCTGGGGACGAGCGGTTCAATCCGTAGCCACCTGGCCGCGCGTCGCGGCGATCTGCTCGACTCCGATGCGCAATTCGAGTCGGCGCCGAAACTCCTCGGGACCGAAGGCTCGTTGCGCGAGCACGTTCATCGGATCGGTACGGTAGCCGATTTCGCGCACATAGTGATCGTAGTGCTGCTGCGCGAGGCGTTCCTCGCAAGGCAGCGGATCGGTCTCCGCTTCATCGAGCCAGACAAACCAGCGATCGACGAATTCCTTGAGATAGCTCTCGCAGGTGGCGATGTTCTCCTCGGTCAGATCGCCCATGACGCTGGTGCAGACGGGCGACATCAGTCCACGCAGGTACGTGCCATGGCTCCAGTTCCAGGTGAAGTTCGGCAGTCCGCGAAAGCGGATCGCGCTGGCGTTGGCGGGCTCGTAGTACTTGTTGACGTAGTCGAGATTCATTCGCAGATCAACGCGCGGCGTGTAGTCCGCATAAAAAAACAGCTTCGGCACGGTACCGAAGATCACCACGAGGTGAGGTACGCGATTTTGCTGTGACAGGTACACGGTCGCGTTCATGTCGAGCAGGCTCGCCTTGCGATTGCCAAGCCACGAGTGCACCAGCCACTCGACGCGCGGCCCGCTCCAGGCGTTGAAGGAGCCCTCCATCGACTGATCGAGCGAGGTGAAGTACTCGTGCCCGATCGTCGAGGGGTGGCGTGTCACGGCGAAGCGTTGCTTGACCCGCTCGACGATGCCCGAGTGGATGCCCCAGCAACGCTCCCAGGCGCGACTGACGTCGACGTTGGGTTGCTCGGCGAGGAATTCAGTGATGGTCTTGATGTCGAGCTTCGTGTTGGTCATGGCATCCCCCTCGAGGATCAAGGTAGCCCCGAAGTCATCGCGCCGGCAGCGCTTGACCGCAGCGTGTTCGAGGCGCGGTCGATGGGGACGGGCGGTCGGCGACTCTGCTAGCCTCTGCGACGGTGATGCTTCTTGCATCCACGTGGAGTGCCTGTCCATGACGCGCCAGTCTCACATCGATCGACGTCGTTTTCTGCAGGCTGCGGGCGCCGCGGCGACCCTGCCACTTCTCAGTTCCTGTGACCAGCCAGGCTCGGGAACGAACCGCCCGCCCGGCATTCCGCTCAGCGCCTTCGATGGTGACAGCACGGCGCTCGAGGTGACCGAAGGCGTGGATCTTTCCGGCAAGACGGTGCTCGTCACCGGCGCGACCTCCGGACTCGGTCTGGAGACGATGCGGGTGCTCGCCTTGCGCGGCGCGCACGTCATCGGCACGGGACGAACGCTCGAGAAGGCCAAGGCTGCCTGTGGCAGCGTCAGCGGCCGCACCACCCCGGTTGCGCTCGAACTTGAGCGCTGGGAGACCGTGGTATCCGCGACCGAACTGATTCGAACGCTCGGCATGCCGATCGACATGCTGATCTGCAACGCCGGCATCATGGCAATGCCGACACCCGAGCAGGTCTACGGCATCGAGAAGCATTTAGTGGTCAATCACCTCGGGCACTTTTTGCTCGTCAACCGCCTGCTCGAGCAGGTCAAGGCTGCCTCTCAGGGTCGTGTCGTCGTGGTCTCGAGTCTCGGATACCAATGGGCGCCACCCGCGGGCATCGAGTTCGACAACCTCGATGGCCGGCGCGGCTACGAGCCCAACAAGATGTATGGCCAGTCGAAGCTCGCCAATGCCCTGTTTTCGCTGGAGCTTGCCCGGCAGTTGCGCGAGGCGGGTTCCTCGGCAACCTCCAATTCAGTGCACCCCGGCATCATCAACACCAACCTCGGCCGGCATTTCGATGCGTGGAAACGTGTGCTGTCCAAGCTCATCGGTTGGACGTTCATGAAGTCGGTCGAGGCGGGTGCCGCGACGAGTTGCTACGTGGCTACGGCACCGGCGCTCGCCCGTGTGTCGGGGCACTACTTTGAGGACTGCAACCCCGTGGTGCCGCAGCCCGGCAAGCATATGGACGATCTCGCGCTGGCGGCGCGACTGTGGCAGAAGTCGACCGAACTGGTTGGGGAGTATCTCGCATGACATTCTTTGCACGCGTCCTTGGACTGATTGCAGTGGCTCTTTGCGCCCAGGCAGCCCTCGCCCAGGATGTGGCGACGATCGCCGCCCGGGCACAAACGGCCTACTTTGCAGGCAGCGCCGCCGAACTCATCAAGCTCGGCGACACCGTCGGCACCTGGGCCAAGTCAGCCAATACGCGCGAGCAGTATGCGTACGCGTTCGTGCAGTTCCGTCTGTTGCAGTTGTCGGTGATCGCCAAGCGCAAGGACGATGCTTCCAAGTCAGGGGACGCCTGCGTCGGCACGCTCGATGCTCTGCTCAAGCGCGAACCCAAATCGGCTGAGGGGCATGCGTTGCAATCGGCCTGCTTCGGTTATCTCGCCAATCTCGGCGGCTTTGCCGCCATCCGCAACGGCTCGCGCAGTGGCAAGAGCATGGAGGCCGCGTTGGCACTCGAACCTCGCAACCCGCGCGTCGTGCTGGTTGATGGTTTCGGCGTGTACTTCCGCCCGAAATTCGTCGGCGGCGACAAGGCCAAGGGCTGCCAGCGCTTTGCCGAAGCAGCGGCCGGTTTTGAGGCAGCGCGATCTACGGGCGTTCCTTCGTCGATGGGCATCGACTGGGGTGCGGCCGAGGCGCACTACTGGGTCGGGCGATGTGCCAAGGATGCGGGCGATGCCGCAGGTGCGCGACGCGCGTTCGACAAAGCGCTCGGTATTGCGCCGGATTTCGTCGCGGCTAAACGCGGCTAAGAGGCGCTTAGAACACGCCGGCTTCCAGGCCGGCCACGAGCGTGGCACCGAGTTCTTCGCAGCGGGCGAGCGCAGCCGCATCGGGCTCGCCCACGACTACGACGGGCGGCGCTACCGCGCGCCAACGGTAGCCGGTGACGATTCGCTCCACGGCGGCCACCGTGCCCGTGCCGTCGTTGCCCGCGCTCACCATCAGACCGTACGGCCGTCCTTCGGTCCGACCCTCGGCCGGGTAGAAGGTGCGATCAAAGAAATGCTTGAGTGCCCCGGACATATAGCCGAAGTGCTCCGGGGTTGCCAGCAGAATGCCTTGTGCCCAGAGCAGATCGTCTACGGTCGCCTGCAGCGCGGGCCGCTCGCGAAGTTCGAAGGCTTCACCTGCACCCCGCAATCCGGTGAGCGCCGCCGTGCACAAGCGCTCGGTACGCCCTCCGGGTTGACCGCCATAGACAAGCAGTACCGTCACGCTCATGGCAGCTCGCGGTCACCGCTACGGTCACGAGTACTGCGATTGCGGGCATAGACGAGAAGGATGGCAATCAGTCCACCGATGCCGGCGAGCGCCATGTCCCGATGTGCGTCCCACTCATCGCCTTGCGTGCCGAGGAATGCTGCGCCCAGGCCGCCGCCGAACACGACGGCCGCGGCCCACTCCAGCAGCTCGTAGAAGAGCGAGGACGACATGACGAGATCGAGCGGCAGGAAGTAACTCCAGAAGCCTCGCACGCCCGCAAGACGCATCAGCAACTCGCGCATAGGCAGCGCCAGCAGGAAGCCATAGCCGAAATGCACCAGCCGGTCATAGTGGTTGCGGCTGAGGCCCAGCACGCCGTTCAGCGAGTCGCCGGTGAGGCTCTGGAAGGCCGCATCGTAGGGAACGAGCGAGTACGTGTAATGCGCGCCGATCGTGTGCAAGCCCAAAAAAAATACCACAAGGGTGTGAGAAGCCATAGTAAATGGCACGTGTCGCCTAAGGCTGTAGAGCACGCCGATACCGGCGAAGACTAGGGTGTTCTCCAGCAGCCAAGTCGGACGATCGAGTGGGCTGATCGCGAGCAGCAGCCAGAATACGGCGAAGGCGCCGTACAGCATGGTGAGTTGCTGGCGTCGGGTCATGACGAGCGGCAGTGTAGCGCGCTTCGAGGCAGTGAACGCACTGCGGCCACTGCGTACGGAAAAACCCCGACGGTCTGCCCGTGGAGGTCGTGCCGCACTATTCTTCGATCATGTGCCGACCGAGCGTATTTTTGACCCTGCTGCTGTGTGGCGTGAGCCTCACGGTGGGAAGGGTTGAGTCGGCCGAAGAGGGCTTCGTACCCAAGAGCGTCGATGTGCCTCGGCTCAAAGAGCCGGTGCGCATCGACGGCAGGCTCGACGAGGCGTTCTGGAGCAGCGCCGTGCCCATTCGCGACTTCGAGCAGTTCGCTCCTGGCAATGGCGAGCCGCCGAGCGAGCCCACGGAATTCTTCCTCGCCCGCGACGATGAGAATCTCTACATCGGCGCGCGGCTCGGTGATCGGGAGCCTGCGCTGATCAAGCGCTCGCAGCTCGTGCAGGGACAGGGCGTGTTCAACGACGACTACGTCGAGCTCCTGCTCGACACCTATAACGACCGGCGCACCGGCTACATTTTCTACGTCAACCCGAACGGCGTGCAGCGCGATGGTCTGCTGCTCGGCGGCGTGTCCTTCAATATGGATTGGGATGGCATCTGGCAAGCGGCCGCGAGTGTGAACGAGACGGGATGGGAAGCCGAGATCGCCTTGCCGTTCAAGACCCTGGCCTTCGATCGGCAGGGCGATGTTTGGGGTCTCAACCTCATCCGCTCGATCCGGCGCAAACGCGAGGACGTCGCTTGGTCGCAGCGCGAGCGGCGCATTACGCTGGATCTCAGCAATGAAATTCGCGGCATGCGCGGACTCGACCAAGGGCGAGGACTCGATCTCGTACCCTCGGCGGCTCTAATCGAGCGCGAGTCGTTTCGTCTCGGCCAGAGCAGTCTCGTGCTCAAGCCATCGCTCGATGCCTTCTGGCGCATCACACCTTCGCTCTCCGGCGCACTGACGCTCAACACCGACTTTTCGGCCACAGAGGTCGACGATCGGCAGGTTAACTTGACCCGCTTTTCCTTGTTTTTTCCTGAAAAGCGCGACTTTTTTCTGGAGGACAGTGAAATCTTCGAGTTTGGTGGCCTGACGCAGAATGGCAGACCGTTCTTCTCGCGCACCATCGGGCTCTCGGCCAGTGGTCAGCCCATTGATCTCGACGGCGGCGCGCGACTCACCGGCAAGATCGGTCGGTATTCGCTCGGCATGCTGGCCGTGAGGCAGGAGGCGTCGGCGGGTCTTGATGCGCAAGACGTTTTCGTAGCGCGTGGGTACCGCAACTTCGGTGAGCAATCGACTATCGGCGGCATCATCACGAGCGGTGATCCGACGAGCGGGCGCGACAGTTCACTCGCCGGCATCGACATCGCACTGCGTGACCAGCGGCGCTTCGGCGGTTTGGTCGAGGCGCGTGGCTGGTGGCAGCAATCCTCCACTGCCGGTCGCTCGGGTGATGAGCAGGCCTGGGGTGCATCGATTGGGTATCCGAACGATCGTACGGATGCACTCGTGGGTTACACGCGCATTGGGCGTGATTTTCGCCCGGCGCTGGGATTCGCCAATCGCACCGGGATCGATGAACTGTATGGCCGGTACAAGCACCGGTACCGCTTCTCCAAGGGTGCGCTGCTGCGCAGCTGGCAGGCCGGCCTCGATGCCCGGCAGATCGACGATGCGGCAGGACGACTCGAATCACGCGCGCTCGTGGTCACGCCATTTGCGCTCGACACCCAGCCCGGCGACAGCTTGTCCCTCGATGTCGCGCGGTATACCGAAGTGGTGCGCAGTCCCTTCCTGCTGCCGGGAGGACTGCGGGTACCGGCGGGGCGGCACGAGTTCGACCGCTTTCGGTTATACGGTTCGACCGCAGGTTTTCGTCCCTGGTCGGCGAGCTGGGATCTGGAAACCGGCGGCTTCCAGAACGGACGTCGCTTCGATACGCGTGTCGGCGTTAACTGGCGGCCTGACTCTCATTGGCTGGTCGGCGCGCAGTACCAAACCAACGCCATCGACTTGCCGGGTGGCGATTTCACGACCCGAGTCTACGGGCTGACGGTGAATTACGCGTTCAACGTGCGTTGGGCCTGGCTCAACCTCGCGCAATACGACAACGTCTCCGGACGACTTGGGCTCAATAGCCGACTGCGCTGGTGGCCGACGCCGGGCCAGGTCGGTTATCTCGTCGTCAACTACGATTGGCGTGAAGATGCGGAAGGTGACTTCAAGCCCTTCGTCGCCGAGACCACGATCAAGCTGACCTACACGCTCCGCTATTGAGCGGTCCGCGAGTCGCACCAGTCGTCAGTTCTTCTCGACGGTGTAGACAATTTCGGCGCTCGCTTCCTTGCCTGCTTCGGTGCGCAACGTCCAGCGGTCGTTGATGCTATAGCGCATCTTGATGGTGTTGATCGCTTCGGCCAGCGAGATGCCGTAGCTGATGTACAGGCGACTCGACAGATATTTACCAAAGACTAGCGAGGTCTCGTTGGCAAGGTTCTGCTCAATGCCTACATCCTCGATGCCGATGCGTTGACCGAGTTGCTGCGCGAGGATGGCGCCACCTTGTGCCAGCAGGGCGTCACGGCCGGCATTTGCGGTATCGGTGCTTTGCGCGCTCTCGAGCGTGCCGCCCGCGAGTAGCAGCGATACGACCTGCGACTGCGGCAAGGCTGGCTCCGAGAAGAAGGTCATGCGCGGCTCGCGCAACGAACCACGCACGTTCACGCCCGCCTTGAATTCCGGGAATTCTTTGGTAGCGCGGATGTCGATGCCGGGATCGGCCACGAGACCGCCCGAGAAAATCAGCCGTCCGCGCTCGATGTCGAGTTTGCGACCGAGAGCCATGTACTTGCCCTCGGCAACGCCGAGTTCGCCCGAGCCGCGGGCCGGGTTGCCGGGTGTGGTGGTGACATTGAGCGATCCGGCGAGTCGTCCCGTGAGCCCGAGCGCCTCGAGGTTGACGCGTTCGCCGAGCAGTAGACGGATATTGCTGCTGACGCTGAAGGAGGCTGTGGGGTCCGCAGGTTCGTCACCGATGATGATCTCGTCGGCCGAGGGCAACACGGCGCCAGTCAGGTCTGCGGGGGTGATCCGTGCGCTTGGAATCAGCACGGTACCGGTGGCGGCGAGCGTTCGGGCCGCAACCTTGAAACTCAGATCAGGTGAGGCGGTGATGCGCGCTTCGGGAACATCGACGACCGTTAGATCGTTGCCCTTGATGCGCAGGGTGCCGTAGGGCTGCTGATTGCGCCAGGTCAGCTCCGCATCGGCATCGATGCGGCCCGTGCCGGAACGCGCCGAAGACTTCAGCACGAAACCGTTGTCGATCAGACGTGCTTCGGCTTCGATGTCACGTAGCGCGAGATTGACCTGATAGAAGTCGAGTTCGCCCTTGGCGATGCGCATCACGCCGTTGACGAGCGGCGTGCCGAGCGTACCGCCCATCACGAAATCGAGTGACAACTCACCGGCGGAGCGGTCGATTTCCGGCAGGTACAGATACAGCAAACCCAGCGCCGAGGAGTCTGCACGCAGCGTGGCATTGATCGGATACGTCCGCCAGTCCGCACCCGCTCGGGTGGCCGTCAATTCGCCGCGTGCACGGACACGATCGCCCGCACCGACATCGAGGCGTGCGGTCACGCCGGATTCTGCCGACAGGGCTTCGAGCGATCCGGAGCCGAGCGGGACGACCTCCTCCTTCCCGCCCGCGCGAGTCCATCGCAGCCGCGCATCCTTGAAGTCCGCGCGCAAGCTGCCGAACGGCAGACCTTCGTCGGCCGATTGCAATTGCGCCGACGCATTGATCACACCCTCGTAGCTCGCCTGCGCCGAGGGTTGCGGCAGCAAACTGACCAGTGGCAGCCGGGAGATGTCGAGGGCGGCTTTCCAACCGTCTGCTGACCACTCGCCAGAACCGCAGGTGGTCGCTTGACCCGCCACCGTGTCAGCCCGACGGGTGTTGAGGCAGAACGGTTTTACCTCGCCTGAGTCGCCACGCAGCAGCAGTTCGAGTGGCGCCGCGAGTCCGAGCGCGAGCGCATCGCGCACGTCGACATCGAGTTTTGACCAGCGTTGTTGCCAGCCTTCGGAGAGAAACGATCCCTGCGCGCGTCCATCGAGACTCAGGTCATCCCCGCGCAACACGAGGCGCAGTGCGTGCTCGGCACTCGTGCCCTCGACGTCGAGGGCAAGGCGATCCGCGCGTCGCCCGGCCACCGACAGTTGCTCCGCCCGCAGTTGGACCACAGCCTGCGCGGTCGGCCCGCCGCTCGGGTCGAGATCCACCTTGGCCTTGAGCGTACCGATTTCGATGCCCTGCAGTGCTACGCCGCGTCCTTCGGCGTCGAGTCTCAGCAGCATGCTGCGTGGAGAGCCCCGCAACGAACCCTCGGCACGTACCTCGCCACGACCACTCGGGGTCAGGATGCTGAGGTCGTTGGCGCGGATGCGGAAGTCGAGATCGCGTCGGCGCGGCGACAGCGAGCCATCGAGGGCCAGTTGCAGTCCTCCGGCCACCAGATCGATCTTGCGCAAGCCCACTGTGTCGCCGCTCAGGCGAACGCTCCCTTCGCCGCGAGCGGCGGTGCCGCGCAATCGTCCGGTGAGATTGCGTACGTCGATGTCCACCACGCCGCTCTTGCCAAAACCATTGCCGCGCGCCTCGATGCGAAACGCCAGCGAACCGGGCAGATCCGCGCGCACACCCGAAGGGTCTATATCTCGCGCGAGACCCGCGATCCGCCAGCGTTCGTTCGGTTTCCATTCGACTTCGCCGTTCAGGCGAGCTGTGCCGCGCAGCAGCGCGGCCTTGACCTCGACGATGTCCAGTCGGCCAGGGTTCAGTACGGTGCGTGCCTGCACATCGGCCGGGGGCAGAGTGCCGGCCAGCACTCGTGCCGTTACGTCGAGTCGATACGGCTGCAGACCGTTGAGCGAGATCGTCCCCCGCGGGCTCGTCACCACGGCAGGGCCCGGCTTTAGCGGCCAGCGGAAACTGTCCCAGCGACCCTTTAGGGCGAGCTCCGGACCCGCATCCCGCAGTGTCACGCTGCCGTCGAGTTCTGCACGCACGCTACGGCTGGCTGTGGCGAGGGTCACTTGTCGCAGCGACAGCACGCCTCGCGAGTAGAGGCTGTCGATGCTGACATCGAGCGGGCCCGACTCGAGCCGCGGCGGCAGGACCTGGCCCTTGCCGCGGTAACCCTCGCGATCGATGTCGAGTTCGAGCGCCCCGGAAAGAGGCCCAAGGAAATCCGAACCGCCGAACTTCTCGAGCTCGAGTGCCTCGAACCGCACGGCCCCCGTCAGTCGCCACGGCGGCAAGGCGCGAAAGATTCCATCCTCGATCTCGGCTTTGAATGGTTCGCTGAGCGTCGCATCGACGAGCATTTTCTCGAGGTTGCCGTTGACGGTAGCCTCTGCGACCCAGCGCGGGCCCCTGACGGGCTCCAGTACGGCCTGCACGCGTCCCTCGAGATCGAGCGGGTTGTCGGCACTTAGCAGCGCCTCGCCACGCAGTCGCAGCCGCTGCAGGCGGGTAGCGACCTCGGTGACACGCAGCGTCTTGCTGCGCAAGGTGCCGGTGACGACGTTGGCCTCGAGTACGACCGGGGTGCCCGCGAGCGGCTGTATCGTTATTTCATTGATCTTCGCATCACGGGTATCGATCGTTAGCAGACCCGGCAGAAATCGGGGCGGCTTGTCGGGCGGAGGCTTATCGCGCGGCAACGCCGTGATGTCGATCTTGCGCACGTCGAGTCCGCGCACCTCGACCGTTTGCCACAGCAGCGGCAGCAACTCCACGCGGGCGCGCATGTCGCGTGCATCGATACGCACGATATCGTGCTGGATCAGCACGCGATCGATACGCAGCCCCCCCGCGATCGTGCCGCTCACACCGCTGATTTGCAGATTTTCTATGCTGCCGAGACTCGTTGGCAGGCGCGCCACGAGTGCGCGCACGAGCGCGCTCGAGTGGCCGAGCGCCCATAGCGCGCCGAGCGGCAACAGCAGCAGTATGCCGAGCAGAATCAGTGCCAGTTTGCTGCGGCGTGTCATGCGCTCACAGTTTGGGCGAGAAGTTCAGGTGCAGCCGCGGTCCGCTCGGATCCTTGAATCCGCCGACGGTGGTGCAGCGTGGGTCGGGCGTGGCGCTGCGGCAGCTGGGGTTCGTCATCGGTTGCGCCACGTCGATGCCGAGTGTCACCACCGGCAGTCTCAGGCGCAGACCCACGCCGACCGACCACTGCAGTGGGTCGCCGAATCGATCGAAGGAGTTGCCGACGTCGACGAACACCGCCGCGCCGAGATTGCGTGGCAAATCGCGGATGACTTCGGCAGTACCGGTGAATAGGTGGCGCCCGCCGATCTTTCGACCTTCCTCATCGACGGGCGACAAATCGTTGAAGCCGAAACCGCGCACGCTGCGATCGCCGCCGGCAAAGAAGCGTTCGGTACCCGGCAGCTTGGCCGTATCCGATACGAGCGTCGCACCGACCTGCCCGCGTATGAATGCATGCCAGCGCGTACCGAGATCGAAAACCCGTTCGGCTTCGAGTTTCAGTTGCACGAAGCTGTCGGGCGCGCCGATGCTGCGAGCCGAGCCGCGCAGCTCCGCGTACAGCGCGCGGGAGAACAGCGCTTCGCCCAGATAGCCTCGCGGCACCGAAGCGTAGCTGATGCCCGGGATGATCAGCGTGTTGGCGACATCGCTCGCGGGGTCGGTAAGCGAAGCCGGGGTGATCGTACGCAGGCGGTTGAGCGAGACATAGGTCACGCGCTGCCAGTTGCCGAGTACCTGCGTGACGGCGGGCTGGAAGCGCGTCGTGCGCGTGTCGAGATCGCCGAGCTCGTCGCGGGCGTAGCGAAACTCGAAGCCGAGTTTTTCGAGCGCCGGATCGCCGATCGGGATCACGTAGCGTGCTTCGAGAGACTGTTCGGTTTGCGCGGTCTTGAATTCGGTGCGCAGCCGATGACCACGTCGGTTCAGCCGGCGGTTTTCCCAGGACAGCGTGCCGCGGGCGCGGCTGTCGGTGGCGTAGCCGACGCCGATCGAGTATCGATTGCGACGATTGGGTTCGGCGCGAATGCTGACCGGAATCTGTAGCGTGTCGGCATCGGGTTGTCCCGCGATGACTTCGACGTTGGCGAAATACTGGCTGTCGTCGAGGGCGAACTGGGTGCGCAGCAACTGCGTGGCATCGTAGGGCGTGCCGTCGCTGAAGCGCACGTAGCGGCGCAGCAGGCCCTCATCGAGAGTCGTCTGCTCGATCAGCGTCGTGCCAAAACTGTAGCGCGGACCGGTTTCGAGCACGAGTTCGGCGCGGGCGACGAGTTTCGCCGGATCTACTCGCAATTCACTGCGCGTCAGTTTGGCCTCGGCATAGCCGAGCGTCGCCGCCGTGCGCAGCAAGGTGTTACGCACCTGATCGTACGTGGCGTGATCGACCCGCTCGCCAATACGCAGCCGTGGCGAGCCGACGATGTCGCGAAACGCCGGATGCTCGAGACCGGGTCCGATCACCTGCACGATCACCTCGGTCAGCATCACCGGGCGACCCGGGTCGACGTCGATGCGCGCTCGCCATTCGCCCTCTCGAATGCGCTCGACCCGGCTCTTCACGGTTGCGGCGTAAAAGCCGAAAGGACGCAGCGCGGCGGCAGCCTCTCGTTCGGCCCGTTCCTGCAGCCGCTCCACCAAGGCTTCGTCGAGATCGTCGCGTGTGCGGTAACGCTCGAGACTCAGGAATACCAGCACGTTCTGTCGCAGTGCACCGTCGACACCGTTGATCTGGATGTCGATGTCCGCGTGGGCGACGGAGGCGCCGCCGAGCACGCCGAGACCCAGCAGCGCCCTGCACAGCAGCGCTGCAATACGCCCCGTGCGGCGCGCGGCGACGGCAGTGGACTCGGACGAACGATGCATCGGGGGCGCGGGTGCCTGTGCGGCCTCTGGCGAGGATGGTCGGATTCTACTGCAGACTCGCCACGATCAGACCCGCAGCGGCGCGGGCGGCCACATGTTCGGATCCGCTCGCCAGCGCACCCGTTCGCGGATACCGCCGTCGGTGGCATAGCTGCGCTCCTCGATGTCCAGCGAATCGTCGTGACCGACGAGCACGAGCGTTGAGCAGCGTGTGCCGTAATCGGCATGACGAATGAAGGCCGAAGAGAGCAGGTGCTCCCATTCCGGTGAGACGCCGGTGGAGGGCAGCGCGTCGGGGGCGGCGCGTTCGTCGTCCGTCAGCGCAGTCCAGAGCGGCTCAAGGCTTGAGGCCGTCTCACCCGGGCTCTCCGATGCCGTCTCGAGCCAGGTGGTCAACCGCTCGCGCAGCCGGCGCAACTTCGGCCAGGGCGTATCGAGTAGATGGTTGCTCAGGGCGTGCACTCCGCGTGGCAAGTCAGCGGCGAAGCGCGGGTGCCGATTCGAGGCGTACCAGAGCGTGTCGCGATCGGCGAGCAGCAGGTTGAAGCCCGCGTACTTGTCCGCTTCGGCCGCAAGTTCGGCGACGAATCGCTCCGGCGGCTGCGTGGCCGACAGGAACGCCGGTACCAGCCGTCCGCGGGTCGGTGCGTCAGCCGCGGCCCGCGCAGGTTCACGATAGTTGGTGACGAGCCCGACGCGCCGATGGCGATCGACGGCCAGCCATGTGCCGCCTGCGCGCTCGTCGCGGCCGCCGAGAATGCTCGGCTGATCACTCCATAGGTGGGTGCTTAGCGCAGGCCGCGCATGAAACTCATCGCGGTTGGCCAGCACGATCAGTCGATACTGCGGATGGACGCGGTGGGCGATCGCCGCAAGACACATATCGGCAGTAGCCCTCGGCAGCTCAGCCGCGACGCGGCGGCGTCCAGAGCCGTGTCGGCAATTCGCGGAGGGGCGTTGATGAGCCCGCATCGAACCAGTTCGCGATCAAGCGATGCGAGATGGAGGTCGGCGGTGGCAGCACCGCTTCGCCCGCTGCAATCTGCCCGCGCGTGAACCAGCGCGCGTCTTCGAGCTCAGCACTGCTACTGGCGATCGAATCGGGCGCCGCGCTCGCCATGAAGCCGAGCATCAGCGACGAGGGAAAAGGCCAGGGCTGCGAGGAGTGGTAGTGCGCTTCGGTGACCACGACGCCGGTTTCCTCGAGCACCTCGCGTGCCACAGCATCTTCGAGGCTCTCGCCCGGTTCGACGAAGCCCGCGATGGTCGAATAGCGCCCCGCCGGCCAGCTCGCCTGACGACCGAGCAGGGCGCGTTCGCCGTCGCTGACGAGAACGATGATCGCCGGATCGACGCGCGGAAAAAAATCTGTCGCGCAGTCGGTCGACGCGCAACGCATGACGTGTCCGGCGCGGTGCGGCGCGGTCGCTGCGCCGCAGACGCCACAGCGTCGATGCCGGTATTGCCAGTACGCGAGGGCGCGGGCGTAGGCCAGCAGGCCAGCTTCTCCTGCCTCCAATTCCGAGGCGAGCGGTCGCAACTCCTCGAAGCGTATGTCGGGTGGCGGGGGCACTGCGGTATCGAGCTGCACCAGCACGCAACGCAGGTCGCGAAACCAGCCGAGCAAGACCAGGGTTTCAGGTGCCGCCGCTTGCACCAAGGGGTGCTCGGCCGAGACGAAGGCGGCCGTCGCAGGCTCGCCGCGGATGGCCAGTTCCGTGCCGCGTATGAACAGGTACCGAGTGCTGGAATCGCGACGCGCATCCTCCAGCCAGTGCTCGACCTCGCGCAGCTCCGCGCGCCGGTCTATGTACGGGCCTGCAAGAAAATTGCGATCTTGGGAGGGGTGCGCTCTGGACATGCGGTGCGCTCGTTCGCACCTTTCGGGCACCGTGTGGAAACGCGGGCGCTCAGTGCTGTGGAGCACCCGGGATTCTAGCAGCAACGGGGGTAGTTCTTCGGCCGTTGGCGACGCCCGGCTTGATATATAGCGGCTCGCCGCAGGCGCGGCAGTCGCCTTCCTGCAGCACAACGCACTCGACGAGATTCAGCGCTTCGCAGTGCGGACACCATTGGATGCGGATTTCATCGCTGGCGGCGAGGGCCAGAGCGAGGAACACGGCGTGTTCGAAATCAATGCGCGGCTTGGGCGACACGCGCCGATACGCCTCGTACGCATCGCACAGCAGCCGCCCGCGCGGAATCGACGGCAGGCGTCTGGCAAGGCTGGGATCAGGCTTCGCCGGTAATACACCGAACAGCAGCAACACCGAGGCCAGGGCGTGCGCATCGGCGCCGGTGCTGCCCGCGCGGAGGAAGTAACCAACTTGCTGTGGCGATTTGCCGCGGTGTCGCCGCACGCCCGACCCCGGACGGATGTACGAGCGGAACAACTTGCGGATTCGATCGTCACTGAGTCCCGTCCAACGACGGATGGTCTGGGTGCGCGCCTCGTGGCGGATGAGTCGCATGGCCAGTTCGAGCCGCATGCGGTCGCGGCGATAGCGATCGTCGGTCAGGCGCATAGTTCGATCCTTCCCTTAGTTGTGTTTCGGTCGAAAATATCCCAAAACAAACACTGCATTCCAAGATCTCATCGGTCACCATTTCCAACGAAAAGACGGAGGAATGCATGGCTACCGACACACCCCCGGCAATCACCACCACCGAAACCGACTTCGCCCGCAGCGTCGATCGCGAGATCATCCGCCAAGTCGGCGGCATGAACCTGCGTGGCCTACGTGCGCTACGCGAGGCTTTGTCCACGTCGCGCTCCGGGCTGCCCGCTGCGGCCGAATCACTGCGCGAGCAGTGGCTGGCGCTCGATGAGGGCGCTGTGGCGGCGGTGGCCGATGCGCCGTATCTGCTGTTTGATCTTTCGCTCGAGCCCGCCTTCGAGGCGCGCCGTCACCGCTTGCCCGAGGAGGCCCCGCCTCCTCGAGCGGAGACCGGCCTGTGCGGCGCTGCCACAGGGCGCGGTTTTGCAAGGCTCATGTGTCACTTCGCTTGGCAGACGAGCAAGGCACGCCCTGCCGCCGCTGCGTTGCTGCTCGGCGTGAACGCCAGTACCTGCAACACCCTGCGCGCCCTCGACCTGCTGGAGCTCGACGCCATCGCCGAGACCGCCGGCGAGTGCGTCAGCCTGCGATGGGGTGGCGATCTGCGTTTCTGGTCGCGTCGCCTCGATGCAGCGCGTACTGCAGATCGCGCTGCGCTCTGGGAGAGCACGCTCGCCGGCGTGCAGAGGCTGGCCGCCCTCGCGCGGGCTTAGCGGGGTTTTACCCGCTGCCCCGCGCTCGCTGTGCGGGCCAAGGCAGCCGGGACGCACCCCGTCGGGCGTGCCCGTGCTATCTTTCTCCGCCCATGCAGGCGCTCGAAGTTCGCAACCTCGTCAAGCAGTACCGTAACGGTGTGCAGGCCCTGAAGGGCATCGACCTGAACGTTGCGCAGGGCGATTTCTTCGCGCTGCTCGGGCCGAACGGCGCCGGTAAGAGCACCCTCATCGGCATTTGCACTTCGCTCGTCAATAAGACCTCAGGCAGCTTGCGGGTGTTTGGTCACGACCTCGACACCGAACTCGAGGCGGCCAAGGCCTGTATCGGCGTCGTGCCGCAGGAGCTGAATCTCAACCAGTTCGAGACCTGCGAGACCATCGTGGTCAATCAGGCAGGGTTCTACGGCATCCCGCGTCGCCTCGCACACGAGCGCGCGGAAAAGTACCTCAACCAACTGTCACTGTGGGACAAGCGGCACAAGATGGCGCGCACGCTCTCGGGCGGGATGAAGCGCCGCCTGATGATTGCCCGCGCGCTGATGCACGAGCCGCGGCTGCTGATCCTCGATGAGCCGACGGCCGGAGTCGACATCGAGATCCGCCGCTCGATGTGGGACTTCCTGCGCGAGCTCAACGAGGGCGGGACCACCATCATTCTCACCACGCATTATCTCGAAGAGGCCGAGACGCTCTGTCGCAACATCGCGATCATCGATCGCGGGCGGATCGCCGAAGCCGATCGCATGGACCGGCTGCTGCTCAAGCTGCATACCGAGTCGTTCGTGCTGAGTGTGCGCGCACCGCTTGCCGCCGCGCCAACCGTCGCGGGCTACGAGGTGCGCTGGATCGACCCGCACACCCTCGAAGTTGAAATCAGCAAGACACAAACCCTCAACGACGTGTTCTCGCAACTCACCGCGAGCGGCATCGAAGTCGTCTCGATGCGCAACAAGGTGAACCGCCTCGAGGAAATCTTCATGCGGCTCGTCGATAAGTCCGGGAGCCCCGCATGAGTACGAGCGTTGCGCGCGCACGCTGGATCGGCTTCCAGACCATCATTCTGCGCGAGTGCGGTCGCATCCTGCGCATCTGGGGTCAGACCATTGTGCCCTCGGCGGTTACGGCAGCGCTGTACTTCGTGATCTTCGGCACGCTGATCGGGCGGCGCATCGGGCAGATGGACGGTGTCGACTACATGCAGTACATCGCCCCCGGGCTCATCATGATGGCGGTGATCACCAACGCCTACGCCAACGTGTCGTCGTCTTTCTTCGGTGCGAAATTCCAGCGTTTCCTCGAGGAAATTTCGGTCTCGCCGCTGCCCGACTGGCTGGTGGTGCTCGGCTACGTGGGCGGCGGCGTGCTGCGCGGTTTGTTGGTGGGGCTCGTGGTGACCATCATTTCGCTAGTGTTTACGCACCTGCCGGTGCATCACGTGTTGGTGATCGTTGCGGCGGTCGTACTCACCGCGGTGGTGTTCTCGCTGGCCGGATTCATCAACGGCGTGTTCGCCAAAAATTTCGATCAGGTCAACTGGATCCCCACGTTCATCCTGACTCCCCTGACTTATTTCGGTGGCGTATTTTATTCGATCAATTTGTTGCCACCGTGGGCTCAGTCGCTCTCGCATGCCAACCCGGTACTGCACATGGTCAATGCCTTCCGTTACGGCTTCCTCGGACGCTCGGACGTCGATGTCGTGCTTGCTTTTGCCATCATGTTGGGTGCTGCGGCAGCCCTCTTCGGCATTGCGCTGACGCTGATGCGGCGTGGCACCGGCTTGCGCGACTGATCGCGCGAGCGCGTCCACGCCATGTCCGACTCCGAGCTCGACTATCGCCCGCACCGCTGGCTGCGCGGCGGACACCTGCAGTCTGTGTTGCCGAGTCTGCCCGGTCGACGGCCGCTCGTGGAGCGCCGGGCCCGCCCCGTACTCGAGGCGAGCCGCGAGATCCTGCTCGATTGCGGCGAGGGCGTTCGCCTGCAGGCCTTCCACGCCGCGCCGCGTGTGTCTCGAGAGCGACGCAGCGTCGCCGTGCTGCTGCACGGCTGGGAGGGCAGCGCACGATCGCTGTACGTGCTATCGCTGGCACAGACGCTGTTCGAGCGTGGCTTCGATGTGGTGCGCCTCAATCTGCGTGACCATGGCGATACCCATCACCTCAATCGCGACTTGTTCCATTCCTGCCGCCTCGGCGAGATGGTCGGGGCGGTGCGTCGCCTGCAATGGTTGTTTGCCGACAAGCCGCTGCTGCTCGCCGGGTTTTCACTCGGCGGCAATTTCATGTTGCGCATTGCGGCGGCCGCCCCCTCGGCGGGTTTGCAGTTGCACCGGGCGATCGGCGTGTCGCCCGTGCTCGATCCTGCGCGAACACTCGATGCGCTCGAGACGGGGTGGGCACTGTACCGCCGCTACTTCGTTCTCAAGTGGTCGCGTTCTCTGCGCCGTAAGCAGACCCACTGGCCAGGTGAGTTCGACTTCAGTCGGTTGCTGGACTCGGGCGACCTGCGGCGGATGACCGACGAGCTCGTCCTGCAGCACTCGGGATACAGCGATGTTCGCGAGTACTTTCAGGGCTACGCCTTGACCGGCGAACGCCTTGCCGGGCTGCAGGTGCCCTCGGTGATCTTGACCGCCCTCGATGATCCCATCATCCCGGCAGCGGACCTCGAGCGACTCGCGCGGCCTGAAGCCTTGCGTATCCAGACGACCCGCCATGGCGGTCATTGCGGGTTTTTCGACTCGCTGGCGGGCCCAAGTTGGGCGGATCGGTTCATTTTGCGAGAGTTCGAATCCGCCCTGCGACATCCGCCATGACCGGCACCGGTACATCCCCTAGAATCGGCGACATGGGTCTTCGCCTCGTGTCGCTCATGATGCTGTGCCTGCTGGTGGGCTGCAGCGACTTGCAGGATTGGCGCAGCGCCCAGCGCGCCGACACTCTGGAGGCGTACCAGTCGTTCGTCGATGGTCATCCCGACAGTCAATACGTCGCGGTCGCCGAGCGACGAATTGTCGAGTTGACCGAGGATCGTGATTGGCGCATCGCCAACGAGCGCGACAGCGCCGAGTCCTATCGCAGCTTCATCAACGCGTACCCGCGCGGCCGCTGGGCGAACGAAGCCAAAGTTCGTCTGCAGAATTTTTTGACTACCCCGGGGGTGATCGGCCCCGCCGCCATCGAGCCCGTTGAAGCGCCGCCGCCGCCCGCGATGTTGCCACCCGTGCCGCTCGAAGAAGAGTTGCTTCCATCGGTCGGTGCGCAGCCGCCTCGTGGTGCGCCGCCGGCGGATGCGATGCCGCGGGCGGGTGCTCCGCTTGCGGATGCCCTGCCGCCGGCGGTTGCCCCCTCGGCCCGTGCGGCGCTCGCTGCGCCTGAGCCCGCTCCTGTCACGCATCGCATCCAGCTCGGGGCGTTCTCGAGTCGCGAGCTTGCCCTCGACGCTTGGCGCGCCGCCCGCGAGAGACACGAGCAATTGCAGGGGCTCGTGGCGCAGGTCGTCGAAGTGCCGGCGACCGTCAATTCGCCCACTACGCGCGTGTTTCGTCTGCAGGCGAGCGTGGCGAGCGAGGCGCGAGCGCGCGAAGTTTGTGCGGCTCTGAGCGCCGCCCGTCAAGGATGCGTCTACGTGCTGCCAGGTCGCTGAGCGGCGAGCGGAACTCATGTACCAAGCGTTCTTTGGTCTTGCCGAGTTGCCGTTTTCCATCACGCCGGATCCGCGATACCTGTTTTTGAGCGCGCGCCACTCGGAGGCGCTGGCTCATCTGTTTTACGGCGTGAGCGAGGCGGGTGGCTTCATCCAGTTGACCGGTGAGGTCGGTACCGGCAAGACCACCATCGTTCGCTCGCTGTTGGCGCGTGAGCCTGCGGATGTCGATATCGCGCTCGTGCTCAATCCACGGGTCACGGTGGCGGAGTTTCTCATCACGCTCTGCGAAGAGCTGTCGATTCCGCTCGCCGATACGGACCGCGGCAGCCTCAAGACGCTGATGGACAAGATTTCGGCACGGCTGCTCGAGGCGCATGCCGCGGGACGGCGTGTGGCCGTACTGATCGACGAAGCGCATCTGCTCGAGCGCGATGTGCTCGAACAGGTGCGACTGCTGACCAATCTCGAGACCGCCACGCGTAAGTTACTGCAGATCATCCTCATCGGGCAGCCGGAACTTCGCGAGCTGTTGGCGCGAGAGGATTTGCGTCAGGTCGCGCAGCGCATCACGGGCCGGCATCACCTCGCGCCCTTGTCTGCTGCTGAAACCAGCGCCTACGTTCGCCATCGGCTGCGTGTGGCCGGGGCGACGCGCGAGGTGTTCACCTCGGCGGCGCTGCGCGAATTGCATCGCCAGAGCAGCGGCTTTCCGCGGCTCATCAACGTGATTGCCGATCGCGCCATGCTGGGTGGCTTTGCTGGCGATCGGCATGTGATCGGACCCGCACTCGTTCGCACGGCTGCCTCGGAGGTATCGGGCGAGCCGGTGTCCGGACCGATCTGGTGGTGGGTCGCGCTTGGAGCGACGCTGCTGGCTGTCGCGGGCGGTGTTTGGTTGTGGTGGCGCTGAAGCGGATGGCAGTGGCGACGCTCGTACAAGATCGACTGCAGAACAGATGACGGAGCAACTCATGACGATGACGCGGATCGGAATCCTTCTTACGCGTGTGGCCCAGACACTCACCGTCGCGTTGTGCGCAGCCACCGTCACCGCATCCGCCGCGGGGAGTGGCGCGGATTGGCCGGCATTTGGCGGCGATCCGGGTGGCAGTCAGCACTCGCCACTGGCACAGATCAATAAAGGAAACGTCAAGCAACTGAAGCTCGCCTGGCAGCACCGCTCGGGCGATTTCATCGATGCGCCATCGCCGAAAGGCTCGCTGCTGCAGGTCACCCCCTTGCATGCGAACGGCACGCTGTATTTCTGTACGCCGCTCAATCGAGTATTCGCGCTCGATCCGGCGAGCGGCAAGGAGCGTTGGGTGTTCGATCCGCACCGACCGGATCCGCGTACGGACCGCGCTGCGCTGTCGCCGCCGCTCGTGATGGCGAGCCGTTGTCGCGGCGTGGCTTACTGGCAGGAGGACAACGCCGGTAACGACAAAGGTCCCTGTCGCAAGCGCATCTTCAAGAACGGCGAGTCGTCGCGTGTGTACGCGCTCGATGCCGATACGGGCATCCTGTGCGCCGATTTCGGCGCGGCGAAGGGACATCCCGGTTGGGCGAGTCACGCCGATTACGAAAATCACGGCGAAGGCTTGATGGCTTCCTCGACTTCGCCTCCGGTGGTGCTCGGTGATCTCGTCATTGCGGCGATGTCCGTCAACGACGGCATTGCGAATGCGAAGGACGGAATCGTCCGTGCTTTCGATGTGCGCAGCGGCGAGTTGCGCTGGGAGTTCAATCCGATTCCGCCCGAGTATCGCAACGTGAGTGGCGCGGCCAACGTCTGGTCGACGATCAGCGTCGATCCGCAGCGCAATCTCGTGTTCCTGCCGACCACGAGCCCATCCACCGATTACTACGGTGGCGGTCGACGTTTCGACATCCCGCTCGCCAACGCCATCGTGGCGCTCGATGGCGCTACCGGCCGTGTCGTGTGGTCACGGCAGGTGGTACGGCACGACCTCTTCGATTACGACCTCGTGGGCCATCCTGTGCTGGTCGATATCCGGCGCGGCGGCAAGACGGTTCCGGCGGCATTGCTGCAGACGAAGATGGGTTGGTTGTTCGGCTTCGATCGCAGTACCGGCGATCCGTTGTGGCCGATCGTCGAGCGCGTGGTGCCGAAGAGCGATGTGCCGGGCGAGATGGCCGCGGCAACCCAGCCGGTACCCGAGGGCATGGCGCCGTTTGCCCGTCAGGAGTTACGTCGCGAGGATTTGTTTGGGCTGACGCCGCTCGATCGCTACGCCTGCCAGAAGAAGTTCGACGAACTGCGCTACGAGGGCATGTACACGCCGCCCTCGATCCGTGGCTCGATTCTTTTCCCCTCGGCTCTGGGCGGCGGCAACTGGGGCGGCGCTGCCTACGACCCGGCGAGCAATCTGCTGCTCGTGAAGGCGGAGAACCTCGCCACCGTCATCAAGGTCGTCGCCAAGAAGGACGCGCGCGAGGACCAGGCGCCGCCCAAAGATTATCTGACTCGCTCGCTCGTGGGTACGCCGTATCGCATGGAGGGCGAGTTGTTCCAGTCGCCGCTCGGCATTCCTTGCACGCCGACGCCCTGGGGCACCCTGACGGCGCTCGATCTCGGTACAGGCAAGGTCCGCTGGCAGGTGCCGCTCGGACAGATCCGTCGCGCAGGCGTCACCTTGCCGCAGCGCGCAGGACTCGGCTCGCCCAACGTGGGCGGCCCGATCACGACGGCAGGGGGTGTGACCTTCATTGCAGCCACCATGGATGCGCGTCTGCGTGCACTCGATACGCTGACGGGTAAGGAGCTGTGGGCGGCCGATCTGCCAGTGCCTGGCATGGCCGTGCCGATGACCTATCAGGTGGGCGGCAAGCAGTACGTGGTGATCGCCGCGGGCGGCAATGCACAGGTAGGCACGCCGATCGCCGACTACATCCAGGCTTACGCCTTGCCCGATCGTCCTGCCGCGAAATAGCGCTCCAGCAGGTCGAACACACCGTCGGCATCGGCCTCGATGGCCCACTGCACGTTTTGCGCTCGTTCGCTCGAGGCGCGGAACTCCACCGCCGTGTGCCCAAGCGTCAGCCGCGAGTCAACCTCGACGTCGACGTGGCAGGGTCTGAATCGGAAGAGCTGCGGTGCGAGCAGCCAGGCGATCGGGCAGGGGTCGTGCAGGGGTGCGCCTTGCTCGCGCGGACCGTTGGCGGGCAGCGCATTGGAAAACTCGAGCAGACGCGCAGCGGCCACTGCCGAACGCGAACCGAGGGCGTGGATGCGTGTCGTACGCGCGGGCGTGGCGCGGACTTGATGCGTCGCATCGAGACCGAAGGCGTACACCACGGGACCTGCATTAAACACGTAGTGCGCCGCGTCTGGATCGGCGTGAATGTTGTACTCGGAGGAGGCGGTGATGTTGCCGCCCTCGCTCCGCGCACCGCCCATGATAGCGAAGCACTCGACGCCCTCGATCAGTCTCGGGTCGCGTTGCAAGGCTAGCGCCACATTGGTCATGGGTCCGGTGATGACAATGCAGACGTGGCGGCTCGTGTCGATGGCAGAGCGCAGCGTCGTGGCAATGAAATCGACCGCGTGACCCGGTGTCACGCCCTCCCGTGGCTCTCCGATCGGCAGATCGCCGAGGCCCGACTCGCCATGGAAGTGACCGGCCTCTACGGGTTCGCGCCGCAACGGGCGTTGCGCCCCGGCATGCACCGGCACGTCGCTGCGGTCAGCGATGTCACGGATCAGGCAAGCGTTGCGTGCCGTGAGCGCAGCGCTGACGTTGCCCGCGACCGTGGTGATTCCCAGCAAGTCGAGCTCGTCTCTCGCCGCCAACGCGAGCAGCAGCGCCACGGCGTCATCGACGCCTGGGTCGCAATCGAAGATTACCGCTCGCCGCTGCTTCATGGAGTGGTGCGGGTCATTCAGGCGCTGCGGCTCACGATCTGATCCCAGTCGCGTTCCATCCGACGGCGCAGCGCTGCATCGGGCAGCGCGCCGCGTGCGGCAGCGGCGTTGTCTTCGAGGTTCGTCACTTGCGTCATGCCGGGAATGACGCAGGTCACCGCCGGGTGTGACAGCACGTACTTGAGGAACACCTGACCCCAACTGCGAGCGCCGATTTCCTTGGCCCAACCTGGCAGCGGCTCGTTACGCACTTGGGCGAACAGGCCGCCCTCGCGTCGGCCGCCAAAGGGTAAATTGATGAGCGTGGCCATGCCGCGATCCGCGGCGAGCGGCAGCAGTGCATCGGCTGCGCTGCGATTACCGAGCGAGTAGTCGATCTGGATGAAATCGAGACGCTCCGTACGCATCACCTCGGCCATCGCCGGATACTGCTCATCACTCGAAGTGGTGATGCCGAGGTAGCGAATGCGCTTGGCAGCCACCTGTTCGCGAAGCAGCGGCAACAACACGGCGGTGCCCATGAGATTGTGGACCTGGACTAGATCGAGCACGTCCGTGCGCAGCTTCTGGCGCGAGGCTTCGAGCATCGCGACGCCTTCTTCGCGCGTTCCGCTACGCGAGGTCACCTTGGTGGCGACGAAACTGCGATCGCGTGTCCCGAGCTCCGCCAGCAATTCACCGAGCGTGGCTTCAGATTCGCGGTAAGCAGGCGCGGTGTCGATCACCGTGGCACCCAGTTGACTGAATCGTTCGAGCACGGCGCGCCGGGCCGCGCGCTCCTCGGCTGTGCGTGGACTGTAGTTATTGGTCCCAAGGCCGAGCACGGGCAGACTTTCGCCGCTTGAGGGGATGCGACGACGCAGCAGTTCGTCCGCCTTCGCGGACCAGAGCGTGGCGGGAGCGGCGGCGAGCGCGAAGCCGAGTTGTAGTGCGGTACGACGGTCTATGGCTGACATGGTGGGGCTCCGTGGCGACAGGCGCGGGTCTGCGGATCTATCGGTGTGTGCGGTCACGCGGTGTGTGTGATCAAGCGGTGATGAGTAGGGTGGGGTTCTGCGGGGCGAGTTCCGGGGCTGCATGCTGCAGCAGCGCCCAAGCGAGACAAAGATTTGACGACAGCACGGGCGGGCTATCGCCCCGTTCGCTGCGCCAGCGGCGCAGAGCCTGAAGTGTCGGCATGCCGGTCCCACTGACGACGATGGCATCGACGTCGTGTCGCGTCAGACCGACGAGGGCCGCGTAGGCATCATCGCTCGTCAGTTCGTAGATGCGGTGGGTATCCGTGAGTACGGGGTCGACGCGGAGTGTTTCGACGAGGGTCAATCCGTCAGCTTTCCAATACGAGTAGCCTGACTCGGCGAGACCCGAGGGATAGGGCGACACGAGCGCAATGCGGCGCGCACCGAAGCTGCGCAAGGCGCGGCGGATGGCCTGGGCCGCAGTGATCACCGGTATACCGCGCAGGTTTGCAGCCGCACTCGTCAATTCGTCCTCGAGTGTGGGTCCGGCTCGATAGCTCGAGCCCGTGCAGCCGAAGCCGAAGGCGGCAAGACGCATCGAGCCGAAGCTGCCGATGGCCTCAGGCAGGTGGCGGATGTAGTGATCAAGTCGCGTCTCTACGTCGGCCGCCGGATGCACGAGCCGCGTGCCATACACCCCGATCGCAGCGGGCAGCAGCAGACGCATTTCGGGTTCCACCGTCGGGTTGGCTTGCGGCGTGGCCACGCCCACGCGCGCTCGTGCGCCGTAATCCGCTGTGCTCACTGCGATCTCCGGTGTCGTTCCGGCCCGTATCAGTCGGGCCAGGGTCAATCAGGCAAGGGTCAGTCAGGCAAGGGTCAGTCAGGCAAGGGGCTGCGATGAGTTTCCCGCAGGAACAACGCACCGATCAATGCCGTGGCGAGCGCGACCACGATCGGGTACCAGAGCCCGGCGTAGATATCGCCGGTGGCGGCCACGATCGCGAACGAGGTCACCGGCAGGAAGCCACCGAACCAGCCGTTGCCGAGGTGATAGGGCAGCGACATCGAGGTGTAGCGGATGCGGGTCGGGAACAACTCGACGAGCCATGCGGCGATGGGGCCGTACACCATGGTCACGAGTAGCACGAGCCACGCACACAGCAGCACGACCATCGGGTAGTTGACTTGCGACATGTCGGCACGCGCCGGATAGCCTGCGGTATCGAGCGCACTGCGCAGCGCTGCATTAAATTCTCCGGCAGAAGACTTGAACTCGGCCTCTGCGAGTGCGCTACCCGCGAAACTCGCGACGGTCTTCGCCTCGTTGCCGCTGCCGATCAGCACTTGCGCAACGCTGCCCGCGGGCGCTGCCTCGTTGCTGTAGGGCACGCCTGCGCGAGCGAGTGCCGTCTTGGCGATGTCGCAGGAGGTGCGGAAAGCGCTCTTGCCCACCGGATCGAACTGCAGGCTGCAGTCGGCGGGATCCGCCAGAACGCGCACCGGCGCTTCGGCCACCGCCCGCTCGAGCGCGGGGTTCGCGAAATGCGTGATGGCCTTGAAGGTCGGGAAGTAGGTTAGCGCCGCAAGCACACAGCCACCGAGCACCAGGGTCTTGCGGCCGATGCGATCGGACCACGCGCCAAACACGATGAAGAACGGCGTGCCGATGAGGAGCGCCGCGGCGATGATGAGGTTGGCCGCAGCGGAATCGACCTGCAGGGTTTTTTCGAGGAAAAACAGTGCGTAGAACTGTCCGCCGTACCAGACGACGGCTTGACCCGCCGTCGCGCCGAGCAACGCGAGCACCACGAGCCGCAGATTGGCTCGATTGGCAAAGGCCTCCTTCAGCGGCTGCTTGGCAAGCTTGCCCTCGGCGCGGATCTGCACAAAGGCCGGCGACTCCTCGAGTTGCAGGCGGATGTACACCGAGATGCCGAGCAGCACGATCGACAGCAGGAACGGCACGCGCCAACCCCACTCCTCGAACTGAGGCCCGAACGCCAGCCGACAGCCAAGGATGACGAGCAGCGAGAGAAAGAGGCCAAGCGTCGCCGTGGTCTGGATCCAGCTCGTGTACAGACCCCTGCGTCCCTCCGGCGCGTGCTCGGCGACGTAGGTGGCCGCGCCGCCGTATTCGCCGCCGAGGGCGAGGCCCTGCAGCAGGCGCAGGATGATCAGCAGGATGGGTGCCGTGACGCCGATGGCCTCATACGAGGGCAGCAGGCCGACGCCGGCCGTGGCCACGCCCATGAGCACGATGGTGACGAGGAAGGTGTGCTTGCGCCCGACGAGATCCCCGAGGCGGCCGAACACGAGCGCGCCGAAAGGCCGCACGAAAAACCCTGCGGCGAACGCCAGCAGCGCGAAGATGAACCCGGTGGTCTCGTTGACGCCCGAGAAGAACTGCCGCGAGATGATCGCTGACAGTGCTCCGTAGAGGTAGAAGTCGTACCACTCGAAGACGGTGCCCAGAGAGGAGGCAAATATGACCCGCCGGTGGGCAGGGTCAACGCCGGAGCTGCGCGATGTGTCCGTGACGGCCATCGCGCAATGCTACGTCATTCGCAGAGACTTTCGAGATACCCCTGGGCCACGGGCGACAGGCGCTTCATGGCGAGCGCACGCGCCTTGGGTGCATCCATGAGGTGTTCGAGCGGACCCGAGACCAGCATGCGACGCACCGAGGGGTCCTTGCGGGATACGGCCGCCATTTTGTTCAGAACCGTGAAACCACGGTAGATCTTGGCTCGTGGCGTGCGGCGGTGTTCGATGGAGCGGGCAAGATACTGACCGAAGCGGGAGTACAGAAAGTAATCGTCGTCTCCGACGTGGAAACGCGCTTCGGCGAAGAAGTCGGGAAAGTTCTTCTCGAGGTACTGGTTGACCTTGAGAAGACGGGGTCCAGGGTCGTTGTCTGGCGACGCTGTGTGCTTCTTCATTTGTTCTTGCCACACCTCCAAGGGTTCCGGAGCACCATTTCTGGGCGTCACGACCGGTACCAGATCCCGCAACGCGCGCGAAAATTAAGGCACAAGGCCCCCGCTTGCAATACCTTTGGAAAAATTTTTTCGCACCGTCGCGCTGCGAGGCTTCTCATGACCACCGCCGACCCCGCTCCTGCGCCATCGCTTGCGAGTTTTGCGAGCCCGCTGCGCGCGCTCGTGTTCGGCGCGGCGGGAGGGCTCGGTGCCGCACTCGCTGCGGAACTTGCGGGCCATCCGCGCGTGGCGCGCGTGTACTCCGCGGCGCGCAGCGCCGCACCGCCCTGGAATTTCACGCTGCAGGATGAGGCCAGCATTGCAGCAGTGGTTGCCGCCGCGGCTGCCGAGGGGCCGCTCGATCTCGTCATTGTGGCGACTGGCGTGCTGCACAACGCGCAACTGCGCCCCGAGAAAAGCTGGCGCAGCCTCGATGCGGCGGCGCTGGCCGAGGCTTTTGCGGTCAATGCCACGGGACCTGCGCTGATTGCCAAGCATGCCCTCGGGCATCTGCGGCGCGACGCCAAGTCCGCGTTCGCCTGTCTATCGGCGCGGGTCGGCTCGATCGAGGACAACCGGCTCGGCGGCTGGCACGCCTACCGCGCCTCCAAAGCAGCGCTCAACATGCTGGTGCGCACGTTCGCGGTCGAGCTGCGGCAGCGCAATCGGGGCGCGCTGTGCGTGGCGCTGCACCCAGGGACGGTCGACACGGCACTCTCGAAGCCCTTCCAGAGCGGTGTGGAGCCGGCAAAGCTATTCACGCCAGCGCATTCGGCGCGGGCACTGCTCGGTGTGCTCGACCGACTGACGCCGGCCGACAGCGGCCGCTTGTGGGCCTGGGACGGGCAGCCGATCACTTTCTGATCGGATACACGAACTGCGCGAGATATCCCTCGGGCACGACCTCGTCGGCCAGTCCATACGCGGTCGGCCAGCGCCCGGCCGGGGCATGCCAGCTGCCGAACAGCCGATCGATCCACGGAAAGTGCACCGCGAAATTTCGGTCTCGCGCCTCGGCCTCGAGGGCGTGATGCCAGTGGTGGTAGCGCGGCGTCACCAGCACCGCTTCGAACCAACGCGGGAAGTGCCAGGCGACGTTCGCGTGGATGAACACGGCATGCAACGAGACGAACACCAGGTAGGTGTAGAGCGGTGCCGCTTCGAAACCGAGCAGGAACAGCGGCACGAAGGTCAGGCCTCGCGTCACGATCACATCGACGATGTGCAGGCGCGAACCGGCCAGCCAGTCCATGTTGCGGCTCGAGTGGTGTACGGCGTGGAAGGGCCACAGCCAGCGCAGCCGATGGAACAGCCGGTGCACCGTGTACTGCACGATATCGGCGATCACTGCGCAGGCGAGGCACTGCAGTATGAAGGGCATCGAGCGCACGAACTCCTGCACCACAGGATCCACCGCCCAGGCGAAGACCACCGTGGCAGGCATCAGCGTCAGCAATGTCGTGCCCTGCACCAGTAGATGACTGACGAGGAAATACACGCCGTCGGTCGTCCAGCCGGCACGGAACACCCCTTGAGGTCGCAGCGGCCAGAGTCGCTCGAGCGGTGCGAATAACAGGGCGAGCAGCGCCAGATTCAGCAGAAACCAGTCGAGCCCGAGATACGCCGTCGCCGTCGGCACCTCGCTCGGGACGCCCACGTGCCCGCCGCCCAAGGTACCCGCTGCGAGTGCAAGGCCCATCCCCGTGAAGCCCAGCACCTTGCGTCGGCGCAGCAAGGAGCTCGTGAGTCCGAACAGGAAGGCGAGACCGATCAGCACTTCGATGCTCGCGCGCACCCACGGTAGCGGCAGCAGTGCGCGTACGTCGGGGCTCGTCAGCAACTGTGGCCAGATCAGGCAAGCGACGGCCGCGAGGCCGAGCACACCGAGGAACACCGACAGCGTTCCCGAGATCCAGCCCGTGCCCCAATGCTCGGGTTCGGCATCACCGAATGCGCGCTGGAACAGTCGGTCGAGATCCATGTCGGCGCGAGGTGAGGCCGTACTGACGTGCGACGCCGCGCTAGCGCGGACGACGCAGGCCGGGGTTGATCAGCGTGGCAGCATCCTGCACGGTCGCCGGCTGCTTGGCGATGAAGGCGCCCGGCGGATACGGACCGACGAACTCGCGCCACTGCCGGTCGTAGAGTTCTTTGTGCATCACCGTCGGGCGACGCGCGGCGCGGTGCGCCGCGATCGGAATCTCGACACTGACGATCTGTTCTTCAGGGCTCGTGGCCTGCACGACGATGTTGCCTTGCGCATCGACCACGGTGGAGAGCACGGTGGTGGAGTCGGCCGTAGGCTTGCGCCAATCGCCGTCGGGCCAGTAGCGACGCAGGCCCTGCGGATCGTCGGGCAGATAAGCGTTGTTGACCATCATCGACCAGTAGCCATTGTGCAAGCTCGCACCTTGCACGTCGGCCATGCGGTAGCGCCCGGTCGCTACACGCAGCACGAGTTCGGCGCCCTTCATGCCGTAGGCTCGGTAGAGCTCGGGCTCGAGTTGCACCGAGGAGCCGGCGATGTTGCCGATCGTTGTCCGGGCAACGGGGATGACGCGATCCCAGCCGTACATCTCCACGTAGCGATCGAGCACGTTGAAGATGGTGGTGGTCATCAATTCCATGTTGCCGAAGGCACCCATGATGTTACGGGCCTTCCACTGCACATCGATGACCTGACCGTCGGGTCCCAGGATGATGATGGCCAGCATGAAATGGTTCGGCCAGTCGCGATCGACGATATAGGCGCCGAACGTCACGTGGCAGCGGTACTGACGTGCCTTGGCGGCGATCGCCTGCACTTCGGGACCGGGCACTTCGATGCAGAGCTTCTGCACCGTGCTACGCGGCCAGCTGAACGAGAGACCCGTCAGCGGCAATTCGTGGAACATGACGAGATCGTGTCGGCGCTCGGCCTGAGTCCGGTCGAGCCATTCGAGCATGTGCGCGAGGTTCGAGCGCAACACGGGTTGCGGATTGGCGGGATCGGGCAGGCCGATGCGCGTCTGCACCAGTGCTGCACGCAGCGTTTGCAGAGCAAGCGGCGAATCTTTGGCCACCGCCGTGCTCGCCTCGCCGGTGCCGGCGAGTCCCGCCGCAATCGACAAGCCCATCGCGCCCTTGACCCAATCGCGTCGATCCATGCTGTCGTCCTCCAAATATGGTCTGCGCCTATCGTAACCGCGTCAGCCCCGGCACACGATCGAAAGCCGGATCAAAACTCAGCACCGTATCGATGCCATGGCGCTGCAGGGTGGCGACGTGCACTGCGGCGCGCACCGGCAGCGTCGGGTACTGCAGCACGAGCTGCTTGGCGCGCTCCAGCGTCTCTCGATCGACAGGCAACACCTCGTCCACCACACCCTGCAGTGCATCCCAGGCGAGCTGGATGCCGCCGCGGCGCTCGAGCGTGGTGTAGCGGTGCAGGATCTCAGTCAGTACTTCGGCGTCGGTGACGAGCCGAACGCGCTGGGTGACGAGTGCTTCAAGCCGGCGTTGTGCATCGACTTTGTTGGGGTGCGCCGCTCCGACGAGATAGAGCGGCACACTGGTGTCGATGAAGACCATGGGGCTCAGTATCCGCCCGAGGCGGGAGAGGCCTCTGGCGTCGCCCCGTAGCCGCGCTCGATGTCGGCGGTGAGACGCTCGATCGACCCGGTCGGGGCGGCATGGCGCACGGCGGCGCGGATCGCGGCGAGTTTGCGGTCCACGTCGGCCGTGGAGGCATCGCGGCGCGCCTCGGCAAGGGCCTGGCGCACCCATTCGGCCACAGTCATGCCGCGGCTGGCGGCCGCCGCCTGCAAGGCCGCGTACTCGCCGTCTTCGAACAACACCTGGAGCCGCTTTGTCATGTTATGAGTGTCCATGACTCATAGCCATGAGTCAAATGAGGGTCAAGCCTTTATTACTGCGGAAAACGGGGCGTATAGTCCGGCTGACATTAGGAGCCCCCATGAACGGCACGATCAGCGATCTAACCCCGGCCCAGCCGCCGGTGCGTTCCACTCGACCCGGCAAGCAGGGTCTCTACGACCCTGAAAACGAGCGCGATGCCTGCGGCTTCGGCTTCGTGGTCGACATCGAGGGGCGAAAGTCCAACAAGATCCTGCGTAACGCCATTCAGGTATTGAAGAACCTCGACCATCGGGGCGCCTGCGGTTGCGAAGTGAACACGGGCGATGGTGCGGGCGTGCTCATGCAGATGCCGCATGCCTTTCTGAAGGTGGCGGCCAAGCAGGCCCACATCACCTTGCCCGAGCCCGGTGAATACGCCTGCGGTTTGATCTTCATGCCGCGCAACGCCACGCAGCGGCGGCGCATCGAGGAAGTGTTCGCCCGCGTCGTTGCCTCGGAGGGGCAGATTTACCTCGGCGGACGCACGGTGCCCACCGACAACTCCATGCTCGGTGAAACGGCACGTGCGAGCGAACCGTTCATGCGCCAGGTGTTCATCCAGCGCGGCCCCGACACGCCCGATGCCGAAGCGTTCGAACGCAAGCTCTACGTGATCCGCAAGCGCGCCTACACCGAGATCCGCGTCTCGACGATCGGCGGAGCCGAGTACTGGTACGTTGCGAGCCTCTCGCACAAGACTCTCGTGTACAAGGGCATGCTGCTCACGATGCAGCTCGATCAGTACTTCCCCGATCTGCGCAATCCGCTGATCGAGACGGCGATCGCTCTCGTGCACTCACGGTTTTCGACCAACACCTTTCCGAGCTGGGATCGTGCGCACCCGTATCGCTACATCGCGCATAACGGCGAAATCAACACGCTGCGCGGCAACATCAACTGGATGCGGGCGCGCGAGGCGCTGCTCGAGTCGCAGTTGTTCGGTGAGGATGCGCGCAAGCTCGCACCCATCGTTAACGTCAACGGCAGCGACTCCTCGATGTTCGACAACGTGCTCGAGCTGATGGTGCTCGCCGGTCGTTCGTTGCCGCACGCCATGATGATGATGATCCCGGAGCCCTGGTCCAAGCACGAGACCATGGATCCGGCGCGTCGCGCCTTCTACCAGTTCCACAGCAGCTTGATGGAGCCCTGGGATGGCCCCGCGGCCATTGCCTTCACCGATGGCGGGCGCATCGGCGCCGTGCTCGATCGCAACGGATTGCGACCGGGTCGTTACTACGTCACCAAGGACGGCATGGCGGTGGTGGCTTCCGAGGCCGGTGTGCTGGAGATCCCGCCCGAGCAGATCGAGCGCAAGGGTCGCTTGCAGCCGGGACGCATGTTTCTCGTCGACACCGAGCAGGGTCGGATCATCGAGGACGACGAGATCAAGCGCTCGGTCTGCACCGAGTGGCCCTACGCCGAATGGCTGGGTGAGCATCTCGTTCACCTGAAGGATCTGCCCGCGGCGCCGCAACTGCCTGCGCCAGAGCCTGATCTACTGCTCGCTCGCCAGATCGCTTTTGGCTACACGTTCGAGGATCAGCGCATCCTGATGGCGCCCATGGCTCGCGATGGGGTCGAGGCGGTTGGCTCGATGGGCAATGACACGCCGCTCGCCGTGCTCTCGAAGCGCTCGCGGCTGATTTACGACTACTTCAAGCAACTGTTCGCGCAGGTCACCAATCCGCCCATCGACAGCATCCGCGAGGAAATCATCACCTCGAGCGACGTCTGGTTGGGATCGGAAGGCAACCTGCTCGATCCGAAGCCCTCCGACTGCCGCCGCATCGAACTGAAGGCGCCGGTGGTGAGCAACGAGGAGTTCGCGAAGATCAAGCGCGTGGCCCTGCCTGGCCTCAAGGTTGGGACGGTCTCGATCCTGTTCCGTGCCTCGCGCGGTGCCGAAGGTCTCGCTAAGGCCGTCGAGCAGATGCGCGCCGAAGCGCGCCGACTCATCGAGGAGGAAGAGGTCAACATCCTGATCCTGAGTGATCGGGGCGTGACCCGCGAGATGGCCGCCATCCCGTCGCTACTCGCCGTGTCGTCGCTGCATCACTATCTCATTCGCGAGGGGCTGCGCATGCGCGCATCGCTCGCCATTGAAACCGGCGAGGCGCGCGAAGTGCATCACTTCGCCCTGCTCATCGGCTACGGCTGCAGCGTGATCAATCCCTACCTCGCTTTCGAGACGCTCGATGGCATGATCCGCGACAACTTGCTGCCGAACGTCGATCACAAGCTCGCCTGCGCGAACTTCGCCAAGGCCGCCACCAAGGGCGTGGTCAAGGTGATGTCGAAGATGGGCATCTCCGCGGTGCAGAGCTATCACGGCGCGCAGGTGTTCGAGGCGGTCGGCCTGCGCCAGGATGTGATCGACGAATACTTCAGCGGCACGGCGTCGCGCGTCGGTGGCATCGGTCTCGACACGATTGCAGAAGAAGTTCTGATGCGGCATCACGCCGCGTTCCCGGATCGCCCGGCGGGCGAAGCGGTGCTTCCGGCGGGTGGCCAGTATCAGTGGCGTGCCGAAGGCGAGTTCCACGTCTTCAATCCGGAGAGCATCCACCGCCTGCAGAAGGCAGTGCGAACGGGCAGTTACGCCACCTACAAGTCGTATGCCGAATTGATCGACGATCGAGCAAAGAATCTTTCGACGCTGCGCGGTCTGCTCGATTTCAAGAAGGGTGAGTCGATCCCGCTCGAGGAGGTCGAGCCGATCGAGAGCATCATGAAGCGATTCAAGACCGGCGCCATGAGCTACGGTTCGATCAGCAAGGAAGCCCACGAGACGCTCGCCATCGCCATGAACCGCATCGGCGGCAAGAGCAATACCGGCGAGGGCGGCGAGGATCCGGATCGTTACGTGCCGCTGCCGAATGGTGACTCGAAGAATTCGGCGATCAAGCAGGTGGCGTCGGGGCGTTTCGGCGTCACCAGCGAATATCTGGTACAAGCCAAAGAAATCCAGATCAAGATGGCGCAGGGTGCAAAGCCTGGCGAAGGCGGTCAGCTGCCGGGTACCAAGGTGTATCCCTGGATCGCCAAGGCGCGCCACACGACGCCGGGCGTCGGCCTGATTTCGCCGCCGCCGCATCACGACATTTATTCGATCGAGGATCTCGCCGAGCTCATCCACGATCTCAAGAACGCCAACCGCGAGGCGCGCGTCAGCGTTAAGCTCGTGGCGGAAGTGGGTGTGGGCACGATTGCAGCGGGCGTTGCCAAGGCTCATGCTGACGTCGTGCTCATCAGCGGCTACGACGGCGGCACGGGTGCCTCGCCGCTCACCTCGACCACGCATGCGGGTTTGCCGTGGGAACTCGGCCTCGCCGAAACCCACCAGACGCTCGTGCTCAATAACCTGCGCAGTCGCATCGTCGTCGAGACCGACGGCCAGCTGAAGACGGGTCGCGACGTGGCGATTGCTGCGTTGCTCGGCGCCGAAGAATTCGGCTTTGCCACCGCACCGCTTGTCTCGGTCGGTTGCATCATGATGCGCGTCTGCCACCTCAACACCTGCCCTGCGGGTGTGGCCACGCAAGATCCGCGTTTGCGCGAGCGCTTCGCGGGCAAGCCCGAGCACGTCGTCAACTTCATGCGTTTCGTCGCCACGCAGTTGCGCGAAATCATGGCTGAGCTCGGCTTCCGCACGCTCACCGAGATGGTCGGTCGCGTCGATCGTCTCGAGCCCCAGGCCGCGATCGATCACTGGAAGGCGCAGGGCTTCGATTTCAGCAACATCCTCTACCAGCCGGACTCTGGGCCCGAAGTAGGGCGTTACCAGACCCAGCTGCAGGATCACGGTCTCGAGAAGTCGCTCGATATGACGACCCTGCTCGAGCTGTGTCGCCACGCCATCGACAACGGGACGAAGGTCGAGGCGAGTCTGCCGGTCCGTAACGTCAATCGCGTCGTCGGCACGATCACCGGCAGCGAGATCACGCGCAAGTGGGGCCCGCAGGGTTTGCCCGACGACACCATCCGCATTCGTTTCACGGGATCGGCGGGCCAGAGCTTCGGCGCCTTCATGCCCCGCGGCATGAGCTTCACGCTCGAGGGTGACGCCAACGACTACGTGGGTAAGGGTCTCTCGGGTGGGCGCATCGCGGTGTTCCCGCCGCGTGCGGCGACCTTCAAGGCCGAGGAGAACATGATCATTGGCAACGTTGCCCTCTATGGCGCGACCTCCGGTGAAGTGTTCATCCGCGGGCAGGCGGGCGAGCGCTTCGCCGTGCGCAACAGCGGTGTGGACACTGTCGTCGAGGGCGTGGGCGATCACGGCTGCGAGTACATGACCGGGGGTCGCGTGGTCATCCTGGGCCAGACAGGGCGGAATTTCGGTGCTGGCATGTCGGGTGGTGTGGCTTATGTGCTGGATCCGGACAATGTGTTCGACCCGCGCATCAACAAGCAGATGGTCGAGGTCGAACGCGTCACTGACGCGGGCGAAGCCGACGCCTTGCGTGCACTCATCGCGCGACATGTCGAGATGACTGGCAGCGTGCAGGGTCAGCGGGTGCTCGACGCCTGGCCGACGCTGCTGCCGAAATTCGTCAAGGTCATCCCGCGCGATTACAAGCGTGTGCTCGCCTGCATCAAGCGCGCACATGACCAAGGTCTCTCCGGTGAGGAGGCGGTGATGGCGGCATTCGAGGAGAACTCGCGCGATCTGTCGCGGGTGGGTGGCAACTGATCATGGGCAAGCCAACAGGGTTCATCGAATATCTGCGCGAAACGCCGCTCGATCGGTCGCCGACCGAGCGGGTACGCGATTGGAAGGAATTTCATCACCACCTCGACGAGAAGAGCCTGCGCAATCAGGCTGCGCGCTGCATGGACTGCGGCGTGCCGTTCTGTCACACCGGCAAGCTGATGAGCGGTGGTGCATCCGGCTGCCCGGTCAACAACCTTATCCCCGAGTGGAACGATCTTGTTTACCGGGGCTTGTGGCGCGAGGCGCTCGATCGTCTGCACAAGACCAACAATTTCCCGGAGTTCACCGGCCGCGTGTGTCCCGCGCCCTGCGAGGGGTCCTGCGTGCTCGGCATCAATGCGCCGCCGGTCACGATCAAGAACATCGAGAACACCATCATCGAGCGTGGTTTCGAGGAGGGCTGGGTCAACGCCGAACCGCCGAAGACGCGCACCGGCAAGAAGGTGGCCGTCGTGGGTTCGGGTCCCGCGGGTCTTGCGGCAGCGCAGCAACTCAATCGTGCCGGCCACTCGGTGACGGTGCTCGAGCGGGCCGATCGACCCGGTGGCCTGCTCATGTACGGCATCCCGAACATGAAGCTCGACAAGCAGCACGTCGTGATGCGGCGCATCAAGCTGCTCGAGGAAGAGGGCATCAAGTTCGTCTGCAACGCCAATGTCGGCGATAACTATGAAGCGGAGATGATGCGCCGCGATTTCGATGCCATCGTGCTCTGCACCGGTGCGACGGCGCCGCGCGATCTGCCCATCGAGGGGCGCAACCTCGTTGGCGTGCATTTCGCGATGGACTATCTCACCGAGGCCACGCGCTCGGTGCTCGGCAAGGGTCCCGCTGCGGCGAAGATCCATGCCAAGGGCCTCGATGTGGTGGTGATCGGCGGTGGTGATACCGGTACCGATTGCGTCGGTAGTGCGATGCGGCAGGGCTGCCGTACGCTCACCCAATTCGAAATCATGTCCAAGCCGCCGCTCGAGCGGGCCGAGGACAATCCGTGGCCGGAGTGGCCGCGTCTCTACAAGATGGATTACGGCCAGGAAGAGGCTGCCGCCAAGTTCGGTCGTGATCCGCGGGCCTATCTCACCACGGTCAAGAAATTCGTTGGCGATGCCGAGGGCCGGGTCAAGGAATTGGTCACCGTCGATGTGAGCTGGGATCTCAACGAGCGAGGTCAGCGCGTGCCCGTCGAGGTGCCGGGCACCGAACGTACGCAGCCCGCGCAACTCGTGCTGCTGGCGATGGGCTTCACCGGCCCGGACATCGGCTTGCCGAATGATCTCGGTGTCGCGCTCGATGAGCGGCAAAACGTCAAGGCTGACTATGGCGAGTACTCGACCAGCGTGCCCGGCGTCTTTGCTGCGGGGGATTGCCGTCGGGGCCAGAGCCTCGTGGTATGGGCGATCAACGAGGGTCGCGGTGCGGCGCGCGAATGCGACCGCTGGTTGATGGGCAAGACGGATCTGTCCTGAGGACGTGCACATGAATCTTCGAACATCGTCGAGCTTCGGATCTGCACGCATCGTCGCCGCGGTACTGGCCGTGAGCGTGCTCGTGGGTTGCTCGCCCGCACCGAATACATCGCAGCCGGCTTCTGCCGGCGATACGGCCACCACGGCGCCGACCGTGGACCCTGCAGTGGGCGCCGCGCGCGAGTCGGTGAGCCTGTTCTATACGGCTGTGGCCAAATTGCGTCCGAGCGGCGCACCGACCGCGGAGCAACGCACCGAGCTCGCGCCGCTGCTGTCGGCCGAACTCATCGGTCTGTTGGAGCGTGCCGATGCGGCGCGCACCGCGGCCCGTGCCGCGGCGCCGATGGAGAAGCCGCCCTTTACCGATGGCGATCTGTTCTCGAGTCTCTTCGAAGGACCGACGGCGTTTACCGTGGGTGAGCCGCAAACGGGTGCGGCGGGTGAGTGGCGTGTGCCGGTGACCTTGACGTACTCCACGGGTGCCAAGGATGAGAAGCCGACGGAGTGGACCGACACCGTCGTGCTTCGAGAGGAAAGCGGCCGCTTCGTCGTTGCGGATATTGCCTTTGGCGGTCAGTGGGACTTCGCCAACAAGGGCACGATGCTCGAGGCCTTGCGCGCGGGTCTCGAAGGACAATAAAAAAAACCCCGCTTTCGCGGGGTTCTTCAGGGCTCGTCTCTCTCTGGTCCACCGCTCTACAGCAGGGGCATAACACTGCTCCGCGAGCGCTAATGTGTGCGGTTGGGACACCTGAGTCTCCCCGGGAGGCCGCCAAAATAGGCCGCCAACCCACCGTGCTCGCGTCGATCGCCAGAGGTTCTTAAGTTGTCTCCCTCAGTACCCAAACTTTCTTGCGAGAGCAGGGGGCTTGAGGCAAATTCACTTCAAAAACCCATCGCACCAATCAAATCAACAACTTAGTCGTTGTTTGTTTGCTACGTGTGTGGCGATTATACACCTGTCGCATGACTTGGGAAGTACCAGAAAAGCGACACACGTCACAGTTCGACGGCCCGGTCAGTTGCCCCAGTGAGGCCCCCGCGACAACTCCACCAGTTCATAGTGGGTTTGCATATAGCCGGCGACCTGGCCCTTGAGGAACAGGTAATCCCCATCCGCCGTGCACCAGACGTCGTACGGCGGGTGCTCCTGGGGCAGTTCCGGGTTGGCGACGAACTGGAAATGCAGCGCATCGAAGGTGCCTGCACCCACCGTGAGCTTCTCCGCGCCAACGAAGACGATGTTGAGCCCGATGGAGAACAGCATCGGGCCGGTGGCGCCGCGATGATCCGGTGAGGACAGCAGCATCTGCTTGATGCGCTGCACTTCACCCGGTTTTCTTTGATCGATGAGTCGCAGATGCCACGCATCGCAGGCGATCGCGTGGTTCTGGAAGGTGACGAGCGACGTTGCCAGATCCATGGTCTGCGAGACGCGACCCTCCATCGACGTGTAGGTCTCGCACTCCGCGTACTGCGGATGGAAACGGAACCAGCCTGAGCCCATGAAGCGGCTTCCCACCGACAGACGTACGAAGCAGTCGGTAGGCATCCAGTCCTTGTCGAGCGAATAGGTGATGTCACGCATCACGGAAGGGCGATCGTCGATCTCGCAGTGTGCGGTGCAGGTTCGGGTGCCATCGGCATGCACATCGATGCGGAAATACTCGCGTCCACGCTCCTGGTTCATACGCTCCGGCTTCTTGCTCGTGTAGAGCACTTTGCCCATGACGCTGCGATGATCGCGCTGCAGGATGGGAAGCTTCGGGTCGGCAGGAGCGTTGGCCATGGATGATTCCTCTCGATTGGAAATTTGAACGTGTGTGCTGTGATCTATTCGCGGCGCGCAGTCTAACGGTCAGACTGCACCCTCGGTCCACTGCTTCGCTTCGCGCGCCGCAGCGCGGAAGTGCGGCAGGTTGTAGAGCAGCAACCAGGTACCGATCACCGACACGGCGGCGGCTACCGCAAACATCGAGTAGCGCAACTGCTCCTCGTCGGCGAAATAGAAATCCGTGACGAGCGCCACGGCGGTGGGGCCCACGAAGAACCCCACGGCGTTGAGAATGAAGTAGTAGAACGCGACGCACTGCGCACGCATGGTGGGCGGCGCGATGGAGACCACCGCGGCCGCACCCGCGGCCGTCGGTGCCGCGGCGCCGAGCGTTGCCGGGATCAGAAACAGCACTGCGAGTTGCGGTGTCGGCATCAGCGTGAAGAGGCAGTAGCCGAAGGCCATCACGATGAAGGAGACGAGGCAGACTCTCACGTATCCGTCCTCGTAGCGCTTCTGGAAGTAGTCACACATCCAGCCGCCGATCAGCACGCCGATCAAGCCGAACGCGATGGTGATCACCCCACGCCACTGGATCCAGTAACCCAGCTCCTGCGGCGACAGATCGTAGGTGCGGCGCAAGAACTCCGGAATCCAGAAGCCGATGCCGTAGGCCATGATGGCAAGGCCGGAGAGTGCAAAGAACAGCACGAGAAACGCGCGCCACCGGGCGATCAGGTAGCGCATCGTCTGCAGCACCGGGGTCGCTTCGGGCTTGCGGCCCGTGAGCAGGAACTCGCGACGGATGGGTTCGCGGATCGTGAGTACCAGCAGCGCGATCAGCAGGCCCGGTAGACCCACGTAGATGAACATCAACTGCCAGGGCTCGTGCCAGCCGAGCAGCGGCAACTCTACGGGGCCCGCTTCCTTGAGCTTCGGGTAGAGCGCACCACCGAAGATGAAGGCGATGCCGCTACCGCTCGATACGCCGGCTGTGTAGAGCCCTACGGCTCGACCGATCCGATCCGGCGGGAAATAGTCCTTCAGCATCGACAGCGCTGAGGGGTTCAGTGCCGACTCGCCTGCACCGACGCCGACGCGAGCGAGAAACAGTGCTGCGTAGCTCGTCGAGAAACCGCAGGCGGCGGTCATGATGCTCCAGAAGGTCACGCCGGCGAAGATGAGCCAGCGGCGATTTCCCTGATCGGCGAACCACGCGATCATCACGCCGAAAAATGTGTAGAACACCGCGAAGGCGCCACCGAGCAGGAAACTCATCTGCGTGTCGCTGATCTGCAAGCTCGCCTTGATGTCGGGCACGAGCAGCGCAATGATTTCGCGATCGACGAAGGCGAGGATGTAGGCGAGCAGCAGTACGATCACCACGTACCAGGCGTAGACCGGATTCGGATAGGGAATGTGCTGCGGGGTCGATGATGACATTGGGGATCTCCGGCGCGAGGCGTTCAGCCCGCGAATGAATGTTGGGTCTTGAGGTTACTCGCGAGGTCGTCGAACAGAATCATCTGTACTCGCGGATCGGTCTTGAGGGTGGCGCCGGCCTCGCGATCGATCAGCACGTTGATCACGGTCGGTCCATCGTGGGCGAGCGCCTGCTCGAGCGCCGGTCGTAATTGAGCGAGTTGCTCGACATGCTCGCCACGACAGCCGAAGCCTTCGCCGACCTTGTCGTAGCGCAGGAACCCGAGTTCGGTATTGACGCTGCGCCCTAGTGCCTTGAGCTGGCCGTGCAGTTCGGTGCCCCAGGCGCCGTCGTTGCCAACCACACAGATGAGCTTCAATCCTGCGCGGGCTGCGGCGTGCAGTTCCGCAGGATAGAACCCGAAGGAACCATCGCCCGTGGTTAACACCACCGTGCGGCACTTTGTGCCCGGCGCGGCAAGTTCACGCGCAGCGGCGGCGGCACCGACGGCGAGCGGCGTGCCGACACCCATCGCACCCATCGGGTAATGGTCGAGAAATCCCGGCGCCTCGCGGATGCGCAGCGCGCCGTACATCCAGTTCTGGATATCCGCTCCATCCCCCACGAATACGCTGTCTTCGGGTACGACCTCGGCGATGATGCGGCCGAGAGTCAGCGGATGGATCGCATCGTTCGGCAGGGGTTCCGCCGCGAGCGCATCGAGATAGCTGAGTCGCTCTTGCAGTGCGTCGCGCACCCAGTAGCCGCGCTGCGCCCACGCTGCGCGGCGGGTTGCCACGTCGTGGGATGCGGCGTCGAGGGCTGTCGCGTGGGCCTGCACCGCCGCCAGCAGCTGCGCAGTGGCGAGACCCGCATCCGCCGCGATCGGCACATCGATACGTCGGTTGCGCGAGAGCTCTTCCGCCTCGACGTCAATCTGGATGAACTTGGCCTGCGGCGCAAAACGTGGCGGCAGTCCGTAACCCAAGCGCTGCTTGAGACGCGCGCCCACGACACAGACGACATCGGCTTCTTTGGCCACGATCTGCATCAGCGGCCAGCTGAAGGAGTGCTGCGAGTCCTCGGGCACGACGCCGCGCCCGAGTCCGTTGCCGGCGATCGGAATGCCGAATTGCCGTGACAGCGTCGCGAGACTCTCGCCTGCACCGCCCTGACAGGCACCGGCGCCGGCGATCAGCAGCGGGCGCTTGGCGTCGCGCAGCAATTGCGCCGCTTCGCTGATGGCGGTGGGATCCGCCGCGGCACGCGACAGGCTCGGTGCCGGCTGTGCAGCTGCGCCCGCATCGGCGAGCGTTGCCGCGAAGAATTCCTGCGGGATCTGCAGTACCACGGGGCCCCGTCGACCGGACAGGGCGCGCTTGGCGGCCACGTCGATGTACTCGGCGAGACGCTCGGCGGTAGGCACGGTGCGCGACCACTTGCTGATGCTGCCCACCAGCGGGTGCTTGGCGTTGTCGTACTCCGCCTCGGCTTCGGTCCAGGAGTTCGGCAGACGCGCGATCAGCACGAGCACGGGCGAGCAGGCATGGAAGGCCGTGGCGATACCATTGATCGCGTTCGGCGTGCCCTGATCCGCGATGATCAAGGCCACGCCGAGGCGACCCGTGAGGCGGGCGTAGCCGTCGGCGGCACTGACGCAGCCCGACTCGTGACGACTGCTGACGATCTGCAGACCGTCGCGATCGAGTGCATCGAGAAGATGGGTGTGTGAGGCGCCTGCGACAGCGAAAACGGTGCGAATTCCGTAGCGGCCCAGCGCCCGGCTGACTACCATTCCGCCGGTGAGCGTCATCCAGTACCCCCTTGGGGAAGTAGTTCTAGCTCATTCGGCCGCAACTTGAAAGTCAGTCACCACCCGGATTACTTCCTGCCGCTGCCGGACGGTCATCCGTTCCCGATGGTCAAGTACACGTTGGTGTATGACCGTCTGCGTGCCGCAGGTCTCTTGCCGGCCGAACGCATGATGATTCCAGAAGAAGTCGCGCGCGCGGATCTCGAGCGTGTGCACACCAAAGCCTACCTCGATCGATTGTTCGGGCCGGGTTTGAGTGCGGCTGAGGTTAGGGCACTGGGTGTGCCATGGTCGCCGCGCTTGCTGCGACGTTCGCGCCTCGCGACTCAGGGCACGCTGCTCGCGGCCCGCGCGGCCCTCGAGGAGGGTCGTGGGGGAAATCTTGCGGGCGGCACCCACCACGCCTTCGCCGACCACGGTGAAGGCTTCTGCGTGCTAAACGATGTGGCGGTTGCGATCCGTGCGTTGCAGAACGAAAAGAGGATTTCCCGCGCGCTCGTCGTCGATCTCGATGTGCATCAGGGCAACGGCACTGCGGCGATCTTCGAGGGCGATGCCAGCGTATTTACGTTCTCGGTGCATGGTGAGCGCAACTACCCGGCGCGCAAGATGCGCTCTTCGCTCGATGTGGGTCTGCCGGATGGCACCGACGATGCAACCTATCTGCAGGTGCTGCAGGAGCAGCTGCCCAACACTCTGCAGGATTTCGTACCCGATCTCGTCTTTTACCTCGCGGGTGTCGATGTGGCCGAGGGCGATCGCTACGGGCGATTTCGACTTACCGAGCAGGGCATCCGCGAACGCGAGCGCACCATTCTCGATTGGGCCCGGCGGCAGGGCTTGCCGCTCGTGGTGACGCTGGCCGGCGGCTACTCGCCGAACGCGCTGCGTACGGCCATACTCCACTGCATCGTGTTCGAAGAGGCGGCGACGTGAAGCCCCGGCTGTTCCAGCGTTTCCTGCGATTCATGTCCGAGCGTCGTATCCTCTCCGATGCGCGCATGCTGGAGCTCTATCCGCCTTTCCTGTTTATGCGCATCAAGGTACTAGAGATGGATCGCGAATGGCGCAGCGTGCGCATCCGTCTGCCTTTGAACGCGATCTCGCGCAACCCGGGCGGGGTGATGTTCGGTGGTTTCCAGGCCGCACTTGCCGATCCGGTTGCAGCGCTGGCTTGCGCGCGAGTGTTCCCCGGCTATTCGACCTGGACGCGCGCCATGCAGATCGACTTCGAGCATGGTGGCAGCACCGATCTCGAGTTGCGGTTCGAGTTTTCGGCCGCGATGGAAGAAGAGATTCGCAGCACGCTCGCCCGCGAGGGCCGTGCCACGCCGTCGTTCGAATACGGATACTTTCTCGCGGATGGCACACGCTGCACGCGCGTGATCAATACGGTGGCGATCCGGCCGCGTGGCTACAGCCGAGCCACTACGCCACCCGCGCCGCAAAGCGGCGTCGACTAAACGACGTCGACTAAGCGGCGTTGATCAGGCCGCGTCGATCAGGCCGCGTCGACCATCACGGCGCGCAGCTTCTTGATCGCATTCGCTTCGAGTTGGCGAATACGCTCGGCTGACACGGAATACTTTGCGGCCAGATCGTGCAGCGTGGGCTTCTCGGTATCGCTCGACATCCAGCGACTGGCGAGGATGTCGCGGCTGCGCGCATCGAGTGACTGCAGTGCCGTGGTTAGGCGAGCGTGGGTCTGTTCGTCCCACTCGGCGCTTTCGACCTGTTCTGCCGGATCGGCATCCGGTGCTGGCAGGTATGCGACTGGCGAATGCGCTTCGTCTTCGTCGGATTCGAGCGGCGTTGGATCGAAGGCAATCTCGCGGGCCGAGAGACGACGTTCCATCTCGGTCACTTCGGCAGGGCTGACGCCGAGTTCGCGCGCGACGGCGGCCGTTTCGTCGGCCGAGAGCCACGAGAGGTTTTTCTTCATGCGCCGCAGGTTGAAGAACAACTTGCGTTGCGCCTTGGTGGTGGCGACCTTCACCAGGCGCCAGTTGCGCAGCACGTACTCGTGGATCTCGGCACGGATCCAGTGCACGGCGAATGACACGAGACGCACGCCGACTGCAGGATCGAAGCGTTTGACCGCCTTCATCAGGCCGACGTTGCCTTCCTGAACGAGATCGCCAACCGGCAGACCGTAGCCTGAGTAGCCGCGAGCAATGTGTACGACGAAGCGAAGGTGCGAGAGAACGAGCGCCCTGGCGGCCTCGACATCCCCGTCAGCGCGAAAGCGCTGGGCCAGCGCTTGCTCGTCTTCACGGGACAGCATCGGCACGCGGGAGACGCGGTCGAGATACGCATCGAGGCTGCCGAGTGGCCCGGTGAGGGCGAACTCGGCGGAGCGCAGGGCAAGAACTTGGCTGGTCATGCGTGGGGTACCTCTGCAGTGAAGTCTAGCACTCTGTGTATTTGAGTGCTAAACCCCAGCGAAGTTCACACTATAAAGTTTATATAAATCAGATACTTGAGCAATCAGACCGGATCACTGCCTCGGCTCGATCCGGGACAGATGCCGTGCGGCGCCAATCCATGCGCCCAGCAGACCCAGCAGGGTCCCACCCCCGAGCAGCCCCCCGAGTTCCTCGGTTGTCAGACCCACGAGTTGGAAGCCGCTGCCATAGAGACGGGCGAGTTGCAGCAGCCAAGGCTCGAGTGCGGCCGCGAGCGCGATCAGCCACAGCGCCGCGAGTGCGGCACCGAGCAGGCCGTAGAGCCCGCCGAGATAGAGGAACGGCCTGCGCACGTAGGCGTTCGAGCCGCCCACCAGCTTGGTGACTTCGATCTCGGCGCGGCGTGCGCTGATCTCGAGCCGTATCGCGTTGCCGATAATGGCAAGCACGCCAAAAGCCAGCAGTGCAGCGAACACCTGAAACACTCGCTCGAGCAAGCCGAGCAGCGCGCTCAGCCGTCGGACCCACTCGTTGTCCACTTGCACGATATCGGCCTCGGGCCAACTGCCGAGGTAGCGCTGCAGAGAGGCGATGCTCGAGGGGTCGGCTCGATCGCTGCGAGGCCGCAGGCTGATGACATGCGGCAGGGGATTGCCTTGCAATGCCTCGAGCGCGGCGCCAAAGCCCGAATATTTGCGAAATTCCGCGAGACCCTCGTCCGCGGAAATCAGCGTGACGCGACCGGCTTCGCGGCGGGCCCGAGCGCTGTCGGCGAGTTGGCGGGCGCGTTCGAGCGACACGTCGGTCTTGAGGTAGACCGTGAGTTCGATCGCTTCGGTGATGCTGCCTGTCGCAGTACGGGCATTCTTCACGAGCAGATACAGGCACGCAGGCAGGGTGAGGGCGAGGCTGATCACCGCGATGCTGAGCAGCGTGCCGAGCGGCTGACGCAACAGATGTCCGAGCGCCCCGAGCAGCGCCTGCAGATGTCGCGCAACATAGGTGAGGGGCGAAGTCATGACGCGGACGCCCCGCCGAGCAGACGACCTTCGTCGATGTGCAACTCTCGATGTCCAAACTCACGCACGAGCGCCATATCGTGCGTGGCGATCACTACCGTGACGCCGACTTCCTGAAAGCGTGCGAACAGCTGCATCACATCGCGCGCGAGCGTGTGATCGAGATTGCCGGTGGGTTCATCGGCGATGAGGATGGTGGGACGCGCGACCACGGCGCGAGCGATACCGACGCGCTGCTGCTCACCGACCGATAACTCGAGCGGCAGTGCACGCTCCTGCGCGCGCAGACCGACTTGATCGAGCGCTGCGCGCACGCGCTTGTCGATGTCGCGATAGCGAGTGTCCGACACCATCAGCGGCAAAGCGATGTTGTCGTACACCGGCCGATCCATGAGCAACTGGTGATCCTGGAACACGACGCCGAGCCGTCGTCGGTACGCCGGTATGGCGCGCGCGGGCAGACTGCCGGTGTCCTGGCCGTTGACGAGCACGCTGCCCCGCGTCGGTCGCTCGAGGAGTGCGACGAGCTTCAGCACAGAGCTTTTTCCCGCGCCGGATCGCCCGGTCAGGAACACGAACTCGCCCGCGCCGATGCGAAACGACACATCCTGCAAGGCCTCGCGGCCGTTCGGGTAGCGCTTGAACACGTGCTCGAACTGGATCATCCCGGCATTATCCCTTGTCACCGTCGATCAGCGCACGCGCAAAGGCGTCTGCATCGAACTCGCCGAAATCCTGCGCGCCCTCGCCGATGCCGATGAAGCGGATGGGCAGGGCCAACTGGCGGGCGATCGCGAGCACGATGCCGCCCTTTGCAGAGCCGTCGAGCTTGGTGAGCACGAGCCCCGTGACCCCGACCGCTTCACGAAACTGCACGGCCTGTTTGAGCGCGTTCTGGCCCTGGTTGGCGTCGAGCACCAGCAGCACTTCGTGCGGTGCGCTGGGGTCGACCTTGCCGAGCACGCGGCGGACCTTGCGCAGTTCCTCCATCAGGTGCGTCTGCGCCTGCAGGCGGCCGGCGGTGTCCGCGATCAGTACGTCGGCGCCGCGGCTACGCGCAGCGCTCAAGGCATCGAAGGCCACCGCGGCCGGATCCGCGCCAGGTGCCTGTGCGATCAGTTCGGCGCCCGTGCGCGAGGCCCAGATGCCGAGCTGCTCGGTCGCTGCTGCGCGGAAGGTGTCACCCGCGGCAAGCATGACCTTAAGTCCCTCCTGCGTGTAGAGATTGGCGAGTTTGCCGATGGTCGTCGTCTTGCCCGAACCGTTCACGCCGACCACGAGAATCGTGAAAGGCTTGCGCGAGGGGTCGATGCGCAGCGGCTGTGCGACTGGCCGCAGCAAGGCCGTAATGTCGGCTTGCAGCGCCTCGAGCAGCGCCGCCACATCGCCGAGCTGCTGGCGAGCGACGCGCGCGCGCAAACCCTCGAGCAATTCCTGAGTGACCGTGACGCCGACGTCTGCCGCGAGCAGTCGCGTCTCGAGTTCCTCCAGCACTTCCGCATCGATGCGACGTGCACCGAACAGGCGCGCGAGCTCGCTGCCGAGTCCCGTGCCCGGACGAGTCAGGCGCGCGCGCAGGCGGGCGAAGAAGCCGGGTTTGGAATCGCTGCTCATCGGCGCATCCTGCTCATGGGAACGCGGATTTTAGGCTACCCTGCGCCGCAAATGGCCACGACTCGCAGCGCCCCCGCCAACGAGGTCCGCATCATCGCCGGTATCTGGCGTGGTCGACGCTTGCGCTTCCCCCAGGTGGCCGCCATCCGACCCACGCCCGATCGCGTCCGCGAGACGCTGTTCAACTGGCTCGCACCGCACATCCGCGGCACGCATGTGCTCGACTTGTTCGCGGGCAGCGGGGCTCTCGGTTTCGAGGCCTGTTCGCGCGGCGCCGCAACGGCAACGCTGCTCGATACCGACCCGCGCTGCATTGCAGCCCTCGAAGAGCATGTCGAACGGCTGCAGGCGTCGCAGGTCCGCGTGATTCGTGCGGACGCACTCGCCTTTCTGTCGCGACCGCGTGCCGCGGACGTGCCGCCCTACGACGTCGTTTTCGTCGATCCGCCCTTTGCGGCGAGTCTCTGGCAAAGCGTCGCAGGTCGACTCGAGAGCGGCGGCTGGCTCGCGCCCGCCGCCTTCATCTACGTCGAGGTACCCCTGCGCGAGCCGCTGCCGCAGTGGCCCGAGGGCTGGCAACCCTGGCGCGCCGGCAAGGCGGGCGAGGTGGGCTATCATCTGCTGCGGAGGGCTTGATGAAACGCAACGCGCTGTACCCCGGAACCTTCGACCCCATCACCAACGGGCATCACGATCTTGTACGTCGTGCCGCGGGTATTTTTGATCGGGTGGTTGTGGCCATTGCGGCGAATCCCAATAAGGCGCCGCTGTTTCCGCTGGCGCGCCGCGTAGAGCTCTCACGCGCAGTGCTTGCGGATTTGCCGAACGTCGAGGTGATGGGCTACTCGGGACTGACGGTCGAATTCGCGCGCGAGCAGGATCTGAACGTCATCCTGCGCGGGCTTCGGGCCGTGTCGGATTTCGAATTTGAATTCCAGCTCGCCAACATGAGCCGGCACCTCGCTCCCGAAATCGAAACCATGTTCATGACTCCGCAGGAGCAGTTCACCTTTATCTCTTCGACGCTGGTGCGCGAGGTGGCGATCCTCGGCGGGAACGTGGCGGAGTTCGTGCACCCGATCGTGGCCGAGGCACTGCGCGCGCATCGGCGCGCACCTTCAGCCTGACCGGCTTCGGCAGCGTGGGCAGTTCGCCCGCGCGATGCAGATCCACCGCCCGCCACAGATACCACGCCGCTGCCGAGCGCCATGGCGCCCAGCGCTCTCCATAGGCCAGCAACTCGCCCACAGTCGGCAGTGTCTTGCGGCGGTAGGCAATTCGAAAGCCATTGCGCACGCCGAAATCCGCCGCCGGCAGCACGTCGGGCCGTCCCAGCTGAAACATCAGCATCATCTGCACCGTCCAGCGGCCGATGCCGCGCACGGCGGTCAGTCGCGTGATGATGGTTTCGTCATCGAGCGCGTGCAGTGTGCGGCTCTGCGGCACTTCGCCTGAGCGCGTTTTCGCCGCGAGATCACGCAGCGCCGCGACCTTGCCCGCCGAGAGTCCTGCGCTGCGCAGCGTCGCATCACCGAGTGCGAGCACTACGCTCGGAGTTGGGAAGCCATCGTGGCGTTCGCGTTCGGCGACGAGCGCCACGAACCGCGCGGTGATCGCCCGCGCAGCCGCACCGCTGATCTGCTGTCCGATGATAGCTCCGGCGAGATGTCGAAAGGGCGAATCACAAGGCTGCACACGCAGGCGATAGGGGCCCGCGGCCTCGATGAGCGCAGCCATCACAGGGTCGACCGCTGCGAAGTGCGGCGCGAGCGTACGCCGCGTCGGTACGCTCAGCGCTGACACGTGGCACACCAGTAGGTCGAGCGCTGCGCTTGCACGCGCTGGCGGATCGGTGTGCCGCACTGGCGGCAGGGCTCGCCACCACGCTCGTAGACTTGCAGTTGCTGGCGAAAGTAGCCGGGACTGCCATCGGCGCCGACGTAATCGCGCAGCGTCGTGCCCCCGACCCGCACGGCCTTGCCGAGCACGGCCTTGATGGCCTGCACGAGGCGCGCCGCTTCTTCACGTGTTACCCGTCGCGCAGCGCGACCCGGACGAATGCCGGCGACGAACAAGGCTTCGCTCGCGTAGATGTTGCCTACGCCCACGACCACCTGGGCGTTCATGATGAGTGGCTTGATTGCGATGCGCCGATCGCGCAATCGCGCCCAAAGATAGTCTGCATCGAATTCGTCCTCGAGCGGCTCCGGACCGAGGTGTTGCAGCAGGGGATGTGTAGCGGCATCACCCTGCAGCCAGTGCACCGAGCCGAAGCGGCGGGGGTCGTTGAAGCGCAGCACCGTACCGTCCTCAAGCAGCCACTCGAGATGGTCGTGCTTGAGGCGCGGCGATTCCGGCGGCATGACCCGAAGGTTCCCCGACATACCGAGGTGCAGAATCAGCGTGCCGCCATCGTCGAAATGAAACAGCAGGTATTTGGCGCGGCGGGTGACGCACTCGAAGCGTCGACCCTGCAGTCGTTGCGGCAGATCGCCGGTCACCTTCCAGCGCAGCCTTGCCTCGTGCACGCGCAACACACGCACACGTTTCCCTACCACGTGCGGCTCGATGCCGCGACGGGTGGTTTCGACTTCGGGTAATTCAGGCAGGGCGTAGCGCCCTTACTTGATCTTCGTTTCCTTGTACGCCACGTGCTTGCGCACGACGGGGTCGTACTTCTTAACGTCCATCTTTTCGGGATGCAGACGCTTGTTCTTCATGGCCACATAGAAGTGACCCGTGCCGGCCGTGGACAACAACTTCACTTTTTCGCGCATGGTGTCGGGCTCCGGCTCAGATCTTCATGCCCTTGGCGCGCAGGTCGGCGACCACCGCGTCGAGGCCATTTTTCTCGATGGTACGCAGGGCGTTGGTGCTGACGCGCAGCGACACCCAGCGCTTCTCGCCCTCGAGCCAGAAACGCTGCGTGTGCAGGTTCGGCAGGAAGCGGCGACGCTTCTTGTTGTTCGCGTGCGAGACGCGGTTGCCCGTGGTGGGGCGCTTGCCAGTGAGTTCGCAGACGCGGGACATCGTAGGAAGCCTTTTAAATCAGTGGTTTACGGTGTTCTGGGGCTTGTGACCCCGAACAAAGGGCCGCTTTTATACCAGTCTGCGCGCGGCTCGGCAACCGGTACTCGCCTCGCCGGGTGTGCTAACCCCGCCTCGCGGGTGCGGTACCCCCCTTCTTTGGGGTCCGCGAGGGGGGTCAGAGCAGGCCGCGTTCGGCAAACGACAGTGTAACGGGGCCGGCCACGATCAGATGGTCAAGGACGCGGATGTCGACCAGGGCCAGGGCATCGCGCAGGCGGCTGGTGATGAGTTCATCGGCGCGGCTTGGCTCGGCGACTCCAGAGGGGTGATTGTGGGCGAGGATCAGTGCTGCGGCATTGTGCGCGAGCGCCTCGCGCACCACCTCTCGAGGATGCACGCTCGCGCCGTCGATGGTGCCGCGAAACAGTTCGTCGAAGGCGATCAGACGGTGCCGGTTATCGAGGTAGAGGCAGCAGAACACCTCGTAGGGCCGATCGCGCAGTTGTGCGGTCAGGAAACGGCGCGTTTCGGCCGGCGAACCCAGCAGGGGCCCGCAGCGCAGGGCCGCGCCGTAATGCCGCCGCGCAAGCTCCAGGGCCGCCTGCAGCCGCATCAGGCCCCGCGCATCCAGTGCTCGCGCAGGCGCGTCGCGACGCGGATCGGCCGCCAGCAGCGCGCGCAGGCCGCCGAATTCGCCGAGCAAGGCTTGGGCTCGCTCTAGGGATTTGCGGCTGCACGGCGCGCCAAGCAACAACGCGAGCACTTCGGCATCGGGCAGTTGTGCGCAATCCTGCGGCCATCGGCTACGGCGCCGGCGGATCGTGGCAGCGGCGGGTGGGGGTGGTGCGGCGAGGTGTGTTTCCATGGCGCCGAGGATCCGCCGGGTGCGCGGGGGATCGCGAGCGGCAAACTGCAGTGAATCCTCCCATAACCAAACGTCAATCGACGTTGCCGACGAGCCTGATCGATAATGCCGTCCATGAGCACTTTGTCGGGTCGCAGGATCCTTCTTGGGGTCAGCGGCGGTATCGCCGCCTACAAGTCGCCGGATCTGGTTCGCCGTCTGCGCGAGCGCGGCGCCGAGGTGCAGGTCGTGATGACGGCGGGCGCGCAGCGCTTCGTGACGCCTACCACTTTCCAGGCTGTTTCCGGGCGTGAGGTGCGTGCAGAGCTGTGGGACCCTGCGGCCGAAGCCTCGATGGGACATATCGAACTCGCGCGGTGGGCGGATTACGTGCTGATCGCGCCGGCCACGGCGGATTGTGTGGCCCGCCTCGCCGCCGGGCGGGCGGACGATCTGCTCACCACGCTGGTGCTTGCCACGGAGGCGCCCGTCGGCGTGGCACCGGCGATGAACCGCATCATGTGGTCCAAGAGCGTCACGCAGGCGAACGTCGCGGCATTACGCGAGCGTGGCGTCGAATTCTTTGGGCCGGGCGAAGGCGAGCAGGCCTGCGGCGAGGTCGGCTCAGGACGCATGCTTGAGCCTGCGCAGATCGCCGCACAGCTTGCCGCGTCCCTGGGTGATCAGACGCGGATGGCTGCGTCGCTGAGCGGCGCGACACCCGTCGATGTGTCACGCACAGCGCATCGCGGTCTGCTCAGCGGGCGACGCGTGCTCGTCACGGCGGGCCCGACCCGCGAGCGCATCGACCCGGTTCGCTTCATCAGCAATCGCAGCAGCGGCAAGATGGGTTTCGCCGTGGCTGAAGCCGCGAGTGCCGCGGGCGCGGACGTGGTGCTCGTCGCTGGGCCGGTGTCGCTCGACACGCCTCCCGGCGTGCGCAGAGTCGATGTCGAAAGTGCCGCCGACATGCTTGCTGTCGTCGAGCGTGAGTGCGTGGGACTCGACGTGTTCATCGGCACGGCTGCGGTCGCTGACTACCGTCCCGTGCTCAGCGCCTCCCACAAGATCAAGAAGACCGCCGAGCGCATCGAGCTCGCGCTCGAACGAACGACGGATATCCTTGCCACGGTGGCTGCCCGACCCGACAGACCGTTCTCGGTGGGGTTTGCCGCAGAGACGCACGACGTCGAGTCGTATGCGCGCGGCAAGCTGCTCGCCAAACGGCTCGATCTGATCGCCGCCAACGAGGTGGGCGACGATAAAGTGTTCGACAAGGATGAGAACACACTGCTCGTGCTGTGGGCCGACGGTCAATTGCAGATCGGCCCCGCGTGCAAGACGGTGGTTGCCGAGCGTCTCGTCGAACTCATCGCCACTCGACTCCGTTTCACCCGCACGAGCTGATCCATGTCAAAACCCGCGTTGAAGATCCGCGTTCTCGATCCGCGCCTCGGCAGCGAATACCCGCTGCCTGCTTACGCCACGGGCGGCTCCGCCGGGCTCGACCTGCGAGCGCTCCTCGATGCACCGCTCGAACTGCGTCCGGGCGAAGCGCAGTTGCTGCCGACGGGATTGGCGATCTGGCTGGAAGACCCGACGCTCGCCGCAATGATCCTGCCGCGCTCGGGGCTCGGCCACAAACACGGCATCGTGCTCGGCAACCTCGTCGGGCTGATCGACTCGGACTATCAGGGGCAGCTCATGGTCTCGTGCTGGAACCGCGGCTCTGTCGCGTATTCCGTGCAGCCCGGTGAGCGCATCGCACAGCTCGTGGTCGTGCCGGTGGTGCAGGTCGAATTGCAGCGCGTCGAAGAATTCACCGCGACCGAGCGCGGCAGCGGTGGCTTCGGCAGCTCCGGAACGCGCTAGGCGGCTGGCAAGCGCTAGGCGGCTGGCACGCGCTAGGCGCGTTCGACGATCGCCGTCACACCCATTCCGCCCGCCGTGCACACCGAGATCAAGCCGCGGCGAGCGGCACCGTCCTGGGAAAGCAATTTGGCGAGCGTGGCGAGAATGCGCGCACCGGTGGCCGCAAACGGGTGACCGATCGCGAGGCTACTGCCACGCACGTTGAGCCGTGCTCGCTCGATCTGCCCGAGCGGCGTCGCAAGTCCGAGTCGCTCGCGGCAGAACTGCGCTGACTCCCAAGCCGCGAGCGTGCACAGCACCTGCGCAGCGAAAGCCTCGTGGATTTCGTAGTAGTCGAAGTCCTGCAGCGAGAGCTTCGCATCGGCAAGCATCGCGGGCACGGCATAGGCGGGTGCCATCAGCAGGCCTTCGGAGCCGCGCTCGAAATCCACTGCCCAGGCTTTGCCGAAGCTCAACCAACCGAGAATCGGCAGGCCGCGCGTGCGCGCCCAGTTCTCGCTGGCCAGCAGCACCGCCGATGCGCCGTCGGTGAGCGGCGTGCTATTGCCCGCCGTGAGCGTGCCGCTCGCAGAGCGATCGAAACTCGCGCGCAGCCCAGCCAGCTTCTCGATCGAGCTGTCGGGACGAACGTTGTCGTCGCGTTGCAGGCCGGCAAAGGGTACGACCAGATCGTCAAAGAAACCCTCGTTCCAGGCTGCCGCGGCGTGGCGGTGACTCTCAAAGGCGATTTCGTCCTGCGCGGTACGGGTGATGCCCCAGCGCTTGGCCATCAGCTCGCAGCTCTCGCCCATGGAGAGCCCGGTGCGCGGTTCGCTAGCGTCGGGGATCATCGGCTTGAAGTGCCGTGGGCGCAGCGACAGGAAGGGTGCAAGCCGGGCGCCGAGGCTGCGCGCGCGGAACGCTCGCAGCAGGATCTGCTGGTATTCACGCCCATACACGACCGGAGGATCACTCACCGAGTCGACGCCACCCGCGATGCCGGCATCGATCTGCCCGAGTGCGATCTTGTTGGCGATGCCGATCGCCGCCTCGAGGCTCGTGCCGCAGGCGCGCTGCAGGTCGAAGGCGGGCGTGTGCGGATCGAGCGTGGTGCCGAGCACGCATTCGCGCGCAAGGTTGAAGTCACGCGAATGTTTGATGACCGCGCCCGCCGCCACTTCGCCGAGACGCACGCCGTCGAGTCCGAAGCGCGACACCACGCCTTGCAGCGCCGCCGTCAGCATCTCGGCGTTGCCCGCGCGCGCGTAGGCGCCGTGCGAGCGCGCGAACGGGATGCGCGAACCGCCGACGATGGCAACCCGACGAACGTTTGAACCGACCAGCATGCGTCAGACCCTCGCTACTTCAGCGCGCAGTCCCGGTGCGCACCCGTTCGGCATAACGATCACGCAGTGCACTGTGCCGAGAGTCGAGTGATTGCACGGTGCCGTTGGTCAGAACCAGCAACGCGGCGCTGCTGACCTCGAGCGGATCGCCGCTCCACATGACGAGATCCGCCGTGCGCCCGATCGCAAGACTGCCGAAGCGATCGCCGATGCCAAAGATTTCAGCCGGCACCCGCGTGATCGCGGCCAGGCCGTCCGCCCAGGGCAGTCCGTGCGCCACGGCGTTACCCGCGGCCTGCCGCGCTTTGCCGGCATCGTCCACCTCGCTGCCGCGCATGGAGATGGCGACGGTGACACCGGCCTTGCGCAGCCGCGCGGCGTTTTCGAGGGTTGCGCCCAGATCGTCGAAGCTGTCGGGCAGGTTGACGAGCGGATCGAGGATGACCGGAATTTGCGCGACGGCCAGTTCGCGGGCGATGCGCCAGGCTTCCGAGCCGCCGCGGATGGCGGCCCGCAACTTTTCCTCGCGTACGAGACGGATCACGTTGCGGATATCCGCGGCACGATCCACGTCGAACACAATGAGTCCCGGATTTTTCAGGAAATCGAGCAGCACTTGCCGCCCGGAGGGCGAAAGCAGCCGCTCGTCGTGCACCATGACGAGGTTGGGCGCCCGCGCCTCGACGATGGCTTGTCGCAGCAGCATGAACTGCGCTGCGCGGCTGCCGCCTGACAGATCGTTCGCATCGCCACCGAGATCGACGAACAGCATCCGCTGCGGCAGGATGCCCGACTCGCCGAAGCTCACGGGCGCGCCGAGTCCGGCGACGAGGCTGCCGCCCGAGGCCGCGCCGGGCGTGAGTACCGTGAACGTTAGCCCATTGCTGCGGTGCACGCCGACGGACATGGCCGCCGGGTTGTAGGCGAGTGAGACGTCGAACTCCGGCCGCATCTGGCCAAGCCGCTGTGCATGATCACCGGTGGTGGACTCAAGGCCGATCTCCTCAACACCGATGCGTGATAGGCCGGCAAAAATTCCCGGGGTCACCGGTCGGCCCTGCGCGTCGATCACGCGCACGCCACTTGGAGCCGCGAGGCCTCGACCGATCTCGACGATGCGGCCATCGCGAATCAGCACATCAGTGCCGAGTTGCGCTTCGCTCGTCAGGGTGTGGACCGTGGCGTTGCGGATCAAAAGGCTGTCGGCTGCGCTGGCCGTGCCGACCAGGCCCAACATCACGCCGAGGGCGCACGCGCTCAGAAGTCGTGAAAAGCGAGTCATGGCGCAGTCTCCGAGGTGGCGGCAACGGTAGCCGGTTGCCCAAGCAGGAAGTCCGACTCCGGCGCACCGCGCGGGCGCGAGCGATCGAGGCGGATGTTGCCGTCGATGAACACCTGATCGGCAAGCGCGTAGACGCTGAAGGGATCGCGATTCCAGATCACGACGTCGGCGCTCTTGCCGACTTCGAGCGTGCCGGTGACGGCGTCGACGCCCAGCGCACGGGCTGCGTTGCGCGTGAGCCAGGTGATGGCGTGCTCGGGCTTAACCTGCTGACCCATGCGCAGCGCCGAAGCCATGATTTTCCCAGCTTCCTGGTTCAGACGCTGGATGCCCTCGGAGGAATCCGAGTGCACGATGGCGCAACTGCCGGGCGCCGCGTCCACGAGCAGCACGTTTTCCGGGATCGCATCGTAGGACTCCATCTTGAAGCCCCACCAGTCTGCCCACATCGCTGCGCAAACGTTGTTCTCGGCGAGCAGGTTGGCGATCTTGTAGGCCTCGGTGGCGTGGTGGAACGCCGTGACCTTGTAGCCGAACTCCCGTGCCATATCGAGCACGATGGCCATCTCGTCGGCGCGGTAGCAGTGGTGCTGGATGAGGATTTCGCCGCGCAACACGCCGGCGAGCGTCTCGAGTCGCAGATCGCGCTTCGGCGGGCGCAGGTCCTTTGCGCCGGCTGCGACGCGCGCCTCGTACTGGCGCCAGTCACGCTGGTATTCCTGCGCTTCGATCCACTGCGCACGCCAGCCGGCCACGTTGCCCATGCGGGTCGAGGGCAGTTGGCGGCGATTGCCGTAGACGCGTTTCGGATTTTCGCCGCAGGCCATCTTCAGTCCCTGCGGTGCATCGGGAAATTTCATCCCCTGATAGGTCACCGACGGTACGTTCTTCAGCACGACGCCGCGACCGCCGAAAAGATTGGCCGATCCCGGCAACACCTGCATGGCGGTGACGCCGCCGGCGAGCGCAGCCTCGAACCCTGGATCCTGCGGCCAAACGGAGTGCTCAGCCCACACTTGCGCAGTGGACGGCGCGGTGGCTTCGTTGCCATCCGAGTGCGCCTCGACGCCCGGCGAGGGATACACGCCGAGGTGCGAGTGCACGTCGATGATGCCCGGCGTGACCCATCGGCCGCTGGCATCGATGATGCGCGCGCCCGCCGGTGCCGCGAGCGACTTGCCCACCGCGGCGACCTTGCCGTCGCGCAGTAGTACGTCAGCCGCTTCGAGTCGCTCACCTGAGCCGGTGAGCACGGTGGCATTGCGGATCAGAGTGGGCGGCGCGTCGGCCGCCTTGTAGGTCGACGGGTAGGCCGGTGCCGGCGTGCTCGCCGCAGCCGAAGCCGGTGTGCTGCGAGCACGTGAGTCCTGCTTCGCGACGGCGCCGGTCGTGGAGCAGGCCGATACGCCGAGCAGCACGCTGCACAGCGCGACAGTGGCCGAGAGGCCACGATGACGGGAGTTTTGGGTGATCATGAACCGTAGGGTAAACGCTTGCACCGATGCCGGCGAGTCCCGTGGCCGTTGCGGTTGCGCCTGTCGCCATGGGCACGGCAAGATGCCCGCCCGTAGCCCAAGGCTCTGCAAGCAAGTCCGCGCGCCCATGTCCTTCAAGACGTTCCAGGAGTTCTACCCGTTCTACCTCGGTGAGCACGCGAATCGCACTTCGCGACGCTTGCACGTGGTGGGCACGCTCGGCGCACTGCTGCAGATCGTTTTGGCCGTAGCGCAGGCTCAGCCGCGGCTGCTCGTCTCTGCGCTCATCACCGGCTACGCGCTGGCCTGGGTCGGGCACTATTTTTTCGAGAAGAACACGCCGGCCACCTTCAAGCACCCCCTCTACAGCCTGCGCGGTGACTTTCGCATGGCGCGTGAGGTGCTCACCGGCCGGATCCCCTGGTAGCACACACCATGGCGAGTTCACGCATCGATCGCGTCTTTGAGCGCCGCTTGGCGTCGTTGATCAACGCCGGCGATTCCACGCTGCTGCAAGGCGGCCGTCGTGGGGTCGAGAAGGAATCCTTGCGCGTCACCCCCGAAGGTCGCATCGCGACCACGGCGCATCCCGCGGCACTCGGCTCGGCGCTCACCAATGATCACATTACGACGGATTATTCTGAGGCGCTGATCGAGCTCGTCACGCCGACGTTCCGCACCAATTGGGAACTGCTGCAGTACCTCTGCGATCTGCACCAGTTCGTGTACCGGCATCTCGGTGATGAGTTGTTGTGGGCAACGTCCATGCCCTGTGTGGTCGATGGCGACGCCAGCATTCCGATTGCGCAATTTGGCCCTTCCAATGTCGGCCGCATGAAGACCATCTACCGCGAGGGTCTCGGTCTGCGGTATGGCCGGGTGATGCAGGCGATCTCCGGGGTGCACTTCAACTATTCCTTTCCGGAGCGTTTGTGGGAGGCCTGGGCCAGCATCCGCGAGTCACGCGATGCGGGGCAGGACTTCGTGTCGGCGAGTTATTTCGAGTTGCTGCGCAACTACCGCCGGCATGGATGGATCGTGCTGTATCTGTTCGGCGTATCGCCGACGGTGTGTAAATCGTTCCTGCGCGCGCGCGGCGAAACCTTGCCGGAGTTCGGCCGCGGCACCGCCTGGGAGCCGAACGCCACGTCGCTCCGCATGAGCGATCTCGGCTATCGCAACCGCAATCAGTCGGGCGTGGAAGTGTCGGTCAACAGTCTCGCTGACTATGTGCGTGATCTGACGCGCGCGATCAGTACGCCGCATCCGGAGTACGAGCGGCTGGGTGTGAAGGTCGATGGCGAATATCGGCAGCTCAATGCCAATCTGCTGCAGATCGAAAACGAGTACTACTCATTCATCCGTCCCAAGCGTGTGGCTCGCTCGGGTGAGCGGCCCACCAAAGCGCTGCTGCGCGCCGGAGTCGAATACGTCGAGGTGCGCGCGCTCGATGTCAGCGCCTTCGATCCGGTGGGCGTCAATCAGAACAAGATGCGCTTCCTCGAGGCTTTTCTTGCGTTCTGCCTGATGCGCGACAGCGCGCTCATCGACGCCGGCGAACAGGCGGCGCTCGATGGCAATCACGTGACCGTCGCGCGACACGGGCGCGAACCCAATCTGCAGCTCGTGCGTGACGGGCGCAATGTGCCTATGCTCGATTGGGCGCGCGAGATCCTCGATCAGATGCAGGGCGTCTGCGAAATGCTCGATCATGGCGATCCGCAAAAGCCGTACGCCGCAGCCCTCGCCGTGCAGGCGGCAAAGCTCGACGATGTCTCGCTCACGCCCTCGTCACGGCTGATTCAGGAACTGCGCACCACGGGCGAGTCTTTCTTTGATCTGGCGCTGCGCACCTCGGCCGCCCACAAGGCGTATTTTCTCGATCTGCATGCGCCGAACCCGGCGCGACTCGCGGAGTTTGCTTCGCAGGCGGAAGAGTCGCTGCAGGCGGCCGAAGCGATGGCGCGCGCGCCGCAGGGCGATTTCGACGCGTTCCTCGCGAGTTATCTCGCGTAACGTACTGCGCGCAAGTCAACTTGCGCCTGGCGCTAATCGGCGTAGATCGCCACGCTCCGTCGGCCGCTCGAGTCGCGCATGCCGCGAAACATCCCCGGACTGTTGAACTCCATTGCGACGTTGCCGCGGGCATCGACTGCGATCACGCCGCCCTCACCGCCGCGCTGGACGAGCTTGCCGTGCACCACCTCGCGCGCCGCATCGGCGAGCGACAGCCCTCGGTACTCGACGAGTGCACAGATGTCGTAGGCGACGACCGAGCGGATGAAGAACTCGCCGTGACCGGTGGCTGAGACGGCACAACTGGCGTTGTTCGCGTAGGTGCCCGCACCGATGATCGGCGAATCACCAATGCGTCCCCAACGCTTGTTGGTCATGCCGCCCGTCGAGGTGGCCGCTGCGACGTTGCCCGCGGCATCGACGGCGACGGCGCCGACCGTGCCGAGCCCGGCCAGTTCGTTGCGCGGTTGAGTGGCGCCGCGCAGTACCCGATCGAGCTGTGCTTTGCGCGTCGGCGTGATGAAGTAGTCGTTGGGCACCAGCGTGAATCCCTGACCGAGCGCGAATTCCTCCGCGCCGTTGCCCGAGAGCATGACGTGCGGTGAGGCTTCCATCACCCGCCGGGCGAGATCGATGGGATTCTTCACGTGTCGGACGCCCGTGACGGCACCGGCTTGCAGCGTCTTGCCGTTCATGATCGAGGCATCGAGCTCAGCAGACCCGTCATGGGCCAGCACGGCGCCGCGTCCAGCGTTGAACAGTGGGTTGTCTTCGAGCGTGCGCACCGCGGCGGTCACGGCGTCGAGACTGTTGCCTCCGGCAGCGAGCACGGCGTAGCCCGCATCGAGCGCCTGCTCGAGTCCCTGTCGATAGCGGGCCCCGTTATCGGCGCCGATCTCGCTGCGTGCGATGACTCCGGCTCCACCGTGGATGGCTATGGCCAGCATGCGATTCTCCTGGGGTGCGTTCGCGGGCGCGGTGTCCGCCGCCGACAGCGCCTCGCCTACCGAGCACAGCAGGATCAGCAGGGCGGCAAGCGGCAGCGTCGTGCGCATGGGGCGTCTCCGGGCGTGTTCGGGCTATGATCGCGCAGGCCCGATTGTAACGGGTCGCAAGGGGGGTCTATGCCATTCGACAAGCGCCTCGTGGCCTTGGCGGTCATTCTGCTCGGCGTTGCATTCACCGTTCCGCCGCTGTTTCGCGGCGCGATGATTGCGCTCGCGATCGTCGCGGCTGTGCTCGCCGCTTTGCCCAGGGGCACGCGCGGCCTCGTGTTCGCGACCATGGTGGGACTTGCCACCGGCGTGGCCTCGATCAATTTGTTCGCCATCGGCATCTTCCAGGGCCCGATCACCAAAGAATTCGGCTGGAGCCAGACCCAGTACGCGATCGTGACGCTGGTCGGCACGGTGGTGACGGTGGTCTCCTCGCTCTACATCGGGCGCCTCTTCGATCGCCAGGGCGTGCGTCGTTGGGCGCTGCTTGGCATTGTGCTGTTTGCGCTCGCGCTGATTTCACTCTATTGGCTGACCCCCAACCCGTTGCATTTTTATGCGGTGTTCGCGCTGATGCCGATCATTGGCGCGGGTACCTCCTCGGTCGCCTATTCGCGGGTCATCGCCGCGTGGTTCGACCGGCGACGAGGGCAGGCATTCGGTGCGGCGCTCGCCGGCATCGGCATCGGTGGAGCGGTGCTGTCCTCGGTGTCGCAGTACCTCATCAGCACCGTTGGCTGGCGCGGTGCGTACGTCGGCCTCGGCCTGCTGACGCTGGTGCTGACCCTACCCATCGTGTTCTGGAAGCTGCGTGATTCGCCGAGCGATGTGGGCCTTGGGCTCGACGGTGATTCGCCGCAGGGCGGGGCTGCAGCGGCGACATCCGGCCACGCCGCGATGCCGGTCGAGCGCTTTGGTTACGATGCGCGCGAGTCACGTCGCCAGTGGCGCTTCTGGCAGATGTTCATCGCCTTCCTGCTGCTCTCGTTCGGCATCGGTGGCGTGCTCATCCCGCTTGTTCCCATCCTGAGTGCGCGCGGCGTTACACCGGAGCAGGCCGCTGCCGTGCAGGGCGCCCTCGGGCTCGCCCTGATCGTCGGTCGGGCCTTTGCGGGCTTTCTGATGGATCGATTCTTTGCCCCGCTCGTTGCAACGACGATCCTCATCTTTCCCATCATCGGTGTGACGCTGCTCGCGCTCGATGCGAGTGGTACGACGGCGTTGATCGCCGCGGTGTGCATCGGTCTTGCGGCAGGCGCTGAGCTCGACGTCATCGCTGTGCTGATCACCCGCTACTTCGGCAACTTCGCCTACGGCGAGAACTACGGCTGGCAGTACGCCGCCTGGACCTTCGGCTCGGGCACCGCCGTGATCGTCACCAATCGGGTCTTTGATTCGCTCGGTACGCACACCCCGGCGCTGTGGGTGTACGTAGGCATGTTCGTCCTGTCCGGTCTCATGCTGCTGCGACTCGGGCGCTACCCCGAGTTGCCGCGGGCATCAGGGAGCTAGGCTTTCTCATTGCCTGTTCCGCCCAGAATAGCTATTCTGGGCGCGATGAAAACGATCACGGCCCTTGAAGCCAAAACCCGTCTGGGCGAGGTGCTGGAAACCGCCCAGCGGCAGCCCGTCAGCATCACCCGTAACGGTCGTCCGTCGGTGGTGGTGATTTCGGCTGAGAGCTACCAGCGTCGTCAGCGTATGGCCCGTGAGCGGCTTCGCCAATCGTTGCAGCGGGCGGGTCAGTACGCCAAGGCACAGGGTCTGAACGACAGCGCTCTCGATCAGCTGCTCGTGGATGAAAGCTGAACGGCTGGTTATCGACAGCAACGTCTGGATTGCTGCACTGCTGTCTCCACACGGAACGGCGCGCGAGTTGATCGACCTTGTTCTCGATCTGGAGATCGAGATCTTGCTGTCCGAGTCGACTTTTGCGGAGCTCGTCTCCCGTCTGGATCGACCCAAGTTCGACCGATATCGCGACGCCGACAGTTGGAGCGCGTTCCTCGCTTCGCTCGTGGAGCTCGCGCTCTGGCACGACGATGCGAGTACCGCGAAGGGATGTTCACGCGATGCGGATGACGACAAGTTTCTCTCCCTGGCCGTGACGGGTCAGGCCGACGCGATCATCAGTGGTGATCGCGACCTTATGGAGCTGGTCTGCCACGAAGGGATTCTGATCCTCACTCCCGCGGAGTATTTGCAGCGACTACGCGAGTCGGACCGCTGATCGACACCGCGGTTAATCCAGACTAATAAAGGCTAATTCACCTGAACGGGCCGCCTAGATGCCGCAATCTTTGAGCGCGATGCTCGCGTCGGCGAGCTTGCTCGGGTCGGCTCGAAAGGACGCCGCAATCAACTTGCGCGCCGCCATCTGATCCTTGGCGTTGTTGACCGTGTCGATGGCGATCAACTCACCCTCGCGCAGGTAGCAGCACGAAAAGCTGTGTGACGCCGGGTCGCCGCGCAGCACCATGCGATCATGGCCGCCCGAGAGTCCCACGATCAGCATCTTGTGGTGGTACTGATCCGACCAGAACCACGGCACACGGTTATGCACGGTATCCACGCCGGCGAGGTTGGCTGCGACAGTGGCTGCCTGCTCAAAGGCATTGTCGACGGACTCGAGCCGTACACGCCGACCGTAGTGCAGCGAGGGATGATTGCTGCAATCGCCGATGGCGTAGATCAGCGGATCCGAACTTCGGCATCGCTCGTCTACCAGAACCCCGTTGTCGCAATCGAGGCCTGCCTCACGCGCGAGTTCATCGTTCGGCACGACGCCGACGCCAATGACGAGCAGGTCCGCAGCGAGCTCGCCGGCGTCGGTGAGCACCGCTGCGATCCGGCCGCTCGCAGCCGTGCGCAAGCCGATGACCCGTGCCGCGCAGCGAATCGTGACGCCGTGGCGGGTATGTTCGTGGTGGTAGTAAGTGGAGACGGGCTCCGCGACCACCCGGTTCATCAATCGATCCGCGGCTTCAAGCACGGTCACTTCCATGCCGAGTTGGCGCAGGGTTGCGGCCGTCTCGAGACCGATGTACCCGCCGCCGATGATCACGGCATGCTTGCCAGCCGCCGCCTCGAACCGTAGCCCATCTGCGTCGGCCATGGTGCGCAGCACATGCACGCCTGGCGCCTCGGCGCCCACCAAGGGCAGCGACCGCGGGCGGCTGCCGGTGGCGAGGACAAGCGCGTCGTAGGCCTGCAGTGACCCGTCATCGAGGTGCACGCAGCGCCGGTCCCGATCGAGGCGCGCGACCCGTCGCCCCGTCAGCATTTCGACTCGCTGCTCGGCGTAGAACGCCTCGTGGCGCAGCAGCATCCGATCGATGGGCAATTCGCCGGCGAGGTACTTCTTGGACAGTGGCGGGCGCTGGTAGGGCAGTACGGGCTCCTCGCCGATCACCGTGATGGCGCCGGGATAGCCCTTGCGGCGCAGTCCCTCTACGCACTGAGCCGCCCCTTGTCCGGCCCCGACGATGACGATGCGATCCATGCACGCCAGCATAGGAAATAACTCTTCTGCGCACCACACGCGGGCGGATGCTCGACCCTGCTGCGCCATAATGGTGCGCTCCGTGCGGCTAGAGCGCGGGTGAGCCGCAAAAAATGCTTTGAACAGGGTCTCGCCGGCGTGGCACGGAAGGTGCAATATTGCTGGCGCCACGGTTGGGCGCCACGCATCGGGAGTACCACAACATGAAACTCGTCACCGCCATCATCAAGCCTTTCAAGCTCGACGACGTCCGCGCTGCCTTGTCGGAAATCGGCGTCTCGGGCATGACCGTCACGGAAGTCAAAGGCTTCGGTCGCCAACGCGGCCACACCGAGTTGTATCGCGGCGCTGAGTACGTCGTCGACTTCGTGCCGAAGACCCGCATCGAAGTGGCCGTGCGCGCTGATCTCGTCGATCAGGTCACGGAGGCCATCGTCAAGGCGGCCAAGACGGGCAAGGTCGGCGACGGCAAGATTTTCATCACCGACATCGACCGGGTGATCCGCATCCGCACGGGTGAGACAGACGAGTCGGCCCTGTAAGCGGCCCGCCGAGTCGGCTGTCCGCGTTGTAAACTCGCGGCATGTCCAAAGCCATCCGCATCCACGAGGCCGGCGGCCCCGAAGCGATGCGTTTCGAAGAGTGCGATCCTGGTGCGCCCGCCGAAGGCGAGGTGCAGTTGCGCCATACCGCCATTGGTCTGAACTACATCGACGTCTACGATCGCAGCGGTTTGTATCCGATGCCGCTACCTGGCGGCCTCGGGCGTGAGGCTGCCGGTGTCGTCGTCGCAGTAGGCCGCAAGGCGCGCGGGTTTCGCAAGGGTGATCGCGTGGCGTACGTGCACACGCAACCGGGCAGCTACAGTGAAGTGCGCAACGTGCCGGCGAGCCGGCTCGTCAAACTGCCGAAATCCGTGAGTGACGAACAGGCTGCGGCGCTGATGCTCAAGGGGCTGACAGCCGAGTACCTGTTGCGACGCACCTATCGCGTGCAGCGGGGCGACTGGATTCTGGTGCATGCGGCCGTCGGTGGCGTCGGGCTGATTCTGTGTCAGTGGGCCAAAGCGCTCGGCGCGCGAGTGATCGGCGTGGTGGGCAGCGAGGCCAAAGCCGCGCTCGCTCGGCGCAATGGCTGCAAGCACGTGCTCGTGATGGGCCGCGACAAAATCGTCGAGCAGGTACGCGCCCTGACGGGCGGCCAGGGTGTCGCCGTGGTGTACGACTCCGTCGGGCGCGAGACGTTCATGGACTCACTCGATTGCCTGAAACCTCTCGGCATGATGGTGAGTTACGGCAACGCGTCGGGCCCGCCACCTCTGATCTCGCCGCTCGAACTCTCCAAGCGCGGCTCGCTGTTTCTCACGCGGCCCTCGCTGTTTGCGTACATCGCTGATCGCAAGGATCTCGACGCGGCCGCGCGAGCCCTCTTTCGCGTGGTGAGTGCGCGCAAGGTCAAGCTGCATATCGGCCAGCGGTACGCTCTCGCCGAGGCCGCCCAGGCGCATCGCGATCTCGAGGCGCGCAAGACCACGGGGTCAACCGTTCTGCTGCCGTAGACGAGCGCCGGGGCCCCTAGCCGGCGACTGACATCTCAGCCGAGCCATCGCGTGCGGTAGGCACCGTTCGGATCGTAGCGCTCTGCCTGAGCCTGTAAGTTGAACACGCGGTTTCGTGGGTCGTTGCCGACGCCCGCGACGTATTGCCAGTTGCCCCAGTTCGGGCCCACGTCAAAATCGATCAAGTGTTCTTCGAACCACGCGGCGCCCCAACGCCAGTCGATGCCTGCGGTTCGCGTCAGCCAGCTGGCGACATTCTGCCGCGCTCGATTCGATAGCTGTCCGGTGGCCGCAAGCTCACGCATGCCGGCATCGACCAAAGGCTCGCCTGTGGTGCCCCGACACCATCGCTCGAACACGGCGGCATCCTGTGCGCCGCAGGGCGTGCGACCGCGAACGCCGGTTGCCGCAAACGCCCGTCTGCCCCAGCGGCGCACCCAGAAATGGAAGTACTCCCGCCACAGCAGCTCGAAGCCGAGCCAGTAGGTCGACTCGTTGGCGATGCGCTCGCGCTCGTAGCGGTGGATTTCTTTGGCGACCTCGCGCGGTGAAAGCGAGCCGAGCGCAAGCCAGGGCGCAAGGCGCGAGGAGAAATCCGCGCCGATGAGTCCGTCGCGGGTCTGCTTGTAGCGGGCGATCGCATCGGTCTCCCAGAACCAATGACGGATTCGCGCCAGACCGTGCGAGCGACCGCCGTGGCATACGAATGAGCTGCGCGGATCGTGCGCTGCCGCTGCAGCCCGCGCGGCGGTGAGATCCGCCGCGGCGTACACGGCATCAGTGTGCTCGTTGGCGAGCGCGATGAGATCCTCCGGCAGGGACGCCAGTTCGCACTCTCCGAGTGGTTCGCGAGCTAGTGCTCCCCAGGCACCGCCCCGTTCGACGGCGCGCCGAAAATTCGAAAATACGTCGGGGAGCGCATCGACCGCGAACGGCAAATCGGCTGCGGCGATCAGCGTGACCTCATCATGTACCGCGAGCGGGATGTCGTGCGCCGCGAGGGCCTCGCGTACGGCGGCATTCTCGAGTTGCTCATCGAACGCAGGGCAGGGCGCCGTGTGTACCTCGTACACGCCGAGCTGGGCGGCGAGTATCGGCAGGCAGTCCTGAGGTTTGCCACGTAGCACGAAGAGAGCCGAACCCCGGTCGCGCCACGCGACACGCAGTTCGTCGATCGTCTGCAGCAGATACCCCATGCGGCGCGGACTCGCGCGCGTCACCTCGGGGAGCACGATGACGCCGATTACCCGACCCGCGGTGGCCTCTGCCGCAGCGACGAGTGCCGGCTGGTCGCAGAGCCGCAGATCGGTGCGATGCCAGAGCAGCGCGAGCGGAGCGGTTTTGGGGCTCAATCCAAGCGGCTGTGTGCTCAACCCGGCTTCAGCACGCCAAGCAGCGCTGAGATCGCCACGCCTGCCCAGATCAGCAGCACGTAGGGTCGGCAGGCACCCATACCGTCGATCATTTTCTGATCGCTTTCCGGGGTGGCCCCGCTTGCAGCCATGACCTTGAATCCCTCGATGAACGGCGGGATTTTCAGTCGAATCATGAAGCCGCAGAAAATGAGGAAGGCGAAGATCAGCAGTTTCGCGGCGAGCCACGGATACGGCTGCAGCGGCCCGGTGGTCCAGTGATAGGCGACCGAGGCAATGATTGCGACGATCATGAATACGCGAAAGCGACGATCCCAGGTCGCGAGCGTTTTGCCGAACTCGGAGCCTTCGCGCGCATGGATGGTATGCACTACCCAGACCCAGATGGGTCCGAGTGCCACGATCGCCACGGTCTGCCACATCGGATGCTCGTAGCCGATGAATTCGGCTAGCACACCGCCGACCGTCAGCATCAGCGCAAGGCAATAGCGCGGCAGCATGTCGAGGTTGATGAAGATCTTGAACGCCGTCAGGCGCGCCTCGCGCGACAGTTTGGTGTTGGTGACAAAGGTGCTCGAGTAGAACACGCCTGCATCGCCGCCCAGCCAATAGACGAACAGCAAGATATGAATGTATTTGAAAACGCCGTGCGCGAGTGTGATCTCTTCCACGGTAACCCCCCGTCAAGCAGTCCGTGACAACGGCGCTAGCCTAGCAAAGGGGGGGAGGGGGCCTTGTGGGGCGTGGGCCGGCCGCCACGCATCGGACGGCGCTCAGCGACGCAGCCGGTCGCGCAGCGGTGCCGTGGCGAGATGGATTTCCCGCAGAAAGTACGTCAGACCGAAGATCAAGGCGGTCATCGCCAGCACGAACACGAGCGCGATCAGCATCGACAGGTCGGTGCTGGTCATGGCGTCGAGGAACAGCAGCCCAATCAGACTGCAAATGATGATGGCAGCGAAGGTACAGAGGAGGATTGCCCGTCGGATCATTTGGGCGCGCCGGCTGAGCACGTCGCGCGACAAACCGAGTTCAGCTGACTCGATCTCGCGCTGTGGGTGGGTCTCGTCGAGTTTCACCCACTGGTCGACGACGCGGGCGAGGCGCTGCGTGAGGATGGTCACGAACGTACCGATGCCGGCCACGACGAAGGCGGGTGCCAGCACGAGCTGCACCACTTTGGAGATGTCGGTCAGATGAAAATCGACCATGCGCTATTCTAGCCCGATCGCCCGTTGGGGCAGTCAAGCCAGCGAGGATTTATGCGCCATGCCG